>Ga0335074_10008811_pt1 | contig 14038 bp, 15 predicted proteins | sample Lox_Sample_23_FD_206715 | JGI IMG/M metagenome (GOLD analysis project Ga0335074, IMG submission 206715) | Soil microbial communities from Loxahatchee National Wildlife Refuge, Florida, United States - Lox_Sample_2.3 | ecosystem: Environmental > Terrestrial > Soil > Wetlands | place: USA...
GATGCCGCGGGCGAGTTTGGGAAGGCTTCAAGCTCGGGCCCGCAGAGTCTCGGCGCACTTCAACACCGGCGAGTCCGCCGGCAGCTCTTCCAGCTTTTTGACCGCGTATTCGTAGCCTGCCTGGATCGCGCGGTCGAAGGCCACCCAGTTGAGCATGTCGACGTCGGCGAGCGGGGGCTGGAGGATCAGGTCGGACTGCGCACGGTGGGCGACGCTGCTCGCGTTGCTGTTGACCATGCCGGCGCGCCACAGGATCTGGAAGATGGTGGGACATTGGCGCCGCGCCTTGACCCAGCGCAGGAGCTGCCAGGGCAGGGGAACGTCGATCTCCTCGCTGCGGGCGGTGAAGGCCCGGTCGGCGCCGACGTCGCAGCCGATCACCGGGCCGCGGCCGAGATCGCGCATGGCATCGACCGGCAGGTTGTTCATCGCGCCGCCATCGACCAGCACCTCGCCCTGATGCAGGACGGGCGGCAGGACGCCGGGAACGGCGACGGAGGCGCGCAGCCAGCGCCACAGCGTGCCGCGGCGATGTACCACGGTCTGGCCGGTGGTGAGGTTGGATGACACGCAGAAGAAATCGAGCGGCAGGTCCTCGATGGCGAGATCGCCAAACGCGTCATACAGCCGCGTGCTCACCTTGCGGCCGGAGACTAACGACACGAAGGGCAACGTGTAGTCGCGCAGCGGCCTGGCGTCGACGAACGCGCGCCGGAAACGCTCCGTCAGCTCATCTATGCTCCAGCGCAGAGCCACACCGGCGCCGAGGATGGCGCCCATGCTGGTGCCGCCCACGAGATCGACCGGCACGCCAGCCTCGCGCAGGGCCCTGACCACTCCGATGTGCGCGAAGCCCCGCGCTCCCCCTCCCGACAACACCAGTCCGACGCCCCGGCCTGTCAACACGCGCGCGAGGCGCGAATAGTCGTCGGGGAACTGCACGTGATGATGCGGCACGTCCGGCAGGTCCGCCAACCAACGGGCCGCGGCGCCGGTCTCGAGCGTGCTGTCGTGCAGGAGGACGAGCTCGGAGCGCTGCGGAGCCATGCTGTGATCGTGCGGCCAGCGCAGGGCGGCCCAGCTACCCGCGGGGCTTTCCGCGCGCGCGAGAAGCAGCAGCGCATCCGCCTGACGCACGCAAAGCTTCGTCCAGCGGTCCGGAGTTGGGTCCGCAACATAGACGACGTAGTCGTTGGCGGCCTCGATGTTGTTGAACCACTGGCTGGTGTGAGTCTTCGCGCGTACGCTCCAGACGAGCTCGGCGCGTCCGAAGTCCGCGAGCGCCTTGACGAGCCTGCTCGCGAAGCCGCCGAAGTCGACTTCCATGCTCTGCGGCAGAATGGTGAAGGTGCACGCGCCGCGCCCGTGGGCCGCGGCGAGCGGAGATTGGGATCGTGCGAGGCGGTCGACCGTGAGGCGCGCGATGCGCAGCATCGCCTCCGGCTGGCCGCGGAGCACCTCATTGAAGGCCTTCGCCGAGATCCGGGCGAGCTCCGTATCGCGCAGCGCCACGACATCCGCGCTGCGCGGCCGGCCCGAGATCAGCCCCATCTCGCCCACCATGTCCCCTGCCGCGATGCGCGCGAGGAAGCGGCGCCGGGTCGGGTCTGCGGAGAACGCGCCGAGGCAGCCGCTCAGCACCATGTAGAGCGCATCGGGCGGATCGCCGGCCGAGAAGAGCTTCGCGCCGCCCGGCAGAGACAGCCATTCGACGACCGAGCCGATTTCGCGCAGCAAGCCTGCGTCGAGGCCGCTGAAGAGCGGCATCTCCGCGAGCAGCGCGCCTACGTCGGAGCGTAGGGTCGCAGTCTCTTCGAAAGGATTGCCATCCATTCGACGGATCTCTCTCGCACCCGGCGGTACGCCCCCTGTTATTTGACGGCCAGTATAGCCCCGTGGCGGCCGGGCTTGCCTCAGCGCTCCACGATAGCCGTGACGCCCATCCCACCCGCGGTACACACCGAGACCAGACCTCGCCTGGCGGCGGGGTCGCCGGCGAGGAGCTTTGCCAGGGTGGCGAGGATGCGCGTACCGGTGGCGGCGAAGGGGTGGCCGATGGCGACGCTGCCGCCCTTGACGTTGAGGCGCGCGCGGTCGATGGCGCCGAGCGGCTCCGGCAGGCCCAACGCCTCACGGCAGAAATCCGCCGATTGCCAGGCGGCCAGGGTGCAGAGCACCTGCGCGGCGAATGCCTCGTGAATCTCGTAGTAATCGAAGGCCTGCAGCGTGAGCCCGGCGTCGCGCAGCATCGCCGGCACGGCATAGGCGGGCGCCATGAGCAGGCCTTCCTTGCCGCTCGCGAAATCGACGGCCCAGGCCTTGCCATAGCGCAGCCAGGCGAGCACCGGAAGATTCCGGCGTGCTGCCCACTCCTCCGAAGCCAACAGCACGGCGCTCGCCCCGTCGGTGAGAGGAGTGCTGTTGCCGGCGGTGAGGGTGCCGTCGCGCGGATCAAAGCTCGCGCGCAGCCGCGACAGCTTCTCCGGCGACGTGTCGGCGCGAATATTGTTGTCGCTCTTCAGGCCCTGGCAGGGCACCACCAGGTCATCGTAGAAGCCGTCGCGCCAGGCGGCGGCGGCCTTCATGTGGCTCTCGTACGCCAGCCGATCCTGCTCCTCGCGGCCGATGCCCCAGCGGTGCGCCATGAGCTCCGTGCTCTGTCCCATGGAAAGGCCGGTGCGGGGCTCGACGACGGCCGGCAGGACCGGCTTGAAATGGCGCGGCCGCAGCCGCAGCCACGGCGCCAGGCGCTGGCCGAGGCTCTTGCCGCGCGCGCTGGCGAGCAGCAGTTGTTGGTAAGCTCGCGGGTACACCACCGGCGGATCGCTGATGGTGTCGACGCCGCCGGCGAGCCCGCAGTCGATCTGGCCGAGCGCGATCTTGTTGGCGATGACGATTGCGGCCTCGAGGCTGGTGCCGCAGGCGCGCTGCAGGTCGAGTCCGGGCGTCTGCGGGTCGAGGCCGGAGGACAGGACGCACTCGCGCGTGAGGTTGTAATCCCGTGAATGCTTGATGACCGCGCCGGCGGCGACATCTCCCAGCCGCACGCCGGTCAGGCCGAAGCGCTCCACCGCGGCACGGAACACCGCCGTGAGCATTTCCTGGTTGCCGACCGTGGCGTACGCCGTGTGCGCCCTCGCGAACGGAATGCGCACGCCGCCCAGGATGGCGACGCGCCGCACGGTAGTGCCGACGAGCATCGAACCTCCAGTGGACCCGCCCCCCCGGGGCCGGAAAGCCTGTCCCGATCCGGCTACGCTACCATTGCTCGGCCCGTCCTGGGCCTCGCCGTTACTCGGGGCCGGCGCTGCGCGCCGTCCAAAATCGCTCCCGACGATTTTGTGCTCGGCTTGGCAAGGGGACAGTGGCACTGCCCGGGCCGCGGGCGGTATTCTGCCAGGCCCGATCTGCACCACGCGAAGGGTCTCCCCGATGGGCGATTTCACGACCTTCATGGCCCGCGACGGCCATGAGTTCCAGGCCTATCTCGCCGCCCCGCCGGCCCGCCCCCGGGGCGCCGTCGTGGTGCTGCAGGAGATCTTCGGCGTCAATCGCCACATTCGCTCCGTGACCGACGGCTTCGCGGCAGAGGGCTATACCGCCGTGGCGCCGGCGCTGTTCGACCGGATCCGCCGCGGCATAGAGCTCGGCTACGATGATGCCGGCCGCGACGAAGGGCGGGGCTATGCGCAGCAGCTGAAGCCCGAGGAGACGCTGAAGGACGTGGCTGCGGCCGCGGCGGCCGTCAGGCATTCCGGCCGGGCCGCCACCGTAGGCTACTGCTGGGGCGGGGCGCTCTCCTATCGCGCGGCGTGCGAGCTGCCCATCGCCTGCGCCGTCGTTTACTACGGCAACCCGCGCGACACCAGCAAGACGCCCAAGTGTCCGGTCATGTATCACTTCGGCTCCGCCGACAAGAGCATCCCGTTGGATCAGGTCGAGCGGCTGCAGGCGGCGCATCCCAAGGGCATCTTCTACGTTTACGACGGTGCGGGCCACGGCTTCAATTGCGATCTGCGGCCGAGCTACGACGCGGCCGCGGCCGCCCTCGCCCGCCAGCGCACGCTCGAGTTTCTCGCGCGCCGGCTGGCCGGCGAGGACCGGGCGCGCACGGACGAAGATCAGGAGAACGCGTGATGTTGCGATTGAAAGATTCCACGCTGTTGCGCCAGCAGGCGTATATCGACGGCGCGTGGGCTGACGCCGACGGCGGCGCCACGCACGAAGTCACCAACCCGGCGACGGGCGAGCGGCTCGGCACCGTTCCCGACATGGCGCAGGCCGAGACGCGACGCGCCATCGAAGCGGCGAGGAAGGCGTTTCCCGCCTGGGCGGCGAAGACCGCGAAAGAGCGCGCGGCGGTGCTGCGGCGCTGGTACGACCTGATGATGGCGAATCAGGACGATCTCGCCGTGCTCATGACCGCAGAGCAGGGCAAGCCCCTCGCCGAGTCCAAGGGCGAGATCGCCTACGCGGCCTCGTTCATCGAGTGGTTCGCGGAGGAAGGCAAGCGGCTCTACGGCGATGTGATCCCGGGCCACCAGAGCGACAAGCGCATCCTCGTGCTGCGTCAGCCCATCGGCGTGGTCGCGGCGATCACGCCGTGGAACTTTCCTGCGGCCATGATCACCCGCAAGGCCGGACCGGCGCTGGCCGCCGGCTGTACCTTCGTCTGCAAGCCGGCGATGCAGACTCCCTACTCCGCGCTCGCGATGGCGGAGCTCGCCGCGCGGGCGGGCGTTCCCGCCGGCGTCCTCAACGTCGTGACGGGCAACAATGCCGCCGAGATCGGCGGCGAGATGACTTCCAACCCCGTGGTGCGCAAGCTCACGTTCACCGGCTCGACGCAAGTCGGCAAGCTGCTGATGCAGCAGTGCGCGGGCACGCTGAAGAAGCTGTCGCTGGAGCTCGGAGGCAACGCGCCCTTCATCGTGTTCGACGACGCCGACCTCGATGCGGCGGTGGCCGGCGCCCTGGCCAGCAAATACCGCAACACCGGCCAGACGTGCGTGTGCGCCAATCGGCTGCTGGTGCAGAACGGAGTGTACGAAGCATTCACCCGCAAGCTGGTGGAGGCCGTCGGCAAGCTGCGCATCGGCAACGGGCTCGACGGACCGACCGACCAGGGACCGCTGATCGACCGCAAGGCGCTCGCCAAAGTCGAGCAGCACATCGCCGATGCCGTGCAGAAGGGCGGGCGCGTGGTGTACGGCGGCAAGCGTCACGCGCTGGGCGGCACGTTCTTCCAGCCTACCGTGATCACCGATGTGACCGCCGAGATGTTGGTTGCGCGGGAAGAGACTTTCGGGCCGGTGGCGCCGCTCTTTCGCTTCGCGACCGAAGCGGACGCGATAGCCATGGCGAATGCGACCGAATTCGGCCTGGCCGCTTACTTCTACACGCGCGACCTGGCGCGCTCCTGGAGAGTGGCCGAGGCCCTGGAGTACGGCATCGTCGGGCTCAATACGGGCATCATCTCCACCGAGGTGGCCCCCTTCGGCGGCATCAAGGAGTCGGGCATCGGCCGCGAGGGCTCGAAATACGGCATTCTCGACTACACCGAGATGAAGTACCTGTGCACCGGCCTCTGAGCGCGGTATAAGTCTTCCGACCGGCATGCGCTACGTGAGCTCCCCCGATTTCCACCGCGACTCCGCCGAGCGGATCGGCATCCTTCTGGTCAACTCCGGCACGCCGGAGGCGCCCGAGCCGTGGGCCGTGCGCCGCTTTCTCAAGCGGATGCTGTCCGACCCGCGGGTGGTGGAGCTGCCGCGGGCGCTGTGGCTGCCGATCCTCCATGGGCTCATTCTGCCGTTCCGGCCGGCCCGCGTTGCGCGCAAGTACCGCAAGATCTGGTCGCAGTCCGGCTCCCCGCTGCTCGACCTCTCGGAGCGGCTGCGCGCCGAGCTGATGGCGACCCTGGCGCAGCGGATGCTGGCGCCGTTCTCGGTGGAGCTGGGCATGCTCTACGGCGGTCCCACGGTGCCGGCAGCGCTCGCTCGCCTGCGCGAGTCCGGGGCGCAGCGCATCCTCGTGCTGCCGCTCTTCCCCCAGTATTGCGGCGCGACCACCGGCGCGGTCTACGACCGGGTGGCAACCGAGCTCAGGCACTGGCGCTGGCTGCCGGAGCTGCGCTTCGTCGCCGAATACCACGACCAGCCGGAATACATCGATGCGCTGCGCACGAGCGTGCTCGAGCACTGGCAGGCGCACGGCCGCACGCGCCACCTGTTGATTTCGTTCCATGGGATCCCGGAGCGCAACTTCCACAGCGGCGATCCTTATTTCTGCAAGTGTCAGAAGACCGCGCGCCTGCTCGCCGAAGAGCTGATGCTGCGCGACGGCGAGTGGAGCGTCAGCTTCCAGTCGCGCTTCGGGCCGGCCGGATGGCTGAAGCCCTACACCAGCGAGGTGCTCGCGCAGCTCCCCGAGCGTGGGGTGCGCGACGTGACGGTGATATGTCCGGGGTTCGCGGTCGATTGTCTCGAGACTCTGGAGGAAATCGCCATCGAGAACCGCGACAGCTTCCTGCGCGCCGGCGGGCAGCGCTTCGAATACGTGCCCGCTCTCAACGCGCGCGCGGAGCACGCGCGATTTCTTGCGGCTCACATCGCGAGGCACTGCCAGGGATGGGTGTCGTCAAGTTGGCCGGAAGTCGCCTACGGCGCTTCGGGCAGCCAGCATGGTGCAATCGGCTGAAAGACGCCTGCGGCGCCTTTGGCGGCCGGCCTCGTTACCGCGTTTGGGCTCGCGAGCGGCCGTGGGCCGCTTCATTACTTGCTTTCGGACAGGCGATGCTGGGACGATTTCTCGAGATCGGGATCCGGACGGCGGACATCCGCGCGTCGGTGGAGTTCTACGAGCGGCTGGGATTCACGCAGGCGCAGACCGGCGACACCTGGCCGCATCCCTACGGAGTGCTCACCGACGGCCGCGTATACATCGGCCTCCACCAGAGCCGGCTCGAATCGCCGGCGCTGACCTTCGTTCTTCCAGGCCTCGCCGGCCACGCGGCGGTGCTCGAGCGCTTGGGTGTGACGCTCGCGACGATCAATCTCGACAGCGAAGTCTTCAATGAGTTGGCATTCAGCGACCCCGCGGGCCAGGCGGTGAGACTGCTCGAGGCGCGCACCTACTCGCCCGCGGATCGCCCGGCTCGCGAGACTTCCCGCTGCGGCGAATTTGCCTGCGTCGGCCTGCCCGCGGCGGACTTCGAGCGCGTCAGCCTGTTCTGGCAAGGGCTCGGATTCGCCGCCGCCGAAGAGGCGGCGCAACCGTACCCGCATCTGCCTCTCAGGAGCGAGAGCCTCGAGCTCGCGCTGCACCGGCCGCGATTCTTCGCCGACCCGCTGCTCGTCTTTCGCGCTGCGGACATGGCGGCGCGGATCGCGCGCTTGCGCGAGCTCGGCATCGGACCGCTGCAATCGCCGCCCCGGGGGCTTGACGCCAGGGCCAATACGGTGCTGGCCGCGCCCGAAGGGACCGCGCTGCTGCTGCTCGAGGACCCGGGCGCCGCGTGATTGGCGCCCCCGGCCGTGCGCAGTGCGGTAATCGCGCGCGGCCGGCGCCGCCTCTATTTGCAACCTCTGCCTGCCCGCTTAAGCTTGCGCAATGTCCATCCGAAACACCCGCGAGCGCTGGGGCTCGCTGTCACAATTCCTGCACTGGCTGATCGTCGCGCTGATCGCCCTGCAGGCCGCGCTCGGCCTCACCGGAATGATGTTGCCGCTCAGCCTCGAGAAGCTATCGGTACTGGCGCGCCACAAGTCGATCGGCATCACCATCCTCGGGCTCGCCACGGTGCGCCTGCTCTGGCGCTGGCTCAACCCGACTCCGCCGCTGCCGTCCAACCTGAAGGCGTACGAGCGCTTCCTGGCGCACTTCACGCACGCGGCGCTGTACGTGCTGCTCTTCGCGATGCCGCTCACCGGCTGGATCATGTCCTCGGCGCGGGGATTCCCGGTGAGCTGGTTCAATCTCTATCAACTTCCCGATCTCGTGCCGAAGAGCGACACGATCTACGAGGCCATGGTGACGACCCACGCCGCGCTCGCAATCGCGTTGGCGGTCACGGTGGCGCTGCACATCGCGGGCGCGCTCAAGCATCATTTCGTGCTGAAGGACGACACCCTGCGGCGCATGCTGCCCTTCGGCCGGATCACGCTGGTGGTGCTTGCCGCAGCGATGCTCGTGCCGCAAGCCGCGCGCGCGGCCGGGCCGGCCTACACGCTGGCTGCGGCGCAGAGCTCGCTGACCTATGTGTTCACCCAGGCCGGGGCCGACAACCAAGGGCGGTTCAAGTCCTTCACCGTCAGCTTCGATCCGGCCGCGGGCCGGCTCGACGTCGCGATCGACATGCGCTCGTTCGATACCGGCGACCAACAGCGCAACGGCATCCTCGGAGGCAAGGACTTCTTCGACGCCGCGCAGTACCCCCAGTCGCGCTTCACCGCGACCCGCATCGAGAAAACGGCGACGGGCTACCAGGCGATGGGCTCTCTCACGCTCCGCGGCGTGACGCGCAACGTCACCGTCCCTTTCACGTGGCGCACCGCGACCGTGCAGGGCCACCCGGTCGGCTACCTCTCCGGCCAGATGACCTTGCAGCGCCTGGCCTTCGGCGTCGGTCAGGGCCAGTGGCAGTCGACAGAATGGGTGGGCAACGACGTTACAGTCCGTTACTCTTTGACGCTGACAGCAAGTCAGTAAGCGACTCTTCGCCAATCAGGAAGGTCGTGCGTGGAGCTTGGAGGTGCAGAGGTCGTAGATCGATGCCATGAGCACCTGCACGGAGTGGGTCATGGCGATCTCGATGCCCTTCAGCGCCGCCTCCTTGATCGCGCCGGTGAGCAAATCGAGCTGATCGGCCGACAGGTTCTCCGGCAGCTTGGTGGTGATCTGCACGGTCGGGACTTCCTCCACGATCTGCCGCAATATCGTGTAGACACAGTCCGCCTTGGCGCGCATCAGGGCCTCATCGTCGCCGAACAGCGACCCTATGGCGACCAGACCGTCCACCGTCTTCGCGCGGGTCTGCTCCCATTCGCGCTCCGTGCCGAAGGCCACATGTATGACCTCACCCATGACTGTCTCTCTCATCTCTTCCGGCAGGGGACCCGACGCAAGTTCCGTGCCGTGTCGCCGGCTGCAGCACCAGCCGCATGCCCATGGCCTTCAGCAAGGCTGTTGCGCTCCGCAGCTCCGGATTCCCGCGCCGACATAACGTGCGGTAGAGGCAGTCCGCACTGAGCTCCACTTTCTCCGCCAACTTCGGGCCGCCGGAGGCACGCGCGATGCGGCCGAGCGCGGCCGCCAACTCCTCCGGCCCGGCGTCTTCCAGCATTGCGTTGAGATACGCCACGGCGAACTCATAGCGCGCCTGCGGCGACATCGCTGCCGAGGTGCGGGTCTTCTTGCTAGCCATCTGGGACACTCCTTACGAATAGCGAACGCCGGCCAGCGTAGGCCCGCGCTTTGCCGCGCGGCGAGAGGGCATATCTGGAGAATTGCCGCAGATTCGCGGACTTTCCGCCACCCTCGCCGCTTTATGCGCCCCGGGCACCCCCCTCCGCCGTGGGCCCTGCGCCATGGGGAGCGACCCCACGGGGTATACTTTGAGCCGACGGCCGGATCGGCCACATAAAAAACGGGGAGAGGAGCCATGCTGGTCGTCACGACAGAGAACGTACCGGGTTATCGCGTCAAGGACGTCAAAGGTCAGGTGTTCGGTGTCGTCGTGCGCAGCCGTGGGCTCGGGGGCAACATCATGGCGGGGCTGCGTTCGCTGGCTGGAGGCGAGATCACCGAGTACACGCAACTTCTCGAGGAGGCGCGGCGTCATGCCGTCGACCGCATGGTCAAGAATGCGACGCTCATGCAGGCCAACGCCATTGTCATGATGCGGTTCGACTCCGCGGAGATCGGGCAGACCATGAGCGAGATCGTCGCGTACGGGACCGCCGTGGTGCTGGAGAAGGCGAACGGATGATGTTGCGGACGCTGGTCCTCGCACTGGGCGCCATCGCTGCGGCGGCGGGCGCAGTCCTTCTCCGGGCAGGTACCCGGGGGGCGGGCATGTATCTGATTTGCGTCGGGGCGGCAATCATTCTCGGCACCGCGTTCGAGCGTTGGCGCTATCACACTCGGACGCCCGCCGCAGCGCGCTGGGAGCGCACCGGCGAGCGCTTCGAGGATCCCGCGACGGGTGCGACCATGGAGGTTCACTACGATCGCGTAAGCGGTGAGCGGCGCTACGTCCGTACGGGCGAGAGCGCTTCGGGCGAGTAGCGCGGGTCTTCACGCCGATGTCCGTCAGCAACCCTGAAAGCTCGGCTCGCCCGCGTCCAACAGTTTTCCTGAGCTACGCCTCGGAGGATCGCCGCGCGGCGCAGCTCATCCGGGACGCTCTTCCGCAGCTCGGCCTGGAGGTGTGGTACGACGAGAGCGATCTGGTCGGCGGCGACGCGTGGGATCAGAAGATTCGCCGGCAGATCCGCGAGTGCGACTACTTCATGCCCGTCATCTCGGCCCATACCGAGGCGCGCCACGAGGGGTACTTCCGGCGGGAGTGGCGCCTGGCCGTGGAGCGGACGCTCGACATGGCCGATGACCATGTCTTTCTGCTGCCTGTCGTCATCGACCAGACGGGCGAGGCCGGGGCGCGCGTTCCCGAGAAGTTTCGCGCCGTGCAATGGCTTCGGCTCCCGGACGGGCAGCCGGGCGCGGCGCTCGAGGCGCTCTGCCGGCGGCTGGTGTCCGGCGAGGTCTCAGTGACTGCAAGCGGCGAGCGGCCGCGCACGGTGCGGCCCTCCGAGACCCGGCCCGACGAAGACGGCGGGCGCGCCAGGAAACGTGGCCTGCGGTCCGGAAAGGCCGATGACGCACCGCCGCCGCCATTTCCCGAATTCCCCCGGGAGGAGCCGGGACAGAAGGTGCGCTTCTGGTTTGAGGTGACCGGGTGGGCCTTCCAGTCCGCCTGGGCTGCTTTCAAGCGCCTTCCCCGATTGCTGCGGGTCGTCGTATATGCCTGGGTCCTGGTCTTGATCGCATCGCACGGTTGCACTTCATCGCACGATCATCACTCGCCGCGGGTGTCGGCCACACAGGCCGAGAAACTCGATCGAATCGCGGCCAGCCATCCCGGCGCCTGGACGGCGGCCGACACGGCGCAACTGCTCTCCCAGGTCGCGAAGGAACTGCCGGCCGCGGCCGCGGACAAGTCGTCGACGCACGCTCCGGTGCTCGCCATTCCCTTTGCGGCGCCTGCCGGCGACCCCGCTGCGCAGAAGCTCGCGGCGTCTGTCTTCACGCAGGTATATGGGCGACTCGCCATCGCCCGTCAGGGGCAGGTGGCGTTGGCCGACCGGCCGTTGCCCAGTCTCGATGCGCCGGCTGCATTGGCAGAGGGCGGCATTCATGACTCGGCGTACGTCATCTACGGCGCGGTGACCGGCAGTGCGCCCGATCAGAAGCTCACCGTCAAGGTTATCGCGGTGAGTGACGGCGCGCTGTCATGGTCGCAATCCTACCCCCTGACTGACGCCGATCCCGCAGACATCGCGGCGGAAGTGAGCGCGAACGTGCCCCGCGGCGCGGCCGACTGACCGGCCGGGCGCCGCTCGAGGTCAGGATTACGGCCTCGCCTCGAGCAGAAGCCAGACGGCATTGGCGCTCGAGCCGCAGGCATTCGCGCTGCGCGATCGAGAGCTTGAGGCACGCCGCGGGCGTGAGCGGCGCGCTGGCCGTCACGTCAGCCGCGGATCGAACGAGAATGGCAGAGCCCGGCCTATTTCCAGTCGCTTGAAGTCAGGATGTTGCGGATTGAGCAGGTAATTGAATTCGCCAGCCACGACGATGCTCGGCACCTTGAGGGCTGCGGAGCGCGCCTCTTTGACCCACCGACTGCCTGCCTCACGGGTCGCTTGCGGCGCCGGCAGGCTCTTCCAATCCGCCGGGATGGGATGCAACACCTCGATCAGCGCGTCATCAATGGTCACGGGAATGGTTACCCATTGCGCGTCCGAAAGCAGGCTGACGTCCTCCGTATGAACCAGCACCTCGAGAGACGCGAGCGACCTGCTTTCAGCCGTGTAGACGATGGGCACACCCGGATCGTTCCAGCGACCGGGATTCTGGGCGGCGCCTCGTCCATCGAAGGCGCCGGCCAACCGCTTCCGCTTCAAGATTCGCCAGGAGACGATCAGGCAAAAATTCCGTGCTCGATCCTGCCCAGGACTCGCTCAACTTCGCGCGCGCCGGGCTCGGTCGCGGTCATCTGCAAGGGCGTTCGGCCCCCGAGCTCTCGCAGGGGACGCTGCAGCCAGCGTCTTGCACTGTCCTGGCTGTCCAGCACGGTCACGGCCAGATCCACTATCCGCATCAAGCGAGCAATGCGCTCTGACTCGTCGGGCTTCAGGCGCGCCCCGCTCTTCAGCCGCCGGTCCAGTGTCTTCTCGCTGATGTTCACGATCGAGCCGACCTTGGCCGCCCTGATTCCAAGGAATGCGCCAAGGCGTTTCAGGACGGCCGCAGGGAGGCCGGCGAGGACGAGAGCGGCCATCTCGAGGTCGTTCTCCAAGGGATAGGACTTGAAGAGGGTCGCAGTCATTTGTCCACAGCGTATGGACATTTGACCAGAAGTCAAGGAGCGCCGCGGTCATCGATCCGCGCGGATCACCATGGCGTGGATGTTGGCCGCGCGGAGCTGCTCGCGGACCTTGGCCAGCTCCGGGTCGCTCAGCGGGCCGATCCGGACCCGGTTCCAGGTGCTCGATCCTTGCACGATGCGTTGTACCTGCGCCGCAATGCCCGCGCGCGCCAGGCGCGAGCGCACCTGGTCGGCCTCGGCAGTGCTGCGGTAGGAACCGACCTGCAGGACGTAGGAGGCTGCGGAGTCGGCCGCATGCTCCGGCCGAGCTGCGGCGGGCGGCGGCGGGGCGTGTGATGGGCGGTCATCGTCGTGAGGGACGGGGACCTTGAAGCTCGGCAGCATGCGGTAGAAGTCGTATTGCTGGGTCTGCGTAGTGGCGGACCCTGACGCTGAATGCGACGGCGCGGCCGAACCGGAGTTGGCAGGATCGCCGGAGCTGTTGGCCGATGTGTCGTCGGGCGCAGGCGCATGCGGCGCCGCGCCCTGCGAATCGCCGCCCGCGGCGTGGTGCGACGATGCCGCGGCGCGATGCCGCGCGTGCGCGCCCGCGATCAGAAACGCCGCGCTGGCGAGCACGGCGCCGACGAGGACGCCGAGGCCGAACTCCTTCAGCTTCGCGGCGCCCGGGCTGCGGGACGACCGCTTGTAATCGCGCGTGGTCAGCCGGGGCATGCTGCGAGCTTACATGCTCTCCGGCGCGCAGACGCCGAGCAGAGTGAGGCCGTTGCGGATGACCTGCTGGACACCGAGCACCAGCGCGAGACGCGCGTTGCGTGTCCTGGAGTCGGCGACGATGAATTGCTCCGCGTTGTAGTAAGTGTGCAAGGTGTTGGCCAGGTCGCGCAGGTAATGGACGATGCCATGCGGGCCGCGATTCAGCGCGGCCTGCTCCAGCACTTCCGGATAGCGCACCAGCGACGCCAGGACCGCCTGCTCGTGCGCGCCGGTGAGCAGCGGCACGGCGGCGAGCCCTTCGGCGCGGTCGAAGGACAACCCGCGGGCGGCGAGCTGTTTCATGACGCTCGCGACGCGGGCGTGCGCGTACTGGATGTAGTACACCGGATTCTCGTTGGTGCGCGACTTGGCGAGCTCGAGATCGAAATCGAGCGGCTGGTCGTGGCTGCGCATCAAATAGAAGAGCCGGCAGGCATCGTTGCCGACTTCCTCGCGCAACTGGCGCAGCGTCACGAACTGCGCCTCGCGCTTGCCCATCGGCACTTTCTCGCCGCCGCGAAAGAGGCTCACGAACTGGATGAGGTTGACCTCGAGGCACTCGCCCGGCTCCCCCATGGCCGTCAGTCCCGCGCGGACGCGCGCCACGTAGCCGTGATGGTCGGCGCCGAGCACGTCGATCAGGCGCCCGAAGCCGCGCTCGCGCTTCTCGAGGTG
>Ga0335074_10008812_pt1 | contig 14035 bp, 11 predicted proteins | sample Lox_Sample_23_FD_206715 | JGI IMG/M metagenome (GOLD analysis project Ga0335074, IMG submission 206715) | Soil microbial communities from Loxahatchee National Wildlife Refuge, Florida, United States - Lox_Sample_2.3 | ecosystem: Environmental > Terrestrial > Soil > Wetlands | place: USA...
CGTCGGCCGCATCTGCCTCGAAGACAGTTCCTGTCACGACTGGGCCTGTCATGACATCTTCCGGGCCGACGGCATCTTCGGGGCGTGGCGCTGCTCCTTCCGGCATGACGACGAGGTCCGGATCTTCTGGTGGAAGCGGGACGAGGTCCTGATTGTTTGCTGGAAGTGAGCTGTCCCTGTCGGTGGCGCGCCAGTCTGTCTCGTCTTCATCGATATCGATAGCCGGGCGGTCGGTAGCGGGCTGATAGGGCTGTGAGGTCATGGCATGCCTCCGTAGTTGTTAGCGGGGTCTGACTGCTCTGAAGCCGGCGTTTCGAGCGCGCCCGCGTCGGGATCGGCCGCCGAGTACTGGTCGGGTATCGGCCGCCCGTCGGGATGCGTGTCGTCAGGCACCGTGCCTGGCGCCCCCAGCAGGTCGGTGAATAGGGCCCGGTAGTGAATGAGCGCCTGGCGCAGGTCCTCGGTCTTCGCGTTACCTGATGCGGCGTTCCTGCTGATTTCCCGCGCGGCGCGGAAATGGGCAACCGTCTGGGCATGCTCGACTGACAAATCCGCCTGCGCTTGCTCGTCGTCGCCCGTTGGGTAGCCGCGTTCGGTCATGACAGCTGTGAGTAGCCGGTAGCCGTCGGCCACGGCTTCTTCCGGCGAGTCCACGAACCGCTCCTGGATAGTTACCCAGTCAGCGGCGTATTTTGCCCTGGCTTCTTCTGTGAGCGGTCTGATGTCGAGTTTGCGCACGCGCCGCTGCCGGTCACTGAGTTCAGCCTCAGCGCGGAGGCGGCCGTTCTGCTCAGCAACTACCCGGTCGTATTCGGGACCGAATTGTTCCTGGAGTTTTCGACGGCGGGTCAGCACGGCAGTCCCCGCTAGGCCGGCGATGATGACCACGGCCACCACGATGACGATTGCGACAGTTCCGCTGGACATGGGAACCTCCTGATTTCGGCGTGCCAATTCGCTTTCCCTGGGGCGGGCATCCAAACAGCGATCGGCGCGAGTGACACAGGAACGCTGGCGGCGGCCTTTGGAATCAGCAAAACTGCTGGATTCCCTGGCCCTTGTTTTCGAGCATCAGTAGCGGGCTCATGCCCAGATCGTGGCTTGTTTACCAGATCGCGCTTTACCCGCGACCGGTCACGTTCCCGTGCGAGTGGCTGTCTTCTACCAGGGGATTCGGCAGTTAAACAACGGTCGCAATCAGGTACGCACGACCGCGAACGACAGTGCCGGCAGAAGAGCGGTGCCTCCGTGCAGCGCAAAATCGGGCGCCGAGGCGGCGAGCGGGCAGCCGTCTGCTGCGGCAAGGGGGAGCCGTTCCGCGGACGGCCCGAGGTTGGCCAGTATCCGGAGACGGCCGCGGCTGATCATCAGCCAGCGCGCCGTCTCGTCCCAGCTGGCATCTACCAGGTCCAGGCGCGGATCAGTCAGCTCCGGCCAGCGCCGCCGCAGCGTTATCAGCGCTCGGTACCAGCTCAGCAAATCCTGGTGCGCCTCGGCATCCACCTGCGACCAGTCCAGCTTGGAGCGCGCGTAGGTGGCCTCGTCCTGCGGGTCGGGTACGTCTGCGGCGGCCCAGCCGTGCCGGGCGAACTCGGCCCGGCGCCCGTCAGCCACCGCCTGGCCGAGCCGAGGATCAGCGTGATCGGTGAAGTACTGCCACGGCGTTGTCGCTCCCCATTCTTCGCCCATGAACAGCATCGGCGTAAATGGTGCTGTCAGTACCAGGCCAGCAGCGACCTTGAGCAGTCCGGGCGTGAGCGTCGCGGACACCCGGTCTCCAGCAGCCCGGTTGCCGATCTGATCATGGTCCTGCAGGTAGCCGACGAACCGGTCGGCAGGTAGCCGCGCGACATCAACCGGACGGCCGTGCGACCGGCTGCGGAACGACGACCAGTTGCCGTCATGGAAGAAGACTCTGGTCACCGTCTTGGCGAGGGCCGCGATGGAGCCGAAGTCCTGGTAGTAGCCCTGCCGTTCCCCCGTGAGGACCGCATGCAATGCATGGTGGAAGTCGTCGCTCCATTGCGCGCTGAGTCCGTAGCCGCCCGCCTGACGCGGCGTGACAAGCCGCGGGTCGTTCGCATCGGATTCGGCTATCAGCACGAGCTCGCGGTTCAGCGACGCCGACAGCGCATGCACGTCAGCCGCCAGTTGCTCGAGCAAGTGCACCGCGCGGGTATCGGCAAGCGCGTGCACCGCGTCCAGCCGCAGCCCGTCCAGGTGGTAATCGCGCAGCCACATCACCGCATTGCCCACGATGAACTCTCGCACCTGATCGGACCCAGCCTGGTCGAGGTTGACCGCCGGGCCCCAGGGCGTGCTGTGCGCATCGGTGAAGTACGGACCGAAGTCAGCGAGATGGTTGCCGATGCCGACGTGGTTATAGACGACATCCAGGACAACGGCTAGCCGGCGAGCGTGACACGCATCGACGAATCGTTTGAGCCCGTCCGGCCCGCCGTATGGCTCGTGCACGGCCCACAGGCTGATCCCGTCGTACCCCCAGCCGTGCCGGCCAGGGAACGCCGCCACTGGCATCAGCTCTATCGTGTCGACGCCGAGCGCAACCAGGTGATCAAGGCGCGTGATCGCAGCATCGAAGGTGCCCTCGGGGGTGAAGGTGCCGACGTGCAGCTCGTAGAGCACAGCGCCGGCCAGCGGAGCTCCGCGCCAGCCCGCGTCTGTCCAGCCGAACGCGGCTTGGTCATAACACTGGCTTAGGCCGGCCGGGCCGTCTGGCTGCCGTGGCGAACGCGGGTCGGCGAGCAGGTCCCCGCCGTTCAGCCGGAACCCGTACCGGGCATCGGGTGCCGCGCCGGGTACCGTCGCGCTCCACCAGCCACTGGCTGGGCCCGGCAGCCGGTCCGCCGACATCTCATGCAGCCGGCCGTCCACCTGCACGCCGACCTGGCAGGCGGCCGGAGCCCAGACCCGGAACTCGGTCATCCCTGCCGCGCCCGCGCTCGGCGCACCGTGCCTGCGTCGCTCACTGGTCCCCCTGTGCTTCGCGGGTGTCCGCTTCGGTCTCGGCGCGGATCAGCAAAGCCACTGGCAGCCGTCGCGTCAAGTCGCTGAGCAAGGGCCGGGTGCCAGGGGCTGCCGAGCTGGCAACCAGGTAATCAGTCCCGGTGAGCACGTCACGCCAGCGGCCCGCAGGCACGTTGAGCACGGTATCCCGCCAGCCGCCCGACCGGCGTAGGCGTGCGGGAAGCCTGGTCGCAACGGTGATCGCCTGCCCGCCCCGGCAGAAGGCCACCAGGTGCGCCGCCGCCGCGCCGCTTCCGGACAGCGGCTGATAATCACCGGCGAACCAGTCTGGATGGTCCCGGCGCAAGCGCAGCGCGCGGGACGTCACCAGAAGTTTCGGGGCGTCCAGGATCTCCCGGCTGGCCTGGTCCCGCCCGAGACCCGACAGCATCGAACGGCGGAGCTCATAGTCGACGGGCATGCGGTTGTCCGGGTCCACCAGCGCGAGCCCGGCGAGCTCGCAGCCTTGGTAAACGTCCGGCACGCCGGGCATAGTGAGCTGTACCAGCTTGGCGCCAAGCGAATTCGAGATGGCGTCCGGCCCGATCCAGGCAACGAATGCGGCGATGCGCCCGGCAATCTCGCTGTCGGCGATGGCGCGCCTGGCGAAGCTGATGGCCGCCGCCTCGTACTCAGAGTCCGGGTCCGTCCACGATGTTGTGAGCTTCGCCTCGCGCATCGCCTTGCGGAGGTAGCTGGTCAGCCGCTCGTCGTCGATGGGCCAGGCGCCGGCGAGGGTCTGCCACATCAGGTACTCGGTTGGCGGATCGGGCGGCTTGGCGCCGGTCAGCTCGCAGGCCCTTGTGTGCCATGCCGTCACTTCCGCCGCCCAGGCGGCGGGCGACTCGGCCAGAACCGCGAGCCGGGCCCGCACGTCCTCCTGCCGCTTGGTGTCGTGCGTTGACAGCGTGGTCATGGTCGCGGGCCAGTCCTCGCTGAGGCGCCTGGCGAAGTCGTGAAAGTCGGCCACGCTTCGTCCAGGCTGATCGGGATCGGCGCCGACTTCATTTGCGCTGAGCAGCGGGGTCCACCGGTACATAGCGGTGTCCTCGACCCCCTTGGCCTGGACGGCACCGCAGGTTTGCTGGAAGCGCACGATCAGCTCGTCCCTCGTGGCGCGCCAGCCTGCGGCCACGCCGTGGCCGAGCAGCAGCGCGGAGATCAGGTCAGCGGTAGCCTCCAGCCGGCCGGGCAGCCGGCGCCTTGCCGCCGTCACTGCCGCAGCCATGCGGTCACGACTTGCGCTCGGCGGCGGCTCGCCAGGCACAACGTACGCGCGGTAAACGTCAAAAGCAGCCAGCAGTTCGGCCACGATGCTCGCCAGGTCGTCTGCCGATACGGCAGCAAGGCCGGGGTCGCCGAGCCTGCTGAGCAGCCGGACAAGCCGGCTGACTTCCGCCTTCAGCTGCTGGCCCGCGGTCTCGCGGCGGGCCGTCAAGGCCGCGGAGGCGAAATCGGCGGGGCCGTCCGCGAACGTTGCGTACGCGGCGGTCAGCGGCCTGGCGCCAGCGGCGTCGGTAAACAGCTCGCCCACAGCTGCGAGAGCGTCATAACCGGTAGTGCCGGCGCACGGCCAGTCGGCGGGTAGTTCTTCGTCGGCCGCGAGGATCTTCTCGGCCACAATCCAGCTGCCGCTCGCCGCGGTGGCTAGCTGCCTGAGGTAGCCACGCGGATCGGCGAGTCCGTCAGGGTGGTCGATCCGCAGACCGTCAATCAGGCCCTCGGCGACCAGTCCGAGCAGCAGGCCGTGTGTTGCCGCGAATACATCTGGCTCCTCTACCCTGATCGCGATCAGTGAGCTGATGTCGAAGAAGCGCCGCCAGTTCAATTCGGCCGCGGCGGCGCGCCAGCTGTCGAGCCGGTAGTACTGGGCCGCCAGTAGTTCTGGCATCGGGAGCCGCTCGGTGCCTGGCCGGACCGGCAGAACGTGCCCCTGGTAGGCCAGCACTGGCACATCTTCGCCGTCCGGACTTTCTGCCGCACCGAAGGCGCGGCCGCCAGGCACCTCGCCAAGCCGGGACAAGTGCACGTCCTCTATGCACTGCCCCAGTGGTCCGGACAGGATCGGGAGTAGCATCCGGCCGCCGTGCGCGTCCCAGTCCACGTCGAACCAGTGGGCCTGTGCGGAGTCCTGGCCACCGCTGAGCACCGACCAGAGCGGGCGGTTCAGGTATTCCGGCAAGGGAATGGCCATATGGTTCGGCACTACGTCGACAACCAGGCCGATGCCGCTCCGCGCGAACGTGGCGGCAAGGTAGCGGAAGGCGTCCTCGCCGCCGAGTTCGGCTGAGATGGTGGAGTGGTCGATGACGTCGTAGCCATGCTGCGAGCCCGGCGCTGCCTGGAGGATCGGCGACAAGTAGGCGTGGCTGACGCCCAGTTCCGACAGGTACCCGGCAAGATCGGCCGCGTCCGCAAAACCGAATTCCGGCGTCAGCTGCAGCCGGTAGGTCGAGGTCGGCGGCTGTGACGTGCGGCGGGCGGGCCAGGAAGCTAGCGGCATGACTTGCTGATCAGGCACGGCGCTACGGCAGCGGTGACCGGCAGGTCGGCGTCACGGTGTCGCTCAGTCCTGGCCAGGCGGATCTGGAAGTCATGCGCTCCTCACTGCGGCGTCGGGGGTCGGAGTTGGCCTCCGCCCAGCATGGCTGTTGCCGGCCGGGTCGCGGACCCGTTCAGGACAGTTCATCGCAGAACAGAGCTTCCCCGCTCAGATACCCCTAAACGGGAATTGCTGCCCTGGCCGGTGACACGGCGGGGCGTTGCAGGCGGGGCGGTCAGCAGACAACCGCCATCCCGCCCCCGGCTGCCTACTGGCGCCCGTCGGGGCTTTTTAGCACAGCGCCGCCGCCGGTAACGGCAGAGGCGTCGGTCATCGCGGCGGCCGTCTGCGCCTGGCTGATACCCGGCGGCCCGCCCGCGACCAGGCCGCCGAACTCGCGGTGAGCGCCTGCGGGATCGCCTGCCGAACCGGTCTCATCGTGCAGTTGCCCGGGCTGATCGCTGACGCCCTCGCCACTGGCTTCCGGCCCGTCGCCTGGGTCCGGCGCTGCAGGGTCTGGAGCCGGAGCGCTGCTCCCGTCAAGCCTCGGAAGGAGCGCTGCTGTCTGCTGAAGCCGTTCGAGAGCCGCCTGTGGCAGCTGTGCCACATGCAAATCGCTGAATATCGGCGCCCTGGCCACGAGTATCACTCCGCCGACCATCGCGGCGATGCCGGCGGCCTGTACGCCCAGCAGGAGCGGGGTGATGTGGACGACGTCACCGAACACAACGACGCCAAGTACGATGCCGGCGGCCGGCTCGGCAGCGGTCACGGCCGGGAGTGAGGCGTGCAGGGGAGCGGCGTTGAAGGCGTTCTGCATGAGCCACAAGCCGATGATGCTGGCGAGCACTGTCGCGTAACCGGGCCAGTGGGTCAGCACGCCGAACGGATGGCGTCCGTCGATCTCGAGGACGCTTACCCGCGTGAAGGCGTCCGCGATGCCGAGGAACAAGCCGGCCGCAGTCCCCGTGAGAGCAGCTCGCGCGGTGCCCGATCGCTTGCGGCCGAGCTGGACCAGCGCCACCGCGATGACGGCGATGAGGCCGGCCACCGGCCAGTGCGAGAAGGACCCGAACGACAGGCCGGGCGCATGCACCGAGCGAGTCAGCGAGAGCGCGGCCACGCCTGCGGTCAGCATGACCGCACCCACTATCTCGGTCCGGCGCAGTGCCTGCCCGGACAGCGGGACAGCAAGGACCAACGCGAAGATCAGGTTGGTGGTGAGCAACGGCTCGGTAACGGTCAGATCGAGATGGCCGAGCGTCCAGGCCCACAGGAGATAGCCGGCGATCAGTACCCCGAGCCCTGATAGCCACCTGCGATTCTGGATGAGCCGAGAAATGAGTCCCAGGCGGAGGAACTGGCTGCTGCGCACTTGCTGCGCCGCGTGCTGCTGTAGCACGAAGCCGGATCCGACCAGCATGGCCGCCACTAGGGTGACCGCGTAGTACACCGGGTTCCTCTCATATCGACGGGGGAGCCTTCCTGTCGTTCCGCGAGACAGTGTGTAGCCACGCTATGGCCGTGCGTCGCCCGTGGCAGCTGCATGCGCTACCGGCCGATGACAATTCCGTCGTGCCGACTGCATGTCCAGTCCAACGCGCTAAGTGGCACCGAGGTTCTCAGGCAGACGGGCATCTACCAAAACTGTGCCAGGTCTTAACAGAGCGCAAGGGGGAACACGAAACGGAGTTTCTCTTCGAAACATAGTAAATAGGACGCCGAGCTTGCGGCCGCCACCAGCTTGCGGCTGCCACGAAGACCATGCTCCCGCATTCTTGGCCAGTCGGGCGCCCCTGGCGGCGAGAGGTGTTTGTGACGGACTGCACAGCCATGCGCGGAATCTACCAAGACGCAACAGCCACTCGGAGTTTGCCGCCGGACTACCAGGCAATTGTGTGGTCATGGGCAGGTCAAAAGCAGCGCGACCGGGTCGGGCGCGGGCGGCGATGCGCGACCGTGCTTACTTCGCCCTGATGGGTGGCTGTATCGCTGCGGTCATTCTGGCCTGGACGGTGGTGCGGTTGTTTTCCGTGACAGCGGCCGTCGTCATCTCGGTCTGCGCCGGGCTGATCCCGCCGGTGGCGGCCATCGTCGCTAACGCGGGTGACGAGAGCTCGCGGCGCAGATAACGAGGATGGCCACCAGCCACGGCACTAAGCGCCTGCTACCTGCTTGGCTGCGGAACACTGCAATGGACCTTCGGATTCGCGCCGACGTAGTTGAGCGGGCCTGCCGCGATGGTTGCTGCCACGGTGCCAGCCTTCGCGCAGTTGACATTTCCGCTGTAGTAGTGCCGCTGCAATCCGGCGAACGTGCCGATGACTAGCCACACGACTAGCAATATCCCGATGATCCGCATTGATGCCTCCGGTGCTGGGGCGATCGCTGTGATCGCCTTAGGGGAGCTACCGTGGCGGACCGGACTTAAACGGCGGGCCAGGGTGGCGGCAGGATGCGCAACGGCTGGGCGCCGGAGGGCGTGAGACGGCAGGGCGCCGGCTGGCCCGCCTAGTGCCTGGGCTTCGGGTGGCCGGCCGCCTGACTCTTGGCCGGATCTGCGTTAGCATGCCGCTTCGCGTCGGCCGCGCGGCGCATTTCCCTGACCAGGTCTCTATGCCGCACATACGTCTGGTTCGAGATCGCGGTGACCAGGGTGTTGGTCATCCAGGAAAGCATCGGCGGCACTTCGGCATGCCAGGTGGCCATGGTGTGCCCGCTCCCTGGCGTCAGGACGAGCGGAACGCCAGCCTGATGCAACTGAAGCTCTTGCGCGAAGTAGGTGGCGTTCGCGACATCTATGTTGTCGCCTTTACCGGCGCCGAGCCAGAACTGTGGCAGCACGGCGCCTGGCGCCAGCGCTCGCACCTCGTCGACCGGGGTGTTCTCGGCCCGCAGCTTGGCGTTGTTCCCGAACGGGCTCACCACCCTGGCCGGGTTCGCCAGCTTGTTGTCGAAGGGGGTGAAGTAGCCGCTCAGGGACGCCGCGGCGCCGTACCGGTACCTGAAGCGCAAGGCCATATTCGCGGCGCAGAACCCGCCCTCGGAGTAGCCTGCAACGCCCCAGCCGATGCCTGGCGGCTGGACCCGGAGCATGTGCGAGATGGCCTCTGGCACGTCCTTGGCAAGGTAGGTCAGGTCCTGCGGGCCGCCCACCTGGTTGAGGCACTGGAGCGAGATCGTGTTGCCGCCGTTGGCGTCAGGCATGACTAGCACTGCGGGCTTGGCGCGCCCTCGGTCGACCAGATTGTCAAGCACCACCTGGACGCCGACGACGTTGATCCAGTCCTGCGGTTCACCTGGCTGACCGTGGATCAGCTCGATCACCGGGAACCTGTAGTTCTTGTACCCAGGCTCGAAGTACTGCGGCGGCAGGTAGACGTACACCGACCTGGTGATGTGGCTCAGCTTCCCGGCCACGTCCGTCTGAAGGGTGTAGCCCTGCTGGAGCGCCAGCTTCAGGTAGACCGAGCGCGCGTCAAAGGCCCGGCTGTGATCGCCGACCAGCATGCTTCCTACCGATACCTGCGGCCCGGAATTCGGGCTGGGGTTGGAGAAGTCGGCGATAGCCGCTCCCCAGGTGTCGTAGTAGCTGAAATACTTGTTTACCAGCAGGATGCCGAAGTTAGCCGCCACCACGAAGGCCAGGCAGGCGGCGATGATGCGGAAAGCTACTCGCCTGGCGATGACCAGCCACCAGACGAGGCCGCCGAAGATCACCACCAGCAGCGCGAAGAGGAATGTGCTCTGCGGCTCTAGCATGCAGGCCTCCCGATCGCCGAGCCTTCAAGTCTCGCGGCGGGCTGAGATGAGCCGGGCCGTGAACGGGGAAGTCCCGATGCCGGCACTTGACAGTGTGGGGGCCGCGACTCCGACCGCATCGCGTTCTTGATGCTCTGCATTCTCAGCGGGCCGCCAGGTCGGGATCAGCTAGTCCCGGTCGCTCGCCGGGTCCTACGGCGGGTGCCTTCAGCGGAGGCAGCTGCGCCAACCGGATCACACGAGTCACTAACTAACCCCGATCGAGTACAGCCTTCTCACTTTACCGGCGCTGGCGGGCTTGGCTAGTGACGTGCCACAGCCGGACGGAAGCAGCCTGAACGGAAGGTCTGCTGTAGCTGAGTGTTGCGTGCCGCGTGGTAGGCGCCAGCTGTCCGACTAAGGCCCAGGACAAGGCCCCGCCGCCTGACCAGGCACATCTGGCAGTCCCCGGTCACAGCCGGACTCTACCTGGACAGCCGAACTTTGCCTGGCGTCGCGGCAGAACCTTTTGCAGCGCAAGACCGTAGCAAGACACTGCGCGGGAGGAATGCAATCGCGGCCGGATGTTTGAGACCCGCACAGCGGGCACAACGAAGCCGGGCGGGCACCCCTCACCCGCCGCCCAGGGAGTGGATATGAAGACGGCAGCGACGCCGATGACGGCGACACGGCCCCGCGATCTCGAGGAACTGCAGGATGCGGAGCTGCTAACCATGATCCAGTCGATGCCCCGCGGCAGCGCCATGCGCGACGCCGCCTGCGAGGTGCTGGTGACCAGGTACCACCCGCTGGTCAGGTCATGCGTGCTGCGGTACAAGAACAGCACCGAGCCACACGAAGAACTGATGCAGGTCGGCTACGTCGGACTGCTGAAGGCAATCAACAACTTCGATCCCGCTGTCGGCACCAGCCTGGCCGGCTACGCGCAGCCGTGCGTGAGCGGTGAAATCAAGCGGCATTTCCGTGACAAGCGCTGGCAAGTGCATGTCAAGCGGTCAGTTCAGGAACTGCGGCTTGAGCTGCGGAATGCGGCTGCCCAGCTGACGGGAGAGCTCGGCCGGACGCCGACCGACACTGAGCTCGCCAGGCACCTGTCGGTCAGCGATGCTGACGTGCGCGAAGCGAGGCAGGCTGATCTGGCGTTCCAGGCGGCTTCGCTCGACTCACCGGTTACGACCCAGGACGGTTCGGCGAGCCTCGCCGAGCTGCTCGGCTCCGATGACCCGGAGCTCGAGCACGTGGTCGATATGCAGGCAGTCTGGGCGCACTGGAGCGAGCTGCCGGACCGTGAGCAGCAACTGCTGCTCATGCGCTTCTACGGCAACATGACCCAGTCCGAGATCGGCGAACAGCTTGGCATCTCCCAGATGCACGTATCCAGGCTGCTCGCCGGCGCGCTGTCCTACCTGCGCGCGCACCTGGTCGAGCCGGTGCCGGCATGAGCCCGCCCGCCAGGCCGGACACGTTAGCGAAGGGAATATCCCGGTGAAGACCGCGACGGCCCTCACGATAGCGGCGATCGGCGCCATCCTCGCGTTCGCCGTGACTGCTGAGCCATCCTTTTTCAACTTCCATGCGGCCGGCTGGGTACTGATGCTGACCGGCATTGCCGGCGCGGTCATCCCGCGCCGCAGCTACGGCTGGCTGCGCCGCAGGCTCGTGCTGGACGCGGGCAGCAACAAGCGCAAGGAGATCGACGTGCGGCAGCAGCATTTCTCTAAGCTGCTGATCCCCGGCGGCCTCATCACGGAGGGACGCGACGCGCGGAGCGCCAGCGCTCCGGTCGAGAGCGACACCATCGAGGAATTCATCGAGGAATAACACCGCTGTGCCCGGCGGCGCACGCGCAGGGGTTTGTGCGCAGGCGCCGCCGGGCATATGCTTAGTCAGCGGTGTCTACGAAGCAGGCACGCCCTCACGCCAGTTCTGGCGTATGCACTTCACGGTGCAGCATGAGGGTGTGCCTTTCTCATTTTGGTGCCCCTGGTGCGTGCGTCGTGATCACAGCGACACCCTCAGGAGGCACCCCCAATGCGGATCGCGATGGTTACCGCGCACAGCCCCCTTACGCGCGTTGCCGGTCACGGGAGCCCGCTGCTGCAGCCAGCCATGCTCGCCCGCGCCCTCGCCAGGCACGGGCACCGGGTCACCCTGTACACGCGCACGCAAGACCCTGCCGCGCCTGGCACCGCGATACTCGGCGCCGGGGTTTCGGTCGAGCACATAACGGCGGGACCGCCGCGGCGGCTGAGCGCTGAAGAGTCGGTCAGGTACATGCCGGATGTTGCCGCGGCCCTGGCGGACCGCTGGCGGGTCAAGGCGCCAGACGTCGTGCACGCCTTCTCCTGGACCGCCGGACTGGCAGCCATCGGCGCCGTGCGAGGTACCGGCATCCCGGTCGTGCAGAGCTTCGAGTCACTCGGGTCGATCGAGCGGCGGCAGGCTGGCCTCGGCGTTTCAGGCTCCAGAGTCAGGCTCGAAGCCGCCATCGGACGCACCGCGGCCGCGGTGCTTGCCGGCTCTGAGGAAGAGGCGGGCGAGCTTGCCAGGCTTGCCGTGCGCAAGTCCGCCATCCGGGTGATTCCGGCAGGCATCGACACCATGAAGCTCAGGCCGGAAGACGTCAGGGCTAAGAACAGCGAGAAGCCGAAGCTGGTGGCATTCGCCGATGACGAGGCCCGCGGGCTACCGTCCCTGATCCGCGCACTCGCGCAACTGCCTCACGCACGGCTGACGATTGTCGGTGGTCCCGACGCTAAGCACCTGCCGAGGTCCGGGCCGTTCCGCGCGGTCGCTCAGCTCGCCACCGAACTGCGCGTCCGGAGCCGCGTCACTTTCGCGGGCGAGCTTGCCGAGGCCGAGGAGTCGGCATTGCTGTGCTCAGCCGATGTCATGGTCAGTGCGACGAGCTACGACCCGACCGGTCTGGCCGTCATCCGTTCCATGTCGTGCGGGCTGCCCGTGGTGGCCTCAGCCGTCGGCGGGCAGCGGGACGCAGTCATCGACGGAATCACCGGTCTGCTGGTCGCACCGGATCATCCCGCCATGCTGGTGCATCGCCTCAGGGCACTGCTGGCGCGGCCGACCATGCTGCAGGCTTACGGAGTCGCGGCCGCGGACAGGGCCCGGTCGCGGTACTGCATCGACCGCATCGGCCAGGAGACCGCGGCGGCCTACGAGCGATGCCTGCCGTGTGACACGCAGGACACCGACGAGCTCGCCGACCGGCAGGAAGCGGAAGACCTGCGCGGGGTCGCGGCTTTCGCTTAGACGGCGGGCTGGCAGGCAGTGGCCGGGACCGGACGGGCCCGGCCACTGCCTTGCCCAGCCACTGCCTTGCGCGGGCACTGTCCTGCGTCTGCACTGCAGTTCGCCCGCGCGCCCGTCGGTGATCGCCGCACTCAGCTAGCTACGGCATGCTTGATTAGCGCACCCGAGGGCCGGAACGCCCTCTCGTGAGCTGCTGCCGGAACGCACCGGCCCCCGTAGACCCCGTTCCCGCCGTGGAGAATGCCGTCTTGATGACTACTGAGCAGGTCCGGCTAGCCGAGTACACGACCCTGCGCCTGGGCGGTCCGGCTGCGCGGTTCGTCGCCGCGGCCAGCGAGGACGAGCTCATCGCCGCCGTCAGGAAGGCGGACGCTGACGCTGAGCCGGTGCTGGTGCTCGGCGGTGGCAGCAACCTGGTCGTTGCCGACGAGGGCTTCCCCGGCGTAGTGGTGCTAGCGAGCGTGCGGGGCGCGGAATTCGCCGCTGCGGGCGACGCGGTCGAGGTGACCGTGGCGGCAGGGCATGACTGGGACGAGTTCGTGCAGGAGTGCCTGGCGGCGGGCCTGTCCGGGGTGGAATGCCTGTCCGGCATCCCGGGGCGGGCCGGCGCCACGCCGATCCAGAACGTCAATGCCTACGGCCAGGACGTGGCCGACACGATTGCCTCCGTGCGGGTCTATGACCGGCTCAGTGACCAGGTCGTCGTGATGGCCGCCGCCGACTGCGGCTTCGGCTACCGGACCAGCGTGTTCAAGCGGCAGGCTGCCGCCGCCGGGCGCGGCGGCGCACTGAACCCGGCATCGGCGACGGGCCGGTTCGTGATACTGGCAGTGAGCTTCAGGCTGCCGGCTAGCCCGCTGTCGGCGCCGGTCCGTTATGGCGAGCTGAGCAGGGTTCTGGGGGTCGCTGACGGCGGCCGGGTGCCGCTCGCCGACGCGCGCGCCGCCGTGCTGGAGCTGCGCCGGGGCAAGGGCATGGTGCTGGCCGAGGCCGACCCCGACACCCGCAGCGCTGGCTCGTTCTTCACCAACCCGGTCGTCAGCGCGGCGCAGTACGGCGAGCTAGCGGCCAGGATCGCGGGCGGCTCGGCTGCCGGTAGCGAGGCGGGCGGGGGCGCGGGCATGCCGCACTGGCCGGCCCCTGATGGGCAGGTCAAGCTGTCCGCGGCCTGGCTGATCGAGCATGCGGGCTTCAGCAAGGGGTGGCGGCTGCCGGGCGATCCGGACGGTGCGCGCATCTCGACCAAGCATGCGCTGGCCCTGACCAATCCAGGGCAGGCCACGACCGCCAGCGTGATCAGGCTCGCTAAGGAGATCCAGGCCGGCGTGCTTGCCACCTTCGGCGTGAGGCTGACGAACGAGCCTGTCCTCGTCGGGGTCGAGCTCTGATCGGAGCAGCGGAGCGCTGACTTCCGCTCCTCGGGATGGCCTTGTC
>Ga0335074_10008813_pt1 | contig 14035 bp, 20 predicted proteins | sample Lox_Sample_23_FD_206715 | JGI IMG/M metagenome (GOLD analysis project Ga0335074, IMG submission 206715) | Soil microbial communities from Loxahatchee National Wildlife Refuge, Florida, United States - Lox_Sample_2.3 | ecosystem: Environmental > Terrestrial > Soil > Wetlands | place: USA...
TGGGGCAAAGGTTGGAAAATTGTTGAATGGGAAAGTGGATGACGATGGTGACAACCTTGCGGAGGTCTAGTGCCTAGAGCTGTTTATCTATCGAATGATGCATCTAGCGTTTTCCACGTGCGCTTCGCCAAAGCCCGTTCCTCCGCACCAATTGCGTCAGTGTAAATCGCCGTCGACTCGATGCGCGCATGTCCCATCCAGCGCTGCACCACATTGAGCGCAACGCTGTTTTGCACTGCGTCAACACCGAAAGCGTGCCGAGCCGATTTTGGCGTAGCGAGTTGTTCGGGAATGTTTGCTTTTTTCATGACGGCCTTGACCCGCTTCCATGCCGTCGTGCGGCCCCATCTCCACATCCGTTCCTTCGGATCGCGATCAATGTCAATCAGGTTATGCACGCGTTGGAGCATCGCGATCAATTTCGGAGGCACCGGCATGACACGATACACGCCGCGTTTCCGCCTCTTGAGCGTTTCAAGGACGATCGCGCAGTTGGCGATATCGACTCGCTCGCGGGTTAACGCCAAAAGCTCGGATATGCGGGCGCCCGTAAAGACAAGCGCGAGGCAGAACGTGGCGATTTCCCCTCCCTGACTGAAAGCAGCACGAGCGAGTCTGAATCGCTCCCGAGCTGTCAGGTACTTCCGCACGCCGCCTTTGTCGAACAATGAACCTGACATGAACGCACCCCTACCCGCTGCGCAAATTTTTGCTAGCGGACACGATTGACGCGGGAAAGAGGGCGTGAACAGAATACTGCATTCTGTTCACCGATAGCGCCGCGTTTCGAGTCGTGTCCAGCGCCTCCAAGAACCTTGCAGGGCCTTTCAGCCTGAAACGTCGGATCGAGTCGCTGGCGAGAGGCTTAGGTGTAGCTCCTGCTCGCGTAGGCGACGCGCTGTGGGAAGCTGGTCTGCTGCCCTCGCAGGCTTCAATTTCTTTGCCGAAGAAGGCCCCCGCTCTCTATGCGGAACGGCACAAACGCCCTGATATCGCCAATCTTGGAATCATCGATTTCCTGAGGGCCGTTTGGAGACCGTGGATCGAAGCACGGGCGTTGACGCGTGTCGACCTGAGGCGGCTCGATCCATCGGCCGACCGGGCGTTGCAAAACTTCCTGCGCAAATCCAAACTGCCTGGCGATCTGCACATTCCCAAGAAATCCGAGATTTTGCGAGCGCAGTTGGAACACATGCCGGCGGAGAAAATCCGTGCCGCGCGGCGCGCCATCAACTGGAACCGCCGGAACGCCCTGTGATTGCTCGTTTGACATAAATTGACACTCATTTTCTGTTGACCGGAAAAGTGGGCCTCCCTATGTTTTCTTTCCGTTCGAGCCCATGCCGCGATTGCGGCGCATCAGAAGGAAGATGCCGGTTATGAGCAACAACCCAAACACCCCTCCCAACAGCTATCAGGAGTCCATCAACCGCGCCAACAGCGATCACGACAAGGGGTATCCCGCCCCGAATACACACACGTGGTCGCAGGCGACGCGGGAAGCCTATGAAAATCAGCGCACCTGGCGGGAAAAGCAGGGCAAGTAACGGGATAATTCTGGCGGTGGCAGCCTTTTCGCAGCATGCCAGACACGCAAACAAGGCGGGCCGTCCACGGACGGCCCGCCAATTTTTTACCTGTCCGGCTTTTTCAGCCCATCGATTAAGTCAAGCGCGCGCTGCATACGTGCCGGCATGGCCCGCGCAACATGACACAAAGAAATGCCCCCCGCCTGAGGCGAGGGGCTCAATATTGCAATCGTCCGGATGCGCGCCGGCCGCCGGGGTATGCCCCGATCCTGCCGGGCTGGTGCGCTTGGAGTGGTTGCGCTCTGAACTTGGGCGATGTGGCATTCATCCCGTGCAAGGGAGCGCGGTCACCCGTTATCACACAAGGTGCGCCGATTGCATTCGAACAGGTTTGGTTCGAGATACCGGCCTGCCGCCGTTCGTTCGGCGGGCGGCCTGTAATCGTCTTTCAGTTCAAAAAGCGCGGGCTGTTGCACGTTGGCGTGAGCCCGCTTCTGCTCACGGCGGAGCCGCACGATGTCGCGCCAAAGGTGGCGCTTGCCGTCGATGACGATGAAGCGCAAGGAAGTCATGCCTCGACGCGCCCCTTCGTATTTGCTTCGGCGGCGTAGGCCGAAAGCGTCTTGTCCGCCCTGAAACAAGGATCGCGCTCAACGGTGAGGCCGCCCGGACCGTGCACGGCCTTAAGCTCCATGATCGAGACTTGGCCAAGCTCGGGACAACCCGTGCCGAGGTCGCAAAGCCCATAAGCGATGTCGGGATCGTCGGGCTGCAATTCGGTGAGCAGCCACGTTGCGCCGGTCCATGGGCAAAACAGCTTGACCACCGGGCGAAAATCTTCCGGCTCCTGGTCTTTCACAATCCGCTCGGCGTTGGCCCAGCCATTGCGAAGCATGTAATAGCGGAGTTCCATTGGTAGTAATTCCATCTCTGCTCTCCTTGGGGCATGAGGTTCGCGTCGTGAACCTCTGCCCGTCGGCGAGACCGGGGGTAGCAAGGGGAAGGGCGCGGGCAGGGGAGGGGGATCACCCACCCGCGAGGGCGGCGCGGAGCGCCGTCTTGCAGACCGCAGGTCGAAAGATGGGGAGACCCCTGCCCGCGGCGAAGCGCACCCTTCCGCGCGCGAGGACCGGAGGTCCTTAGTCTCCAAAAAACGAAACCTGCGAAACACCTCAGCGCGCGACGGGATCGTCACCCGAGGGCGAAGACCGCTTGCGGGCTTCGTGAGGGCCGCTGTGACGGCCCGAGTAGAGCCCGGTTCTGAAAGAACGCGCCCAAGTGATAATCGTCTAAAATGTCGACCGTGGTACGCCAAGACAGCAAAGCGAACGATGCCGTCGTCAAATTTGCACACGCCGGTCGGCGCCTGATGCGAATCGCGACGCGTCGGCATTCGCCCATTCAAGCGACGCGGCTGACCAATTCCGCACCCTCGTTCCGCACGTTGCCGACGGCTTTTCCGACCGGCCAAGCCTCCATGCGCTCGGCAGGGAAGGCGCGTAACAGCGGCTTGCGGTCATCGGGCGTGGCAAGCCAGCGCGGCCAATCATCCTGCGGAAGCATCACCGGCATGCGATTGTGGATCGGCGCACAGAGCGGGTTCGGCTCCGTGGTCAGGATGGCAAAGGTTTCGAGGTCAGGGGTGTCGCTCGGCGCGTCTTTTGGCCGCCACCGCTCCCACAGTCCGGCGAATGCGAACGGTTCCTCGAATGTCGTGGTGATGAACCAGGGCTGCTTTTCACCGCCGGGGAGTTTCTGCCACTCGTAGAAACCGTCCGCGGGTACGAGGCAAGGCCGCGATTTGAATGCGGCACGGAAGCTCGGCTTCGTCGCGACTGTCTCTGCTTTCGCGTTGATGCACTTCGCGGCGCCCGTATCCTCTTTCGACCTGCGGTCTGCAAGAGACGCTTTTGTGAACTTCGAAACCCAGCTAGGGTCCGCGCGACGGGACGGGGCATGGGGTGTTATGCAAAGCGGTACAGGCGCTGGCACAAAAGTGGGCGAGCCACCGCCGAGTCGGCAATCAACGACATTCGAGACGGCAGCGCCGAGTTCACGCTTGGAGCCGACGGAACGCACGGCAAGAAAATTCCCCTGGCTGCGGCGATCCGGCGAAAAACCCGCTCTCGGATCGCATGCCCGGGCGCTTCCGTCGCTACGCGAAGTTATCTACTGCGCGATCGGTATTCTTGCCGCAGGTTTGTTTACTTTCATTGCCGACAACAGCAAGACGCTACTAATCCTCACCATCACAGCTCTTTTGTTAGCCGTCCTGTTTGGCTTTTTTGCAGCCATCCTTCTGATGCGCGCACGCCAGAATCAGACGTGGTACCGAGAACGTGTAGCAGAACATGATGAACTGGTACGGCAGAAGCACGGCGCTGACATGAAGGTGCTCGAATACCAAAGCACCATCGAACGGATCGAGAGGGAAAGCGCCAAAAAAATTGAGGAGCTGCATGATACTTACTACCGCATAGAACTTAAGTTCAAAGAGGTAGAGGACAAACAGAAGTCCTTTTTCGAGGAAAGCGCGCGCTGCCTCAGGGCTCTCGGCGAAACGTCACAGATGCCGGCTGATTCGGACCTGCTCCGGCGATACAGCGGCCTACGGACGGAGTTCTGCAACGCGGCCGCGTACATAATCTCGCGCAAAAAGGGGCTCGCCGAGCCGGTGTGCAGCGTGAACATCAAGAATCTCAGGTCCGAAAATGGGAAGATGCATTACTATCCGGCCGACCGTTCGGTCGCGACAACGCACGAGCGGATAGAGCTTGATAGGCGCAGAGCGGACATCGCCCACAAGATCGACATGGGCATAGTTGAAGAAAACTTTATTTACAGAACAATCCTTGAACCATCGGAACCCGATTTCTATGTGTCGGATGACATTGAAGTCGAGATAAGAAGGGCCGAGTGCGACTTTAAACTAGAGCAGCCGAGCAAAAACGTTGCCGCCTTTCTGAAGTCGTGCCTTGTAGTCCCGGTTAAGGGTGCATTAACGCTCTCCGTGCATCCTAGCGCGATCGCCGCCGAATGGGCGGCGCATATGATGCGCGGGAACGACCATGTCGTTGGGTTTATGTGCATCGACCACCCCGAAACTAAGTTCTTCGATAGGTGTTACGATCTTGACATTATGAGAGAATTCGCTATGCGGGTGTTTGCCTTCCGCCAAATCTATGACTCAATCGTGTGGCTGGCTAATCGCCGAACGTAAAAGGGAGACTCTGTATGTCGGACACAACGGCCCCTATCATTCCGGGCGCAGTCGGCACGATTGTTATCGGTGGAAAGATTGTCGAGGCCGACCCCGTGGCGAATGCAGAGTGGGTGCGCATCGATGAGGAGGCGGCGGACTATTCAAGGCGCGAATACCAGCAGCGCTTGGAGGATCTCCTTCGGCCTGAGCGCGCAAGACCGTCTAGCCCAATAAAACCCTCTCCGTGACGTTCGCGAGGCCGCTCTCGAACACCTTCCAACGGCTATCCGTCAAAAAAGCAAGGGTTCAAGATATCGGCCGGCGGCCGTGCGCTGCACCTTGGGCCGCGCGTCCTCGATAAGCGGAAAGAGCGGTGGTTGCCGTTGTTCGCGCAGGCGGGCGAGCTGCGCCCGCCTGAGTTCGAGAATGTCGCGCCAGAGGTGGCGCTTGCCGTCAATGACGATAAAGCGCGGGGAGGGCAGGGCGCGGCTCACGCTATGATCCTCCGGTGTTCGCGAGCCTCGTCGGCGTAAGCCTGCAAGGTCTTTTCAGGCTTGAAGTGGATATCACGCTCGATGCGGAGACCGCCGGGACCGACAACGGCCTGAACCTCCGTAAGGGACACCCGGCCAAGCTCGGGGAATCCCATGCCGAGATCGCAAAGGCCGAAAGCAATGTCCGGGTCTTCGGGGTCAAGCTCGGTGAGGAGCCAGGTGGCGCCGCTCCACGGGCAGAACAGCTTGACGACGGGCCGGAAGTCTTCGGGCTCTTGATCCTTCACGGTCAGTTCGGCGTTGCGCCAGCCGTTGGCGAGCATGCGTTCGCGCTGCGCTTTGAGAATTAATTCCATTCTTGGCCTCCTTGTGGGCATGAGGTTCGCGTCGTGAACCTCTGCCCGTCGGCGAGGCCGGGGGTAGCAAGGGGATGGGCGAGGGCAGGGGAGGGGGATCACCCACCCTTTAGGGCGCCGCGCAGCGTCGTCTTGCAGCCCGAAGGGCGAAAGATGTGGGAAACCCCTGGCCGCGGCGAAGCGAACCCTTCCGCGCGCGAGGACCGGAGGTCCTTAGCAATCCAAGAAAGCCAAAAAGCACGAAAGCACGCTTCTTGCGTGAGGCGATCGTCACCGGACGGCCGAGACACCAACCGAAGGGCAGGGGCTCGGGGAGCGAAGCGAGTAGAGCGCCCGCAGGGGCACGCCCAAGCACGAATTCGGGCAGAATTCAGTAACTCTTTCAAGTGTCTATGCTTTTCCTTGCGCGTTGTCCGGTTTTTGCATATAATAAATGTCCGGTTTTTGTAGGTGCATCATGCAACGGCGAAAGACATTGCGCGAGAGGATCGAGGAGCGGATCGCCCGAAGGAAGGGCGAAGACGTGTTCCTGCCGCGCGAGTTCACCGATCTTGGCGGCTACGATCAGGTGCGCCGCGCCCTGCGCGAGCTCGTGCATGACAAACGCCTCGTGCGTCTCGGTTATGGTGTCTACGGCCGGGCGATCGTATCGCGTCTTTCCGGGGAAGCGCTGCTGTACTCGCCAAACGGATTGAGTGGGGCGGCACGCCAGGCGCTCAACAAGCTAGGCGTGAAGTGGGAGCCGACGGAATCCGAACGCGCGTACAACGAGGGGCGCTCAACGCAAATTCCGGTCAATCCGGTGCTGCGTGTGAAGGGACGTTTCTCGCGCCGGCTGAGAGACAAGGACCGGGAGCTGGTTCTTGTCCGATAGGCCAACCCTGCAGGACCTGATCGAAGTACGCCGGCAGTTTCAATTGCCGCACGAAGCGCTTGTCGAAAAGGATTGGTTTGTTGTTAGAGCGCTTGCCGCGATCGCCGCGGCCGACAAGGGACCCTTTCAGCTCGTCTTTCAAGGCGGCACTGCACTAAGCCGCGCGCATCGCATCATCGATCGCATGTCGGAAGACATCGACATCAAGATCGTGTCGGACGGGAAACCGCCGCGATCAGCGTTGCGGCGCTTGCGCGAAAGCATCACCGACGAACTTCTCAAGGCCGGTTTCGAGTTCGATCCTAAGAACGAGAAGCAGCGATTTTCCAATTACGAAAGCCGCTACACGCATTATCGGCTGCCTTACGAGCAGCTCGCGCCAGGGCAGGGCACCTTGCGGCCGGAGATCCAAATCGAGACCGCTGCCTTCGCCGCACGGCGCCCGCCTGTCGGTTTACCCGTGAGATCGTTCGTGGCGGAAGCCTTCGGCCGGCCGGCGGAGCTGCCGGCCATCGCGTGCGCAGCGATCGCCGAAACCGCTGCGGAAAAATTTGTGGCCCTGACAAGAAGGGCAGGGGCCGAACTCGCCGGCGCGCAACGCGCGCACGATCCGGCGCTCGTCCGCCACGTTTATGATCTGCACGCAATCCGCGCGCATTACGATACGGCCGAAGTGGCCGCGCTCGCGCGCGAAATTATGCAATCGGACGCAGAGACACGCGGCCATGAATTCCCGGCCTATGGCGAGAATCCTCTGGCGGAGACGCTGCGCGCGGTCGAGGGCCTCGCCGGCAGCAAGGAATACGCAGAGGATTTCGCGATCTTGCAGCGAGACATGGTGTACGGGGAGAGCATCAAGTTTAGGGACGCGCTCGCAACGCTCCAAGCATTGACTGATAAATTGAGGGAACGAGGATCGTGAGCCTCTCGCACGCTGAGCTTCTGGCGCTTCTCTCAAAGCCAGAAGACAATTTCGTGGAGCGCAAGAGCCACGGCATCAAGCCGGCGGACATTCGCAAGACCGTTGTGGCGTTTGCAAATTCCGTAGAGCCAGGGCGCAGCGCGGTTCTCTTTATCGGTGTGCGCGATGACGGGACGATCGAGGGCTGCAAGAACACCGATAGCAAACAAAAGGCCGTCCGCGAGGCATGCGAACAGGACTGTTACCCGCCGATTGCCATGAGGAGCGAGGTGTTGCGGACAAAAGATGGCGATGTGGTGGCCGTCGTCATCGAGGCCAGCAACAATCGACCGCATTTCGCGGGACCCGCCTATGTGCGGCGTGGGTCGGAAAGCAAGGCTGCATCGCCCGAGATGTTCCGAGAACTCGTCTATTCGCAGAACAGCACCGCCGCGGCGCTCTTGAGAATCAAGAGCCAAGTTGTGAGCTTCGTTTCGATCCAGCACAAGATTGGCGATGTCAGGCGTGTCGATGACCGTGGTTTCCGTCAGGGTGGAGACTGCAGGGTGCTTGAATGCGACGCTCATTGCGCGCGGATGCAAATCGTCGGTGGGGACAGCCGCTATTTCAGCGAGCCGCTCGATCACATTCAAATCATGTATGACGAAAACAAGCATCGGCCGATGCTTGTGTTCACGGGTTACTAAAGCTCACGATCGCTGAATGACCGGCAAGCGCCGGCTATCGCCGCGCGCCAAGCGGCTGCGAGACTCGGTGCCGCATTCGGGACAGGCGGGTGTCTTGCGCGGTTCATCGAACCAGACGCGCCGACCTTGCGGATGAAGGCGCATGTAGGCCGGTGTTGCCTGCGGGTCTTGCAGGCCAGTGATGTAAAACAGGAAGTCATTGGCGGCCTGGGCCGTTGCTGTGGCATTCAGCGTGATGACGCTCGGCGCCACAATGTCGGGTTCGTCAATGTAACGCTGCCGCTGGCGCTCTTTCTCGGAAATGCTCTCCTCCTGCAACTTGGCGCTGTTGATGAGACGATTGCAAAGAAGGCAACCGCTCTCCGACGTGACCGGCCGCACGACGCTGAAAGCGTCGAGCACTTCGCCCGTCTTGGGATCGACGCGCACCTTCGCGCCGACTTGTACACCAGGGATTAGGTATTGATGCACGATCGCGTTGAACAGAAGGCGCGCGCGCATCGTGTCGGCTGCGAGAAAAAGATAGTCGCAATCCGCGAATTCGGCGGCGATATCGGCTTCGAGGAAATCTCCGAAGATGGCATTAACGTGCGCATGCCGGTTCGCGCGCAAGATGTTTCTCTTGGCGAGATTAACCTTGGGGGCGGCGAAGCGCATCGCGATCGAGCGCAACCAAGCCGGCAAGGCTTCGCCGGCGAGCCACGCAAGCGCGTCGGCCCGGCGGGCCGCCGTGAGGCGCGGCAGATTTGAGAGCTCGGCACGCTCTGGGTCCGCGATGACAAATGAGCCGACGCCAAGGCGGCCAAGATATTCGCCAAGAAGAGAACCCGCGCCACCGGCGCCGATAAGCCCGATCTTTGTGCGAGCGAGGATATGTTGGCCGGCGTCGCCGAAAAGGCGCGCCTGGCGATCGTACATCGCGTCCCTTCCCGGTGGACGGGGACGCGGTTCAGGTGCCAACTCCAAAAGGCTTCCCCCGACAACGGAAGCGCCCGCGAGTACAATCCGCTTTTCGCCTGGGAGCCAGATGTCGCCGGCGATCGCGTTCTCGGCGAACACGAGCGCGCCGACCGGCAATCCCTCGGCGATGTCGAGCAGGGCAGGGTAGCCGCGTTCATGCGAGCGAAAATCAGCGGCGGAGAACCCGACGCGATTGCGGCCGCCATGGTTGTGAATGGCGAGGTAGGCGAGACCTTCCGCGCGGCAATATTGGATGCGCTCGGCAATGAAGTCCGCCTTCAACATGCGATAGCCGCGCTTGCCTGGCACGTAATCCTTGCCGTCTTGGGCGAGGAACAACTCCCGCGCCAAAAGGCGGACGCCGCGCGCGCTCGTCGCCAGGCCAGCGGCGATGACGGCGCCGTGCTCATCACGGTCGCCCGGAAAAAGATGCCCGTGAAGGCGCGTGTACAAATCTTGCGGCAAGATCAGGCGCCAAGGCGCGGCTAATTGCGAGAGAGCCATCTGATTACCTTTTGCAGCTTGAGGAGTGCGGTGTCAGTCGCCGCATTCAGGCGGTTCGAGCGGCGCGAAATCTGGATCGCCGGCTGGTTACGGAAATTGCCTACGCCAAGGCCGGTGCCGAGAGGCTTCTTGTCGCGACGGCGAAGATCGTGACGCACGAAGTGCGGATAAACGTCGGCATAAGGGTAGGTGTGGGTGATATGAAACCCGAACCACGTCGTCGCCTGCTCGTAGGGGCTCTCGATCGGCACGTCCTTCAATGTGACGAAGGCGCCGCCCTGGCCGTCGTCAACGTGTTCCAGCGGGCACTTTGGATATGCCGCGGCGATCTCGTGGATCGCCCCTTCGACCTCGGGCGTCATGCAGGTCCCCGTTCAGGAATTGTCGTCGTCGGCGATCGCGTGGAAGCGCGATTCGTCCGTAACGTGGACTTCCTCGTGGTCGTGAATGAGCTTGTTGGGCTCGCCGTGGCGCAGGAGATAGAGCAGGAAATCGAGCTCAATCTTCACGTGCTGCGCGATGGCGGCCTTCTTGATCTCATGGCCCGTGTGGGTGTGCCCGAGGAGACGCACGGGCTTCGTGTTGACGTGGATCTCCACGTGCACGTGTGGCCCGTGGTGATGGTGGTGCTCGGGCTTGCGGCCCTCGACCAGGGTTTGTTCGGCGTTCATGTCCAACTCCGTTGCGAATCAGCCTCGCGGTTGCTATACTGCAACCGTCACCATGATTGCACATGTGACTTGAAATTGCAAGTTCTCAATTGAATGAGGAGGAGGGATGCGTGATGATTTCGACACTGAAGCTTTCTACGCGGCGCTGGACGCCCACAGAGAGGCCAAGGGCATGACGTGGAAGGATGTCGGCGCTGAAACAGGGGTTAATCCTTCGACGCTGACGCGTATGGCACAAGGAAAGTGCCCGGACGCAAAGGGGCTGGCCGCCCTGCTGGCCTGGTCGGGGCTGAGTGCCAACGATTTCATGCGCGGACGCGCTGCCGGTCGACGGCGCGAACCGGAAACGCTCGCCAAGATCACGGCAGTGTTGCGGGCGGATAAGTCCCTCTCGAAGGAGAGCGCAGCCGCGATCGAGCAGATTTTCAAGGCAGCGTACAACCGGTTCAAGGAGTGAAGGGGAATGAGCCTCAGGCGGGGATTTAAGGCGGAAGCCAACCGTATTTCGCTGAGTCTGCGGCGCGACCTGGGGCTCGCCCCCCATGACCCGATTGACCTGTTCAAGCTGGCCGAGCGGTTCAAAGCCCGCATCGTGTCACTCAGCGAGTTTGTGGATGAATGCCCGGAAGAAGTCCGGCAACTGACGCGTATCGACAAGAGTGCCTACTCGGCGGGAACCATCCGGTTGGAGAACGGAGGACCGCTCATCATCTACAATGACAGTCACAGTGATGGCCGGCGAAACAACAGCCTGGCCCACGAGATCGCCCACCTAGCTCTCGGTCACGAGTTCACATTGCCGATCGACACGACCGGCTGCCGCATTCTCGACCGTGACATCGAGGACGAAGCGAACTGGCTTGGGCCGACGATCCTGATCCCGAACGAGGCGGCGATGCACATTCTTCGGGTCGGAATGGACGCGATGACGGCCTGCGACGCATATGGCGTCAGCGCGGCCGTCCTCCAGATGCGGATCAACGCGAGCGGCGCCCGAATTCGGATGAGCCGCGCATATCACTAGAAAAGCGGCGCCGGATTTGGCCATATTTGGCCATTACCGAACTTGATTTATAGTGTAACATAAAGGACGTTATGTTACGCTATTGGCTGATTCGCCGGGGAGTGCGCGTGAGCGGCATTGTCGATCTGATTGGCGGCCATGGCTGAAGCTTCCAAAGCCGTTGCGATAATCAACTCAAGTTTCCCGGTGCCGGCGCTGATCGGAACTGCCGGCGAGACCGCCGCGCGCCGTTTCCTCGAATTTTTCGCAGCAACAATCCGTAACAAGAACACGCGGGAAGCCTATTACCGGGCGGTCTGCCGGTTTTTCGCCTGGTGCGAGCAAGCTGAGATCGGCGAGCTCGCCGATATCGAGGCTTTACATGTCGCTGCGTACATCGAGGGCCTACAGCGCGATTATGAGAAGCCGACTGTAAAGCAGCATCTGGCGGCGATCCGCATGTGCTTCGATTGGCTGATTACCGGCCAAGTCCTCGCGGTGAACCCTGCTCACGCCGTGCGCGGACCGACACATAGTGTCAAACGCGGCAAGACCCCTGTGCTCTCCGGCGACGACACGCGCGAGCTGCTCGATAGCATCGACACATCCACCCTCATCGGCTTGCGCGATCGGGCGCTCCTTGCGGTCATGACCTATACGTTCGGGCGCGTGAGCGCCGTCGTGGCGATGAAAGTCGAAGATTACTATCCGCAAGGCAAACGCTGGTGGCTTCGACTGCACGAGAAAGGCGGCAAGCTCCACCAGGTGCCCGCCCATCACAAGCTCGAACAGTATCTCGATGAGTACCTTCAAGCCGCGGGCCTTCGTGACTCACCAAAAGGCCCACTGTTCCGCTCCGCACGGGGAAAAACGGGCGAACTGACCGGAGACGCTTTGAGCCGCGTCGATGTCTTCCGAATGATCGGCCGCCGCGCGCCAGCACTACGAAAACGCAGCAAAATCGGCTGCCACACATTTCGTGCGACAGGACTCACTGCTTACCTCGAAAACGGGGGCACGCTCGAAAATGCCCAGGCTATCGCTGCGCATGAAAGCTTGCGCACGACGCAGCTCTACGATCGCCGGGGCGATGAGGTCACTCTCGATGAAGTCGAAAAAATTGCTATCTGATCAAGGTCGATGAATGCCTACCCAAGTTGACATAGGTTCGCTCGTTACCAGCAAATTGCGGGTGTTCGCAGGCGAGCAAGAGCTCGGCTGTGCGACGGGGTTTTTCGTCAATCACAAGGGGCAGTTTTTCCTCGTCACGAATTGGCATGTAGTGGCGGGCCGCAACCCCGAGAATGGCGAAGTGCTGGATCAAATCAACGCGGCAATTCCCGATCGCCTGCAATATCTCGCTCAGTGCAAGGGTCATGTCGCCGAGTGGCAGTGGGTCGAATGTCTACTCTACAGCGATGCAAATGACACTCGGTGTCCCGAGGCGCCCGCGTGGCTCGAACACGGGGCGCACAGGCACAGCGTCGATGTTGTCGCCATTCCAATTAGGCTGCCCGAAGCCGTAACAGTCACCACAATCGATCGTGTGGATACGGTGCCAAAATTGTTGCTGACCATCTCCCGCGATGTCTTTGTTCTCGGCTATCCGAAAGGCATCGACGGCGGTCGCGGTCTTCCGATCTGGAAGCGCGCAAGTATTGCGACGGAGCCCGATCTTCAACTTGGCGGTTTCCCTAAAATGTTGATCGACACTGCAACGCGCGAAGGGATGTCTGGCGCGCCAGTGATTGCGGTCGCCGATGGAGATTTCGATGTGGAAGGCCCGCAGCCGGCTTATCGCAAGCCGGGACGGGTTTACCGCTTCGTCGGTGTTTATTCGGGCCGTCTCGGCCGTGGCGAGATGGAGGCCCAACTTGGGGTCGTGTGGCGCGAGCGCGCGCTTAGAGAGATTCTCGACGTACCGACGAAAGCTCGATCCAGCTTTTTCATGTAGGCGACTGTGCGAGACAATTCCTAATGACGATTTCGGATTTGGCGCAAGATTGGGGTGGGTTCGAGGAGTTTGTCAAGAAACTCCACGAAACAGGAGAGGTTCACGTCGAGCGCAACGTGTTTCTGGAAGGTCGGTCTGGCGCACGTCGGCAGATCGACGTGCTTATTCGACATAAACAAGGTCTCTATGAACATCGGGTGATAGCGGAGTGCAAATACTGGAATTCCGCGGTTGAACGCCTTCATGTGGATGCGCTGGCTACCACAATACGCGAACTGGGCGCATCGCGCGGAGTGATATTTAGCACGAAAGGGTTTCAATCAGGTGCCATCACCCAAGCTGAGCACGAAAACATTGATCTCTTCGTCGTGCGCGAGCTCAGCGATGAGGAATGGGGGCTTCCCGGCCGTGTCGTCGATATATTTTTGCATGTGATTCAGCCGGGCATCGCAAACGTCGCGTCGTCGGGCGCGTCGAAAATTGGAAATCCGCTTAACACGGCGGAGATTAGGCTAAATTTCGAGTTCGGCGGGGACGGCCCCGTTAGTAACACCCCGACGCTCAAACCGGACGGCTCTGCCGGCAGATCGGTCGAAGAGCACATTTTTGAGTCCGCACACAAAGCGCTGATACAGGCTCTTGGAGCCGCCTTTACGATAAATGGGGGGGAAACTTGCACGCGATACATGTTGTGCCCGGTGAACATGATCCTGCCAGAACCATTCCGAATACCTCACAACGGGGAACTCTTGATCATACCGAACATGTCGTTCGACCTAGGGATCAAAATTTCACAAAGTCGAATAACCGTCGATCGCGCCAAACAGTACCAGTTCGCCGTTGCTGTCGAGAACCGCGTGAACGGCAATGTGTCGGCAGC
>Ga0335074_10008814_pt1 | contig 14034 bp, 11 predicted proteins | sample Lox_Sample_23_FD_206715 | JGI IMG/M metagenome (GOLD analysis project Ga0335074, IMG submission 206715) | Soil microbial communities from Loxahatchee National Wildlife Refuge, Florida, United States - Lox_Sample_2.3 | ecosystem: Environmental > Terrestrial > Soil > Wetlands | place: USA...
ATGGCGGTTTCCGAGGTGAATCAGCGACAGATCCAAGGTCCTGAAGCGCCAGTCCGGCATCACCTCGACGAGCCGACCGCTGCGCAACAGTTCGGGCTTCACGATCGGGGGGAGCTCTCCGATGCCGACGCCAGCAAGTAGCGCCGGAGCGATGCCGGCGAAGTCGTTCATCGACAGGAATGGTTGAAGGGGCAGAGTTTCGCGATCCTTGCCATTCTTGTGAACGAAGGTCCAGCTGCTGTCCTGTTTCCAGTACGAAAACGCCAGCAGACGGTGCTCGAGCAGATCCTGCGGCTGAACGGGAAATCCGTGGTCGCTCAAGTAGGAGGGGCTCGCCACGAGCTGATGTCGATACGAGAGTATCCGCCTTGCGACCAGCGAGGAGTCCCTCAGCGCACCCACTCTGAATACGAAATCCACACCTTCGGCAATGTGATCAATGTACCGTTCCGTCACCAGTAGCTGGATGCGCACATTGGGGTATGAGGCCTGGAATGCGGTGATGAGCGGCATCAGCAGGGTGTCGGTAATGCTCGGCGGTGCGGATAGCCGCAAAGTACCGCACACATCCGACAGGCGATTCGTGACGATGCTCTCGAGTGAGTCGCTGAGCTCGGCCGTTCGCATCGCATGCTCGAGTACCGCTGCTCCGAGTTCCGTGAGCCGAAGGCTGCGGGTCGAGCGTTCGAGGAGTCGAACGCCGAGCTGATCCTCGAGCTCGGCGATCTTTCGGCTGACCGTCGAGATTGGCGCCCGGAGCCGCCGTGCGGCTTCGGAGAAACCGTTCGCTTCAATAACCCTCGCGAACACCACTAGCGCGTTGAGGTCTGCCATGGACTTCTCGATCTCCGCAGGCTCACTCCCCCCGAGGAAAGCTCGCAGTTTTGAAAATCATCCCATATTTGGAATTCTCCTTCCCGTCTTTTACGGCTACTGGGCGAGCGAGTGCTGGCGTAGGTTGTTTGCCTGAGGGCAACAAGGGGACAGTTCATGGCGGCCTGCTCGTTCAAGACCGTGGTGATGGCCGTGTCCGTCTTAGTGGGCGTCGCTCTCGCGGGATCCGCGCCGGGGTGGGCCACGGGCGCTCCGGCGCTGAGTCGAAGTATGGTTTCCAGCGACAAAGCGGCAATCAGAAGTACCTTGGCGGCCTATAACCGCGCATTGAACGGGGGTGAGACGGCCGCGGTCCTGCCGCTTTACACCGAAGATGGGGTATTCATGCCGCCTTACAGCCAATCGGCGGTTGGCAGGGAAGCCGTCGAGGAAGCCTATGACAAGGTGTTCAGGGAACTCAAATTCCACGTCAAATTTGTCGTCGCGGAACTTGTCGTGATGGGGCCGCGCTGGGCGTATGTGCGCACGAATTCCGCCGGTACGACCCTCCACCATTCCACGGACAAGACTACTGCGGAGGCGAACCAAGAACTCTTCATCTTCGAGAAGGGCGAGGACGGGAAATGGCGCATTGCGCGCTATAGCTTCTCCCCGACGAACCCGCCGGCCGCGTAGGTCGAAGAGTCGCGAGGAGTTTTTCTCTTAGCGCGTCGAGCGTGCAAATCCCGCTGGAACACCACCATGACTCTTCAACTCAAGGCGCGTCATTGGATCGGCGGTGAGTGGGTGGAAGCCCACGATCGCGCAGAGAGCTTCGATCCCGCTACGGGTGAGACGATTGGAAGTTATACAGAAGCATCTGAGGTAGAAGCAAAGGCCGGGATCTCGGCGGCACTCAAAGCCTTCGAGGAGACGGATTGGCGCGAAAACCGGCGTTTGCGGGCGAAAGTACTGAATGAAATGGCGGATCGATTCGAGGCACACACCGAAGACCTGGTTGACATCCTTGCGCTCGAGAACGGAAAGGTAAGGCCCGAGGGCCGTTTCGAAGTATCCATGGTACCCTCCAAACTCAGGTTCTACGCGGCGCTCGCGCTCACCGACTTCGGGCGCGCCATGGAAACCTCGGCCGGGCGCTACGCGATGACACTTCGCGAGCCGACCGGGGTCGCAGGGATCATCGCGCCGTGGAATTCGCCCGTGGTCCTCTTCATCCGCTCCCTGGCGCCCGCGCTCGCCGCCGGCTGCACCACCGTCGGCAAGCTCCCGGGTTTCACCGCGCAGACCAACGCCAGAATGTGCGAAGTTTTCAGCCAGGTGCGCACTCTTCCAAAGGGCGTCATTAACATTTTTACGGAGAAGGGCAGCGCCGGTGCACGTGCGCTCATTGACTCGCCGGGCGTGCCCGTCATCAGTCTCACGGGTAGCTCCAAAACCGGGCAGGCAATCATGGCGGCGTGTGCCAAGAACATGAAACGCTTCGGTGGGGAGCTCGGTGGCAAGACGCCAGTGCTGCTGTTCGAGGATGCCGACCTCGACAAGGCGCTGCCCAAAGTGGAGAAGGCCCTTACGGTCTTCGCCGGCCAGTTCTGCATGACCGGCAGTCGGCTTCTCGTCCACCGGCCGATCCTCGATACGGTGCGCACGCGCCTGGCGAGTCGCCTGCAGTCCGTGAAGGTGGGACCCGCCGCCGACCCCACGAGCGAAATGGGCCCGATGATCAACAAGGCCAATGTCGAGCGTGTCGATGGACTCGTGGAGGCGGCGATTGCGGCAGGCGCCACCGTCATCGTGCGGGGCGGGACTTGCAGAGACGGTGCCTTGGCCAAAGGGGCGTTTTATCGTCCGACGTTGCTCGAGATCCACGATCAATCCCTGCCCATCGCACAGGAGGAGGTATTCGGACCGGTACTCGTGATGCAGGCGTTCGATACGGAAGACGAGGCGGTCGCGCTGGCCAATGATTCGCAATACGGCCTGGCGGCCTCGGTCTGGTCGACGAACGTGGACCGGCCACTGCGGATCGCGCGGCAGCTTCAGGCGGGGACCGTATGGATCAACGACTGGGCGATCGTTTACGACGAAACCGAAGAGGGCGGCTACAAGCAGAGCGGAATCGGACGGCTGAACGGCATCTCGGCGCTCGATGATTTTCTCGAGCATCGAACGATCATCCACGAGCTCGACCCGCCGGCCGCGGGATGATCGGCTATACGACGGCATGCGCGATGACAGCGATCGTCATCCATCAGCACTGCGGGCCGGAGACGCTCAGGCTCGAGAGCGGCGGTGCTGGCATGGTGGTCTTCGTCCCCTGAGTCCACGAGTACGCGATGGCTATCGAGGACCGCGAAGTCTCTACGGTTGGTGAGCTGCTTGCCGCCGTCGCCGACACGTCCGTCCGCGCGGTTTCGGTCACGACAGAACTCACCGGAGTGCCGAGCCTGCGTCTGGCACCGGGACAATCCCTGAGAGCGGCAAATTCTGCGGCCGCTCTGCGGTTCTCGGCGGGCGAAGATGGACTTCAGGTCTCGAAAGATAATCTTGTGGAGGGTATGGAGCTCAGTACGAGTCCGAATCGGCGCGCGCTGTTCAATGATACGGAGATCGAGCAACTCGGCCGCCTCGTCATCCGAAACGTGCGGACCTGCGGGCTCGTACAGCTTCTCGCGAAGAACTCGGTCCGGGGTGGCCACGTCGAGGTCGACCAGCTGGACATTCTGTCCGCGGACTGCCGCGACGAGGAGCTCCGCCCTAAGGGCTTCGGCGTCGAGGTGATACCCGGTGCTTTTACCTTGTGGAATCAGCAGGCCGACCGCGATGTCACCATCACGGCAGATCTGGTGGGTCTGAGTTGCGGGCGCGCCGGTGCGCCGGTCCGGGGGAGCGGCATCTTCGTGAGCGGAGCGGGCGATGCCGGAGGCCGACTCATCGCTCGTCGGCTCGAGACAGGCGCCGTCTACAGCGATGGGGGGATCGTACCGGGCACTCCCGATCGGATCACAGGGGCTGTGTTTGTCGTTTCGGGTGCCTTCGTCGATCGGGTACGCAATCGCGGGCCGGTTACGACGTACGGAGCGAACGACATGGTTCTGGACAACTGGGGCGCCGTCGGAGAGTGGATCGCGGAGGAGAAGGTGACTTCCCACGGTCCGAGCGGCATCGGTTTCGTTAACTTCGGCAGCATCAACGTGCTGCGAGCGAACGCGCCTGTCGAAACCTTTGGGCAGGGCGCACGGGGCTTTAACGTCTACGCCGGTACGGTGAAGTTGGCGGAATTCGATCGCATCACCACACATGCCGACGGCGCCGTGGGAATTCAAATCAGTCAGCCGGTGGGTCAGATCATCGTGCGCCGGGGTATCGAAACCTTCGGTGGAACGGGAAAGTCACTGGTCAAGGGCGTCGTTGTTACTCTTTCGGCCATCGCGCTCAGCGTCAAGCCCGGGGGCTCGGCTCGGAAAGTCTCCGTTCATGGTGGCCTCACGACCCATGGCGCAGGCGTCAGTCCGCTCGAACTGCACGGCTCCGTCGACTCTCTCGAGATCGCCGAGGGAGTCATCTCATCGGGTGAATTCGAGCGCGTATAGATCAATCGTCGAAGCTGACGGGCTTAAGGAGCAGCGAGATGACCACCATGAGAGCAGCGGTAATCCATGAGGCGGGCGGTCCGGAGGTGCTCAAGCTCGAGAATCGCCCTATCCCAACGCCGAAGGCGGGAGAAGTGCTGATCCGGGTCAAGGCCTTCGGCCTGAATCGCTCGGAGCTCTTCACCCGACTGGGGCTCTCGCCGAGTGTCAAATTCCCGCGCATTCTCGGCATCGAGGCGGTGGGAGTGGTGGAGACCGCGCCCGGAAGTGAATTCTCATCCGGGGATAGGGTCGCGACCGCGATGGGGGGGATGGGCCGTGAGTTCGACGGCAGCTACGCCGAATTCACCTGTGTGCCAGTCACTCAGGTCCAGACGGTCAAAACGGAGCTGGGGTGGAATGTCCTCGGCGCCCTCCCGGAAATGCTGCAAACCGCGTGGGGGTCGCTCTTTAAGTCCCTTCGCGTGGAGCAGGGTGAGCGCCTGCTGATTCGAGGCGGCACCACCTCAGTCGGTCTCGCCGGCGCTGCCATCGCAAAGAGGCACGGCGCCTTCGTCGCCGCGACGACTCGCAACCCGAATCGCGAAAAATTGCTCCGCGAGAGCGGTGTGGACCAGGTGTTTATCGACACAGGCTCGATCGCAGAGCAGGTGCGGGAGATCTCTCCCGGTGGGGTGGACAAAGTCCTCGAGCTTGTCGGAACAACGACCCTGCTTGATTCCTTACGCTGCGCCCGGCAGCGCGGGGTCGTGTGCCTCACCGGGATGGTCGGAAATAAGTGGTCTTTCGACAACTTCAGCCCCATGGAAGCAATCCCCACCGCAGTGCGGCTCACCACCTATGACGGTGGCGCGGAGGATTTCATGCTGACGCCGCTTGATGAGCTGTGTCAGGACGTAGCCGCCGGCAAGCTTCGCGTTCAAGTCGGCAAGACCTTCAGATTGGACGAAATCGCTGAAGCTCATCGGTGCATGGAGGAAAACAGGGCCGGTGGGAAGATTGTGGTGCTGACCTAGCGCGAGCTCCTGATTCCGTTGTGGCGTCCTGGCGTACACGTCAGGTATTGAGCGCAAAATCATCGAAAATGAGGTGTCTCATGCGGCGATTACACATCCTTGCGTGTCTGTTGATAATCGGAGCGTCGTCATTGGAAGTTGCGGCGGTGGCGAGAGATCTCACGCTGCCGACCTTCGCGCCCCTCCTGCCGCAGGTAATGGCGAGAGCCTGGGTCGTAAATCCGAAGATCGGCTATTTGGTGAGGGAACTTAAACCGGATATCTACATGATCACCGACGGCGGGTACCAGTCGCTGTTCGTGACGACAGGCAAGGGGGTGGTGCTGTTTGACGCGCCGCCGTCGTTCGCACAGCATATTGTTCAGGCCGTGCGGAGTATGACTCGAGAACCCATTATCATGTTGGTCTACTCGCACTGCCACGTCGATCACATCGGCGGTGCTGGCCTGATACTACGCGAGAGTCCCGGAATCAAGATCGTGGCGGAGGCGGGAGTGGCCCGATTCCTTCGGGAAATGAGGGATCCTGCACGGCCGGTCCCAACGAGCGTCTTCGACCATCGCGAGACCTTGGTCGTGGGCTCAATGGTCGCGCAGCTTAAGGTCGGCTACTGGCACTCGCCGCCCGGGGATCTTTTCATATACTTCCCGAGGCAGAGAGTTCTGATGGCGGTTGATGCGATGTCAGCCGGATCGGTACCGTTCATGGGCTTTGACCTGACTCAGAACATGAATGAGTACTTCAAGGTATTCGATCAGATTCTGGCGTATCCTTTTGACGTTCTGGTGCCGGGTCATCACAGCAACCCTTCCACCCACGCCGACGTCGAGCTCGTCAAGGCGTACGTCATGGATGTTTACCAAACCACCAAGCGGATAAACGAGTCAAACCATAGTGCGCTGGTTGCCGCGGCTACGCGGAAGTATGGCAAGGAGAATACTTATGCGATCGCGAGGGTGCTGATCCACAGCGAGGTGAATCAATGTGCGACGGAAATCGAGCGGCGCTGGATGACAAAGCTCGATGACGTCGATGTCTGGGCGCCTAGCCAGTGCCGGACGGCGCTGGTGTATTTCGAGTGGGATGTGGGGCCGACGGGTCACATCCCGATCAGCGCCGATTGAGCTCGGTAAGTTCCGTTCATGTCCTGGACCGATTGTAAGGGCAATTACAGATTTTGGGGTCGGCCGTTGCTAGGAGGGGGCGCGTGCCCGTGGAGAGAACGTGACGCTCAAGTCGGCAGGGATGGAAAAAGCGTTGGCACGAGCTGCGTGGCAAACTCCTTAAACAATCGCACCTGACGAGGTAGATGACGTTCGCGCACATGCGCGATCGTCAGATGGAATACGGGAAGGTGCCAGTCCGGCATGACTTCGAGGAGTTTTCCGTCACGCAGGGGGCCCGGTTGCACGATGGGCGGTAGCTCGCCGATGCCCGCGCCTTGCAGCAGGGCGACAAGCAGTCCTGCGTAATCATTCATGGCGATGAACGGCTGAAAAGCGAGCGTCTCCCGGGACTTTCCGCTGGAGTGAAGGAATGTCCAGCCGTAGTGAGGCTTCCAAAAAGAGAACGCCAGCAAGCGGTGCTTCGAGAGGTCCTGAGGTGTCTTCGGCGGCTCGCAGTTGGCGAGATATGCGGGGCTGGCCACGACTTGGTGCCGATAAGTGAGTAGCGTTCGCGCCTCGAGCGACGGATCGGTAGAGGTCCCGACTTTGAATTCGATGTCCACGTCGTCCGCAATTTGATCGACGATGCGCTCGGTGATCAGGACTTGAACCCGCACGTTCGGATAAGACGCCTGGAAGGCGCTCACCACAGGCTCGATGAGGGATTCGGAAATGCTCGGCGGTGCGCAGAGTCGCAGGCTGCCGGACACCGCGGACGTTCGAGTCAGGATGAGATTATCGACGGCCTCGCTGAGCTCAGCGCCGAGTTTGCCGCGCTCGAGCACCTCGGCGCCGAGGTCTGTGACCCGCAGCAGCCGCGTGGACCGGTCGAGGAGCCGAACGCCGAGCTGGTCCTCGAGTTCAAGAATCCGGCGGCTCACTGTGGATATCGGCATCCTCAGGCGTCGCGCCGCTTCCGAGAAGCTCTTGGCCTCCACGACCTTGGCGAAGATGATCAGTGCGTTGAGATCCTTGATGGTCATTCCTACCCACCCGCGTCCGGCCCCTTTTCGCGTCGGCCGGTGATTCGCCTGAATGCTTGCAATACTGCGGCGCACGCACTTTGGGCATAGGCGCGCTCAGCCGCAATCGACAGCGTAACAGCTGTCCCAGAAGGGACTTCATCGCGGATTGAAAGGGTCGCTCCGATGGAATGGGCTACAGCCCGCATGTTTCGTAATCCCCAGTGGTCGGGCCGCCCATCGCCTTTGAGGTCCGACGGTATTCCGCGTCCATTGTCCCTCACCTCGAGCGTTAGGACTGAGCGGCCATAGTTGACCGCTACGACGATGGATGTGGCCTGAGCGTGCAAGAACGCATTGATGACGGCCTCCCGACCGACACGAAGAAACTCGTATCGAAGCGGTGGTCGCAGAGGGCGCGGTGAGCCGGTGGCAGCCGCACGGAAATCCACAGACGACCCTTCCACATACACCTTGCCGAAGTTCTTGAGTTCCTCGGAAAGCTCGAGCGCCGCATCATCCTCGGGTAAGAGGTCTCGGACTTTCAGGCGGGCCTCCGTCAAGACCTGATCGGCCCGCTCCAGAGCCGCCGCGAGACTCGCCTCGGCTCGCTTCGGATCCGAAAGCTGCCTCACCACGGCGTGGATTCTCAAGAGAACTCCCTGGAAGCCTTGTAGCAACGTGTCATGAAGATCGCGCGCAATCCGCTCGCGCTCCATCATGCGCTCGCCCATCAGCTCGTGGACCGCCGCGGTTGCCGCGCGAATCCGCGCTAGATATGCGAGCCACAATATCGCGAGGACCCCCAAGGCGACACTGATCTTAAACCACAAGGTTTGGTAGAACGCCGGCACGATGTAGAACGGGAGCTCCGCTCCTACCCGGTTCCAGACGCCGCTGTTGTTGGCCGCAATAACGCGGAACACATACTGCCCGGGGGCGAGGTCGTTGTAGAAGGCTTCTCTGCGGATCCCGGGATCGACCCAATTGGGATCGTGACCCACTAGCCGGTAGCGGAATGCGACTTTTCTTGGCGCCGCGAAACTCAAGGCGGTGTAGTCGATCTCAAGGTCCCGAGTGAGTGCCGGCAGGCGCAGGCCGTCGATCGGGGCATACGCGCGCCGATCGGCGATGATCTGCTCGATATGCACCGGAGGCGGTACGGCGTTGCGCGGGATATGTGCGGGATCGATCGTCTGGAGGCCGAAACCGTTCGCGAACCAGAGTCGCCCATCGCTCGATCGAGCGGCTCCGTGGAACGGGGTGAAGCCCGGCTGCGCCCCGTCGGTGGCATCGTACAGATGCGTCGCGATGCGGACGTTGGGATGCACCCACCAGCGCACCAGTTGCCGGGCGGTGATTTCGATCAGACCGCAGTCGGCCGACATCCAGAGGTTTCCCTTGAGATCGAGCACCAATGAGAAGATAGCGGTACAGGGGAGACCATTGCCCTGATTCAGTACGCGCTCGACCCCGGCGCGCTCGCCGATTAGGCCATAGGTGGTCGCTGCGAGCACGGTTCCGTCCGTCGCCACAATGATTTGATGGGCGGTGTCTTTCGTCCCGTGTCTGAAGCGGAATGCCTGGACCCTCGAACCGTCGAAGTAAGCGATATCTCCAGTCAAGAGGCTCAGCCACACGCCGCCGGAGGGACTGCCGACGATGTCGTGCGCTGGAGGTACGGTTTCGGAAGAGAACTCCGCGGCAACTCGACTGTTTCGGATCCGGTCGAGATAGCGATTGAAGCCTCTTAAGGAGTCAACCCATATGATTCCTCTCCCGTCCCCCGCAATGTTCGTCAAACCAAACGCCTGATGATGCGGGGCAGGAATCCGGGTCAAGTGATGACCGCTCTCCAGAAGGAGCTGGTTGTCATCGCCTACCCAGAGGCCCCCGAGGGGATCCTCGTAGAGGCCCGAGATCTGGCCGCTGGAAAGAAGGGGATCGCTCGCAATCGTGCCGGCTTGGGGGCTCATGACCTTGAGACCTGCGCCGGTCTTGATCAGGATGTTTCCAGATCGCGTTGCCGCGAGGCCATCCACCTCAACGACGTTTAGGCCCTCGGCCTTTGAAACGGAGATGACGGCCGTGTCGTAGAAGCAATCGAGACCACCACTGGTGGCGACCCAGATGTCGCCTTCATGGTCCTCGAATAGGCTCGTGACGAAGGAACTCGTCAGTCCATCAATCTCGCTGAAACCTTCTCCGCGATGACCGATCACCCGAAGGACGCCATGCTCTGCAGTCGCGATCCACAGAGCGTCGTTGCTGTCGATAAGAAGTCGGTGAATGACGAGACCGTTGACATCGATGCCCTCGAAGTGGGCTGGGGTGAGGACTCCGTTGGTGATCTTGAGCAGACTCGGACTCGGACCCGTTTGGCTCAAGCCGACCCAAATTGACCCATCGTGATCGACGGCCAAACCGGTGACTCCGTCCATGTCCGCATTGCCCGTAAGCGCCGGCAAGTTGAATCGGCTGACTTTGCCTGGAGCAGGCGTCCATCGTTCCACGGCCGTCGGTGGACCGAGCCAGACGGACCCCCCGCGATCCGCGGCGACAGCACTCGCGGGATTCGAGATCCCCTCCGCGGCGCCGAAGCAGCGCACCTTGCCGCGGTTGATCGCACACAGCCCATGGCCCGCTGGGTCGAAGTTTTCGAGCGCAGCCCACACGGTGCCATCAGGGGCAATCGTCAGTTGGTAGATCCTATTGCTGCCTGCAGCGGGATAGGTTGTCAGCTGTCCGTGCGCAAGACGGGCAATACCCCGCGTTGTTCCGATCCAGAGGCTGCCGTCGCTCGCGCCGGCCAGTGACCAGATCTCGGTAGAGGGGAGCGCCTCGCCTTTCGGGAAGGACACGGGCACGAATCGCACTCCGTCGAAGCGCTCGAGACCTTCGGAAGTGCCGATCCACAGGTACCCGTCGCTCGTCTGGGCAATGGAGAGCGGGGTTCCGTTGAAGTAGCCGTCCCTGTACCGCCAGCTTCGGTGGCCATATTGGCTGAGATCGACGCCGGGGGTCAGAGCATGCGCGCTCGGCGCAGCCTGCAATAGCAACGCTGCACCGATGGTGATCATTCGGATGCATCCGGTAGCGACAGAAGACACCCGGCGATACCTACAGACGCACATTCTGGGGTGCGATGCGGCCAGTTCAGGACGTGCCTTGAGCATATCGCACGGAATGCTTGGGTGCCGGACGGGCGCGAGCCGGCTCCGGGAAACTGTCTCCCGGAATTGGAACAATCCCCTACCGTGCTCGCCGATCCGGCTATTTCGCTCGCCAGGCGCAAAAGAAGGAGGAGAGACTTACCCGGACGAGATTGTCCTCAGGAGTCTCTCGCGATAGATTTGCGGCGCAGAGGCGCTCCCTGCTGCCCGGGCAGGCCCGCCGGCCGCTCTGAGCTTTGGCCCCAGCCGCGGGACGTGGCTCGATCTTTTGGGATTAACATGGACCTCAATTCGCTGGTGATCTTTGCCAAGGTCGTAGAGGCGAGCAGCTTCTCAGAGGCTGCTCGGCGGATGAACATGCCGGTCGCGACCGTCAGCCGCCGAATTGCCGAGCTCGAGGATCAGCTGGGAGTGGGTCTGCTCGAGCGATCCACCCGCAGTCTGCGGCTCACCGATATTGGGTCCGAGGTGCTCACGCACGCGCGCCATACCGTCGAGCTCCGTGACGCGGTCAACGGAATCGTGTCAAATCACACATTCAGCGTGGCAGGGCTGCTGCGGCTCTGCGCGCCGCCCAATATCGATGCTTTGCTCACGCCGCTCGTGTGCGCGTTTCGGGCCTCGTATCCAGACGTTCGTGTCCATATCGTCGTCAGCGCCGAAAATCTCGATCAGATCCAAGAGGGAATCGACCTCGCGTTCCGGTTCGGGCCGCTCGAGGACTCAGCGCTCATCGCCCGGAGAATCCTCACATATCGGCATCGCCTCGTTGCCAGCCCAACTTATTTGGCGGCGCACGCGGCGCCGGAGAGTCCCTCTGACCTCCTGGCGCATCAACTGGTCGCTTTTTCGCAAGGCGCCCATGAAGAGCGTTGGGAATTCATCAACGCTACCGGCACGGGAGAAGAGACGCTCACGTTCTCACCGCATCTTTCGATGAACGACTTTGCAGGTCTCGCGCCCGCGCTCCTCGCGGGTGCGGGAATCGGCGAGCTGCCCCCGCTCTTTCAGCCGCAGCTGCTGCGTGAAGGCAGGCTCGTGGAAGTCATGCCGAGTTGGCGATTCCGTCCGCGCGATCTCTCCCTCCTGCATTCGGGAAGCCGGCACATCTCCCGCTCAGTACGACTTTTCAAGGCATTCGCCGCTGAAATGGCTCCGACTCTCTTTCCCTCCCTTGCCGCGTGAGGAGGATCGGCACAGCCCCCATGGCGCCCGAGCGGTCGAAAGTGAGAGTGTTGGTGGTTGACGACCATCCCGTGTTTCGGGAAGGCGTGGCGGCGATCCTACAGGCCGAAGAGGAGCTTGTTCTCGCGGGCGAGGCTGCAGATGGTGAGCAGGCGGTGGAGGCATTTCGTCGACTTCTTCCCGACGTCACACTCATGGACCTTCAGATGCCCGTGATGAACGGCATCGAGGCCATTCGTGTCATCCGCTCCGGATATCCCGGTGCCCGTTTGATAGCGTTGACGACATACTCTGGAGACGTACAGGTGCTGCGCGCGTTGCAGGCGGGTGCGGTCGGGTATCTGTTGAAAAGCACCCTTCGCAAGGACCTGGTGAACACAATCCGGGCAGTACACCGCGGCGGGCGGAGCCTCTCGCCCGAGGTCGCCTCTGAACTCGCGAATCACGCGCTCGATGAGCTTTTGACCTCCCGGGAAGTCGAGGTATTGAGGGAGGTCGCGGTCGGGACCTCGAACCGGGAGATTGCATCGCACTTAGGTCTCACCGAATCAACGGTCAAAAGTCACCTTAAAAGTCTGATGGCCAAACTCGATGCCAATGATCGCACGCATGCGGTAGTCATCGCGACGAAGCGCGGAATTCTGGAAGGGTAACGCGCCGATCGAGCTGGTTCGCGGGCGCTGAGTGCCACGGAGCACGGCGAATTCCAGCTCCGATCCCCCACGATCATTCCATTTGCGAGAAAGTCATTCTCGGCTCGCGTAGACGCTCCCTTCGCCTCCAATCGCTACCATATGCGTGCTGTTGGCGGTGGTTGGCAGGCTCAATGATACGTGGCGTCCCGCACTAAAGGTGCATCGCATGAAGACCGCAATCGTCGGACTCGGGAACATCGGTAGGCAGGTGGCACTGAACCTGATGGCGGGAGGCAAGTCCGTGATCGTCGCTGATCACGGTCCGCACAAGGCTGAGGAATTCGCCAAGGAGCTGAACGGCGGGGCGCGTGCGGCATCGGTGGCGGAAGCGATCGAGGCTGCCGATCTCATCATCTTCGCAGTCTGGTTCAACGCCACGCAGGAGCTGCTCGCCGAGTATCGCAACAAACTCGGCGGGAAGATCATTGTCGACCCGTCGAATCCCATCGCTCCTGATGGATCGGGCGGATTCAAGAAGATCATTCCGCAAGACAAGTCTTCCGGACAGATCCTGGCGGCAATGCTGCCTCCCGGGGCGAAGTTCGTGAAGGCCTTCGGAACGGTTGCGGCCCAATCCCTCAAAACCGGGGCCCGTCGATCCCCCGAACCCAACGTGCTGTTTTATGCGAGCGATGACCCTGATGCCGGGAATGCCGTTGCGGATCTGATCGGGGCGAGCGGTTTTGCGCCGGTGCGTGTGGGGGGCGTCGACCAGTCGATTCGTATCGAGGTCTTCGGAGATCTGCACGAGTTCGGCAAGCTCGGAAAGCTGGTGACCGCGAGGGAAGCCGCCGCTCTCGAGTAGCCGCGCAACGCCAGAACGTCGGAGGGGAGAGAGATGAACGATTCCTTCGTACCTCGGCCTCGCTCGAGGCGAGATGTGCTGCGACTCGGTGCGCTATCCGGGGTCGGCGCCGCTCTAACCGGCCGCTTCTTTGCGGGGTCGGATAGCGCTGTTGCCGAGGTGAGCGAAGCCCGTGCGGCACCATCAGCCCATCCGCTCCGGTCTGCCGGCGTGTTGGCGTTCGGGCCGGACAACGTGCTCTTTGTGGGTGATATCAGAGGCGCCGCGGTCCATGCCTTCGCGTTGCAGGACGGAGACCTGACCGCACAGACGGGTGTCGAGCTTGGCAATTTTCACAACTTCGAGGGCCGGGATCTGATCCGTGGCCTCGATCAAAAGCTTGCCGCACTCTTCGGTACCACCCAGGACAGGATCGTCGTCAATGACATGGTAGTCCACCAGCCGACTCAGCAGATTCTGATGTCAGTCGAACGGGGCCGAGGCATCGACGCCCTCCCGGCGATCGTAAAGGTCAATCACGGCAATCTTGAGGTGCTGGAACTTGGGCGTATTGTGCACTCTCAAGTGGCGATTCCCAACGAGCCGGCTCCGAACGCGATGCTGGAGTT
>Ga0335074_10008815_pt1 | contig 14033 bp, 16 predicted proteins | sample Lox_Sample_23_FD_206715 | JGI IMG/M metagenome (GOLD analysis project Ga0335074, IMG submission 206715) | Soil microbial communities from Loxahatchee National Wildlife Refuge, Florida, United States - Lox_Sample_2.3 | ecosystem: Environmental > Terrestrial > Soil > Wetlands | place: USA...
GACGAGCCGACCACCGGCCTGGACCCGGAGGCGCGGCGGGAACTGTGGGCCGTGATCCAGAGCCTGGTCGCCTCGGGAACCACCGTGCTGCTGACCACTCACTACATAGAAGAGGCCCAGCGGCTCGCCGACCGGGTGATCGTGCTGGCCGACGGCCGGGTCCTGGCCGACGCCACCCCAGACCAGTTGCGCGCCCGCGGCGGCACCCCGGTCATCCGCTACCGCCTGCCGCCGGGCACGCGAGCCGATGACCTGCCCCCGGCCCTGGCCCATTACGTCGACCCGGCTCGCGGCGAGCTGTCGCTGCCATCGGCCGACCTGACTGCCGACCTGGACGCGCTGGTCGGCTGGGCGCGCCAGAACCGGGCCGACCTGACCGGCCTGGAGATCAGCCCGCCCAGCCTCGAGGACGCCTACCTGTCACTCACGGCCGATGGATCGCAGCCAGCGCTCATGACACCGTCACCCTTCATGACCGACCCCGCCTATTCGCAGAAGGCTTCCTTCCATGGCTGAGACATCCGTCGCCACCCCACCCGGCCGCGTCGCCGCCGGGCCCGGCCGGCCGCCCAGCACCGGGCGGCTGCTCGCCGACCAGGTCCGCTACCAGATCCTGCTGCTGACGCGCAATCCGCGCGCCATGATGCTCAGCCTGGTCATCCCGGTGCTGCTGCTCGTGCTGAGCTCGTCACGGCGCGGCCACCTCGACCCGCGGCTGGAGCAGGCCCTGGTGGCCGGCCTGGCTACCTTCGGGCTGATCGTGACGGCCTATGTCAGCCACGCGGTCGGGCTGGTCACGAGCCGGCAGGAGGGCGTGCTCAGGAGGTGGCGGGCCACTCCGCTGCCGACCTGGTGCTTCTTCGCCGGGAAAATCGCCGCGACGGCCCTGATCGCCATGGGCAGCGTGGCCATCGCCGTGGCGGCCGGCGCTGCCCTGTATCACGTGCACGTGAGCACGGGAGCCGCGCTTAGCCTGCTGCTGGTCTTCATCCTGGGTGCTCTGGCCTGGGCCGCCGTCGGCACCGCGGTCACCGCGCTGGTTTCCACCGCCCAGAGCGCCGGTCCCGTGCTCATGATGACGTATCTTCCGGTGATTCTGTTCTCCGGCGGCCTCGGCTCGGTGTCCAGCGAGCCTGGGTGGCTCGCGACCGTGGCGCGCTACCTGCCCGCCCAGCCGATCATCGATTCGGCCACCCGTGCCCTGCAGCACGGCGGCACCGGCCTGGCGCCGGTCCCCGGCCACGACCTAGCCGTTCTGGCCGCCTGGGCGGTCGCGGGCGTGGTCGGGTCGGTCTGCTTCTTCCGGTGGGATCCGGCCCGCCCCCGGCACGCCCGCCAGCCGCGGTGACCAGCCCGGCCCCGGCACCCCGTCAGCCGTGGTGACCAGCCCGGCCCCGGCACCTCGCCCGGCCGCGGTAACCAGCCCGGCCCCGGCACCCCCGCCCGGGGCTGGGCCGTTAATGATCAGGCGTTAGGCAGGGGGTCAGAGTCTGCCCCGGCCGCTTCAGGAACCACCGGCGCCGGAACTTGCGGCAACCGCAGGCGCAATCGTCGCCACGCCGGTAGTGCGCGTGTGCGTCCCGGGGATCTCCGCACCTGCACATGGCTACGTCCTCCGCGTTCTCTCCGGATCCAGCTAGCTTTCGGTCTTGTGCTGACAGTCGCAATGCGTCTGGCCGCGCGCGCACGCTTCGCATGGCTGGTGAGCGATTCTGGGTAGCTCCGGCGTTACTCACTTCGCGATCAGGGCGCCTGGTGTTTTGGACTGGAGTTGGCTAGCTGCCGCATGTTTAGGATCGTGCCGTGACGGTGCAGGCGGTGATCTTCGACTGGGGCGGGACGCTGACCCCATGGCACACGGTGGACCAGGCGACGCTCTGGCGGGATGTCTGCGCGCTGCACTTCGCCGGAGAACTGGCGGAACGAAACGCCGCCGCCATCCGGGCCGCCGAACGGGAACTGTGGCTGGCGGGCGAGCGCGACCACCGCAGCGCAACGCTTGACCATGTGTTTGAGCAGGCCGGCGTGGTCCCGACGGCGGCGTTCCTGGACAGCTACTTCGAGGCCTGGGAACCGCACACGCTGACCGACCCGGACGCTGCCCAGCTGTTCCTGCGGCTGCGCTCGGGCGGGATCCGGGTCGGGGTCCTGTCCAACACGATGTGGCCCCGGACCATGCACGAGCAGGTCTTCAGCCGGGACGGAGTGCTCGGGCTGATCGACGGCGCCGTCTACAGCAGCGAGATCGACTGGACGAAGCCGCATCCCGAAGCATTCCGCGCCGCGATGGCGGCCGTGGGGGTCAGCGACGCGGCCGCGTGCGTGTTCGTGGGCGACCGGCCTTACGACGATGTTTACGGCGCCAAGCAGGCCGGGATGCGCGCCGTTCTGGTCCCGCACAGCGATGTGCCGGCCTACGCCGACGCCGAGCCGGATGCGGTCATCACCCGGCTGGCCGAACTCGCACCGCTGATCGACGCCTGGCAGGAATAGCCCGGCGCCGCGCCGCTGACGCGAGCATTCGGAAACACCCGCTGCAACATTGGTCACGTCATCCTCGCCTGTCACGCCATGAACTGGCCGGCGTGCTCCTTCCGTAGCGCCGGCCCGCTCCTCCGGGATGAAAGTGAAAAAGTGGCACACCTGACTACCCCAACGCCGCTTTCATGACCATGATCAGGCCCAGGGACGTGCGCTGTCCGCCCGGCACACGGATCAAATGGGTAAAATGGGGCAAATTACCCTCACTGGGACCGGATCTCCGGGCTTCCAGCAGCCGAACCGGCCACGTCCTGCTGCCTGAGCGGCGCTCTAGGTGAGCAGGCGGTCGGCGAGGAGGAGCACGCCGATGACGATCATCGCGGTGCCGGAGAATCGGGTGATGACGCGGGCCGCGCCGGGCCGGGCGCGCAGAACCTGCCCGGCCAGGGACCCCATGCACAGATAGAAGGCGGCGCAGGTGAGGGTGAAGACCAGGCCGAGAAACGCGAGCTGAACGGTCAGCGGCCAGCTCCCGCGAGAGCTGGTGAACTGCGGCAGTATCGCCAGGAACACCAAGAGTCCCTTGGGGTTGAGGCCGCTCACGCCGATGCCCCTGGCCAGGGTGGCCCGCCCGGTGCCGGACCCGCAGCCAGACGGCGTGCCGGCGGGCGTGATCGCCGGTGCGGTCGGCCGCGTGACGGTTCTGGCCCCCAGCCAGATCAGGTACAGGCCGCCCGCGATGGTGAGCGCGGTCAGCGAGGCCGGGGTTCTGGCGATGATGGCTCCGACGCCAGCCGCGACGACGGCGGTCATCCCGGCGTAACCGAGCACGAGGCCGCTGACCGCGAGCAGGACGGAGCGGTGGCCCAGGACCGTGCCGATGACGTACGCCCAGTCGGCACCGGGGACGACGATCAGCAGCAGGGCGACCGCCCAGAAGGCGATGATCGAACTGGCGGCCATAGCAGGGAAGCTATCCCGAAACAACCCCAAAGGTGTTGCCAACTTTTGCTCCACGACGCGCAGCTCATGGAAGAATCACCCTCATGGATGCCGTCAACCGCAAGATCCTTGCTCTGCTCCAGGAAGACGGCCGGCTAACCGTCACCGAACTGGCCGAGCGGGTTGGCCTGAGCATCTCGCCGTGTCACCGACGGGTCAGGGAACTGGAGCGCACCGGGGCCATCCGCGGTTACCGCGCCGTCGTGGACGCCGAAGCCATCGGCCTCGCGTTCGAGGCGATCGTCTTCATCACCATGCGCCAGGAAGACCGCGAGACGCTCCTGGGCTTTGAGGAAGGACTCGCGGCCATCCCGCAGGTCGTCCAGGCGGAACGGCTCTTCGGCGACCCGGACTACCTGTTGCGCGTCGTCACCGCCGACCTCGCCGCCTACCAGCGCCTGCAAGACGACAGGCTCTGCGCGCTGCCTGGAGTCTTGCGGATGACGTCAACCCTGGTCATGAAGCGCATCGTGCACAGCCGCCCGCTGCCCGCCTGAGGCACCATCCATAAGCAGCCTGAACGGTTACGCCAGCCGCCCGGTCGCCGTGATCAGCCGGCTGGCGCATGATCATCGTGCGGGTGGGGGGACTCGAACCCCCACGGTGTTTCCACCAGCAGGACCTAAACCTGCCGCGTATTCCAATTCCGCCACACCCGCTCCAGTGCCGCCGCGGAACCCCGAAAGGTCAGATACCGAGATCCTTCCGGAGCCGGGCGACGTGGCCGGTGGCCTTGACGCCATATTGCGCCTGCTCGATCTTTCCGTCCGCGCCGACCACGAACGTGGACCTGATCACGCCGACCGTGGTCTTCCCGTACATCATCTTCTGCCCGAACGCCCCGTAAGCCTTGAGCACTTCCCGGCTCGGGTCGGAGAGCAGCGGGAAAGTGAGCCCTTCCTTATCCCGGAACTTGGCCAGTTTGGCCGGCGCATCCGGGGAGATGCCGACCACGCTGAAGCCCGCGCCGGACAGGTCGCTCCGGCTGTCCCGGAAATCGCAAGCCTGCTTGGTGCAGCCGGGCGTCATCGCCGCCGGGTAGAAGTAGATGATCACTGGGCCCTCGCTGCGCAGCGCCGAAAGGCTCACCGGGTTTCCGTCGGCGTCCGGCAGCGTGAAGTCTGGTGCCAGGTCACCGGGCGCCAGTCGATCGTCGGTCATGAGCACTCCCCTTGGGCAGCCCGGCCGTACCGGGTCGGACCAACGCTACCGGGCGCCGGGCCGGAAGCGGGCCAGAGTGTTCCGGCGAGGCGGCCCGGCCCCGGCCGGACTTCCGCTAACATGCCGCCATGACCCCAGTTTCAACACATTCGCCCCTTAAGGGCAGCGCCGTTCTTAAGGGCAGCGCCGTTCTTAAGGGCAGAGCCATTGATGGCGGGAGAGCTCAGCGGCTGGTCGCCGCGGTTGCGCTGTGCGCCGGGGCGGTTGCCTTAATCACCGGCTGTTCCGCCGGTTCCGCCGGGTCGGCCGGTTCCGCCGGTTCCGCCAAGCCGCTGACCGCCCGGGCGGCCATTACCCTGGCCGCTGACGAGACCCAGCGCGTGAACTCGGTGGCCGTAACCATCTCGGCGCAGCTCAGCGGCAACATATCCGAGACCACCTCGGGCACGGCCCAGATGCAGCTGCGGCCGGACCTGGTCGTCGACGAGAACCTGAACGTCTCGGCCGAGGGACAGTCCTACGGCATGGACGAGATCGTCAACACCAACGCCATCTACCTGAAGTCGTCCGCTTTCTCGTCGCTCACCGCCCACGGCAGGCCCTGGCTCGAGATCCCGCTGTCGTCCCTGTCGCCGAATCTGGGCAGCAGCCTCAGCCAGCTGCTGCAGAACGTGCAGAACGGCAACCCGATGGCCCAGACCAGGATGCTCGCCGCCGCGGCGAACGTCCGGGCGGTCGGGACACAGGTCATCGACGGCGTCAGCACCACCCACTACACGGGCTCCTTCACCGCCTCGTCGGCCCTGGCCAAACTCTCGCCCAGCCTCCGCGCGCAACTCTCGCCGCTGCTGAAGCTGGTCAGCGGGGCCATCCGGTTCGACGTCTGGATCGACGCCCAGCACGTGGCCAGGAAGATCATCGAGGACTACACGATCTTCGGCGACACCATGCACGTGACCGCGAACGTCACGGCCATTAACCAGCCGGTGAACATTGTGCTGCCGCGGCCGCGACGGGTGACCGTCCGGTCGGCCAGCCAGTTCGGCGTCTGACCGTGATTTCGTCCTTCGGTGGCGCAGACCCCAGGCGCATCGCCACCTTCACCGTCTGCGCTGGAGCGTTTGTCCTGCTCGCTGGGTGCGCGGCCAGCACGGCCGGGACGTCCGGACCGGCGACGCCGCAGAACGCGCGGCAGGCCATCACCGTGGCCTCGGACGACACGCAACGGGCGGATTCCATGGCCGGCACGTTCTCGATGCGGCTCGGCAACGGCACGGGCGAGACCACGGCCGGCACGATCCAGGTACAGCGGGTGCCAAGCCTGGTGTTCGACGAGAACCTCAGCATCTCGGCCGACGGCCACACCCTGCCGGTAACGGAGATCATGTCCACGAACGCCATCTACCTCAAGGAAGCCGGGCTGTCCCACGAGACGGGCAAGCCGTGGCTGGAGGTCCCGTTCTCCGGCCTGGACGGCAACCTTGGATCGGCTCTCGCGCAGATGTTCCAGAGTGCGCAGAACGGCAACCCGCTGGAACAGGTCCAGATGCTGGCCGCCTCGAAGAACGTGCGCGCGGTTGGAACGCAGGTCATCGACGGAGTCCAGACCACCGACTACACGGGCTCGTTCACGTCATCGGCCGCCGTCAGCGCGCTGTCGTCCAGCGTCCGCCAGTCGGTCCGGCCGATGCTGAGCGTGCTCAGCGGCGACATCCGGTTCAACGCCTGGATCGACGCCCAGCATCAGGTGAGAAGCCTCACCGAGACGGAGACGGTGAGCGGCGAGCCGGTCTACGTGACCATCAACGTCACCGCCATCAACCAGCCGGTGCACATCAGCGTGCCGGCCGCCAGCCAGGTGGTCACGCTGCCCAGGAGCGGCGCCAGCGGCATGTAGGCCGCGGGCCCGGACGCCGCCGCGCTGATGGTCAGCCCAGCGTGGCGGCGATGACCGGGGCGAGTGCGCGCAGCGCGCGGCCGCGGTGGCTGATCGCATCCTTGGCGGCCGGGGACATCTCGGCCGTGGTCTGCCCGCCCGCAGACGCGGGGTCACCCCCTCGGGCCAGCTCCGACGCGTCCGGAACGAAGATCGGGTCGTAGCCGAACCCATTGCTTCCCCGGGGCTCGCGGATGAGCCTGCCGTGGACCGTGCCCTCGCTGACGTGCTCCCGCCCGGACGGCAGGACCAGCGCCGCGGCGCAGCGGAATTGCGCCCCGCGCCGGTCATCGGGCACGTCGGCGAGCTGGCCCAGGACGAGCCGCAGATTGGCCTCATCGTCCCCGTGCCGTCCGCTCCAGCGGGCCGAGAGCACGCCGGGCATCCCGCCGAGAGCGTCGACGCAGAGCCCGGAGTCGTCGGCAACCACGGGCAGCCCGGTGAACCGGGCCATCGCCCGCCCCTTGAGCAGCGCGTTCCCGGCGAAGGTGGCCTCGGTCTCGGCCACCTCCGGCGCGCCGGGAAACTCGTCCAGGCCGACCAGATCTACCCCGACCCGGCCAGCGGCCAGGATCCGGGCCAGCTCCGCGAGCTTGGCCCGGTTCGCCGTGGCCAGGACCAGCCGTGACCGCGGCGGTTCGGCGGGACCGTCCGGTTGAGGACTCATCCCTTCGACAGGGCCTGGCGCTGCAGTTCCGTCAGCTCACCGCAGCCGGAAACGGCCAGCCCGAGCAGCTGGTCGAGCATCTCGCGGCCGAACGGCTCCCGCTCGGCGGTGCCCTGGATCTCGACGAAGCTGCCGTCGCCGGTGCAGACGACGTTCATGTCGGTGTCGGCGGCCACGTCCTCCTCGTAGCACAGGTCCAGGCACGGCTGCCCGTCCACGATCCCGACGCTGATCGCGGCCACCGAGGCGACCAGCGGATCGCCCTTGATCCCCCGCCCCCCTTGCTTTCCACCGTGACGCCGCAGCCAGGAGATCGCATCGGCCAGCGCCACGTAGCCGCCAGTGATCGCGGCAGTACGGGTGCCGCCGTCGGCCTGCAGCACGTCACAGTCGATCGTGATCGTGTTGTCGCCCAGCGCCTTGGCGTCGACGCAGGCCCGCAGTGACCGGCCCACCAGGCGCGAGATCTCCATCGTCCGGCCGCCGAGCCGGCCCTTGACCGACTCCCGCTCGCCGCGCGTATTCGTGGCCCGCGGCAGCATCGCGTACTCGGCCGTGACCCAGCCCATCCCGCTGCCCCGGCGCCATCGCGGCAGTTCCTCGGCGACGCTGGCCGCGCACAGCACGCGGGTGGCGCCGAACTCGACCAGCGCCGATCCTTCGGCGTGATCGAGCCAGCCCCTGGTGATCTTTACCTCACGCAGCTGATCGGGCCTGCGCCCGTCTGGTCGCGACATGCGGACCAGGGTATCGGGATCTGTCAGTAGCCGGCCCGATCGGGCGCGCCGGCCTCGATCCACTCGTACACCGCGCGCACGCCGTCGGCCAGCGAGACAGCGGCCGTCCAGCCCAGGTCGCGCCGGGTCCGCTCCACGGCCAGGGCGCTGCGTTGCAGCTCGCCGGGGCGCGCGGGCGCAAACTCCGGATTGATGGGGCTCCCGGCCGCCCGGCCGATCAGGCCGGCCAGGTCCAGCACGCTGGTCTCGACCGCGGTGCCGATGTTCCAGATCCCCGGGCGGCCCTGGTCGGCCGCGGCCAGGAAGGCCCCCACCGCATCGCCGATGTAGACGTAGTCGCGGGTCTGCGTTCCGTCGCCGTAGATGACCGGCCGCTCCCCCATCAGCACCCGGGCGCAGAAGATCGGGATCACCCCGGACTCACCGGCCGGGTCCTGCCGGGGGCCGTAGACGTTGGCCAGCCGCAGGATCGTGTGCCTGCACCCGTGCAGCCGGTTGTACAGGACGACGTACTGCTCGGCGCAGTACTTGGCGATGCCGTACGGCGACTCGGGCAGTGGCAGCACGTCCTCGATGGACGGGATCGGCGCATCCCGGCCGTACAGGGCGCCGCCGGTGGAGCAGAACAGCACCTGCGCGTCGGCCATGCGCGCCGCCTCGAGCACGTTCACCGTGCCCACCACGTTGGTCAGCGCGTCGTCCGCCGGGGCAGCCACCGACGCGCGCACGTCGATCTGGGCGGCGAGGTGACAGACCAGCTCGGGCTTGACCTGCTTGACCAGCGCGGCCAGCGACCCGGCGTCAGTGACGCTCAGCTTGTGCAGCGTGACCTGGTCGTCCAGCCGGGCCGGCCGGCCCCGGGACAGGTCATCAACCACCGTCACCTCATCACCCCTGGCCAGGAGCGCATCGCTCAGGTGTGAGCCGATGAAACCGGCGCCGCCGGTGACGAGTACCCGCATGGAAGTGGAGTGTAGGCGCGTGCGCCTACTCGAGCGTGAAGCCCAGGCCGGATGCGGCCAGAGACAGCGGCCCGCCGAATGCCTGGCCGGCCTCGTCCAGCGTCCGGCCCTGGTCGTTCCACGGCACCAGATGGGTGAGCACGAGCTGCCCCACTCCGGCCCGGGCGGCGTGCTGACCGGCCTGCCGCCCGGTGAGATGGAGGTTCTCGGGGAGGGCGGGAGCCTCCCGCGCCCCATCCCCGGCCGGCTCGACGAACGACGCCTCGCAGAGCAGGACGTCCGCGTCACGGGCCAGCCCCACCAGCGCGTCGGTCGGCCCGGTGTCCGCCGAGTAGGCCAGCGACCGGCCCGCGTGTTCCAGCCGGAAGCCGAACGTCTCGACCGGGTGATTGACGTGCTCGGCCCTGACCCGCAGCGGCCCGATCTCCATGGGTCCCGGGGTGAGCGTGGCGAAGCTGAACGAGTCGGTGATCCCGCCCGACTCGTGGCCGCCCGGACCCGCGCCAGCAGCCGGATTGGCGGCCAGCGCCCGGCCGAGCCGCTGCGCCGCCCCGGCCGGCGCGTAGACCGGTATCGGCGGCTTCCGGCCGTCCGGATGGAAGCTGCGCGCCACCGAGTAGTCGCACAGGTCCAGGCAGTGGTCGGCGTGCAGGTGGCTCAGGCAGACCGCGTCGATCTCGTACAGGCTGACATGGCGCTGCACGGCACCCAGCGCCCCGCTGCCCAGGTCGATCAGCAGCCGGAAGCCGTCGGCCTCGACCAGGTAGCAGGATGCTGCGCTGTCCGGCCCGGGAAAGCTTCCCGAACAGCCGACGATGGTGAGTTGCACGGTAACCCAGGCTACGCGGGGCGCCGGCCCCAGTTACGGCGGCCATCTACCAATACCGCCCCCGGATGGTGCATGATCCCTGCAGCGGGTGCCCACCGGGAGGGTGTGATGGCCGACCAGACGACCGATCGGGCTCAGGCGGTGTCCCTGGCCCTGGCCGAGCCGACCGTGCACGTGCGAAATGGCTGGATCAGCGGCCTGACCCTGGCCAGCCTGGGCATGTGGATGGCCTCGTACACCCCGCTGCAGGTTCTGCTGCCCACCCAGCTCCAGGACATCGATCCGCACGGCAAGATCGTCGCCCTGGCCGTGGTGAGCGGCGTCGGCGCGATCGCGTCGGGCATCGCCACGCCAATCGCCGGGGCCCTGTCCGACAACACCACGAGCCGGTTCGCGTTCGGCCGGATGACCGGGCGGCGGCACCGCTGGACGCTGGGCATGGTGGTGCTGTCGGCTCTGTCGCTGGCGCTGCTGTCGCAGATGCGCACGGTCGCCGGCGTGGCCATCCTGTGGGTGCTGTTCAGCGCCTTCCAGAACGGCGAGTTCGCCAGCCTGAGCGCCGCGATCCCCGACCACGTGCCGGTGCGCCAGCGGGCCACCGTGGCCGGCTGGGTCGGGATGCCCCAGGCCCTCGGGCTGGTGGTCGGCACGGTCCTGGTTGTGGTCGTGTTCACCGGGCTGACCAGCGGCTACGTCGTGCTCGCGGTGCTGATGGCGGTGCTGGCGCTTCCGTTCGTACTGCTCACGCCGGATCATCCGCTGGCAGCGGAGCACAGCAAGCCGTTCTCCTGGCGGGACCTGGGCCGGTCGTACTGGATCAGCCCCCGCGAGTACCCGGACTTCGCCTGGGCCTGGTTCACCAGGTTCCTCATGTCGCTGGCGATCGCGATGGGAACCCTGTACCTGCTGTACTTCCTGCGGGACAAGATCCACTACGCCCGGCTCTTCCCCGGCCAGACCGCCTCGGACGGGCTGCTGATCCTGATCGTGATCTACACGGCCGGGGTCATACTCACGGCCATCGTCGGCGGGATGATCTCCGACCGGCTTGGCCGCAGGAAGACCATGGTCCTGATCTCCGGCATCGTGATCGCCGCCGCCGCGCTGCTGCTCACGTTCGTGGAGACCTGGACCGCCTCGATCGCCGCCGCGGCCCTGTTCGGCGTGGGCTTCGGCTGCTACCTGGCCGTGGACCAGGCGCTGATCACCCAGGTGCTGCCGGCCGCCAGGGACCGGGCCAAGGACCTGGGAGTGATCAACATCGCCCTGGTCTGCCCGGCGGCCATCGGGTCGCTGATCGCCGCGCCGCTGGTATCGCTGGGCGGTTACCCGACGCTGTTCGCCGGCACCGCGGTCGTCGCGGTCCTCGGCTCGGTGCTGGTCTGGCAGATCAAGAGCGTGCCCTGACCGTCACGCCCTACTGCGTGAGCGGCCAACCCGGCTGAGGCTCAGGCCGGCCCGGGCCGCCGTGCGCTGCGGCCAACCCGGGCTAGCTGGCGGCCCTGCGCGACCAGCCGGCCCGCGCTGTCCCAGACCTCGGCCTCCTCGTCGAACCAGCCGCCGCTGACGTGCCGGCACCGCGCGGCCACCCGGAGCGGCCCGGGCGCTGGCACCGCCCGCATGTGCCAGGTGAGCTCGACGGTCGGTGCCCAGCCCGCAGCACCCAGCCCGAACACCACCGGCGGCAGCGCGTCGACCGCGACCGCGAGCAGGTAGGCGTCGGGGTCGCGCTGCTCACGCAGCCCGAAATACCCGCGCATCTCGGGGACGCCCGACGGTTCGCCGCGGCGCCAGCCGGTCGTGGCCGGATCCATGCGCAGGTCCACGTGAGCCGCGTAGCCCGCGGTCCCGTCGGCGCCGACCGTGCCCCGCCACGGCCCGAGGTTGATGCACTCCTCGATCGGCGGCAGTTCCGGGGGCTCGCCGGTCCACGTCAGCTCGCCGTTGGCCAAGGGCCCGGCGGGCAGGCTCCCGGTGGTCACGGTCACGTCGAGAACGATCTGCGCGTCCTGCACCAGCGCGGCGCGCGCGGTCGCCGCCGTCCGGCCCTGCTTCAGCCAGATCACCTCGACCTCGCCGGGCTCGAGCAGCGGAACCCGGAGGAAATGAGCGCTGGTCGCGACCGGGTACGGATGCGGCGAGGTGTCGAGCACGGCGCGGAGCAGGGTCGCCACCATCACCCCGCCGTTCACCGCGGGCGGGGTGGCACCGCCCGGCGCCACCAGGGCGAACCGCTCGTCGGGCCGGACCTGGTACCGTCCCGGGCTGGCCAGCGTGACCGCCGTTGCCTCGTCAAAGATGGTCATGCCCGGCCCGCGCCCGCTACGCCCATAGCTGGCCCTCGAGCCGGGCCTCGGCCTCGTCCAGCGTCCCGGTGTAGGCGCCGGTGGACAGGTACCGCCAGCCCCCGTCGGCGATCATGACCACGACGTCGGCCCGCTGGCCAGCGGCGGCGGCCTTCTCGGCCACGGCCAGCCCGGCGTGCACCGCGGCTCCCGACGAGATCCCGGCGAACAGCCCTTCGAGGTCGAGCAGTTCCCGGGTCCGGCGCAGCGCGTCGGCCGAGGTCACCGAGAACCGCGAGGTCAGCACCGACGCGTCGTACAGCTCGGGCACGAACCCCTCGTCGATGTTGCGCAGCCCGTAGACCAGGTCACCGTAGCGGGGCTCGGCCGCGACGATCTGCACCCCGGGCACGTGCTCGCGCAGATAACGGCCCGTGCCCATCAGGGTCCCGGTCGTGCCGAGCCCGGCGACGAAGTGCGTGACCGACGGCAGGTCCTCCAGGATTTCCGGCCCGGTGGTCTCGTAGTGGGCCAGGGAGTTGGCCTCGTTGCCGTACTGGTACAGCATGACCCAGTCGGGATGGTCGGCGGCCAGCTGCTTCGCGACCCGGACCGCCTCGTTAGACCCGCCGGCTGCCGGGGACGGGAGGATCTCGGCCCCGTACATCTCAAGCAGCTGCCGGCGCTCGGCCGAGGTGTTCTCCGGCATCACGCAGACCAGCCGGTAGCCGCGCAGCTTCGCCACCATGGCCAGCGAGATCCCGGTGTTCCCCGAGGTCGGCTCCAGCAGCGTAGCCCCTGGCTTCAGCAGGCCGTCCTTCTCGGCCTGGGCCACCATGTAGAACGCGGCCCGGTCCTTGACCGAACCAGTCGGGTTGCGGTCCTCGAGCTTGGCCCACAGCCGCGTCGCGGGCCCCGGGGACAGCCGCGGCAGCCCGACCAGCGGGGTCCGGCCGAGCGAGTCGAGCAGCGAGTCATAACGCATGGGTCCGCGGCCGGTCAGGGCGTCGCGCCGCCGGCCACGGCGGGCAGCACGGTGACCGTGTCGCCGTCGCTGACCGGGGCGTCCAGCCCGCCAAGAAAGCGCACATCCTCGTCGTTCAGGTAAACGTTCACGAAGCGGCGCAGCCCGGAATCGTCCACGAGCCGCTCCTGCAGCCCGCTGTAGCGCTCATCAAGGTCGGCGAGCAGGCTGGCCAGCGTGTCACCCGAGCCCTCGACCGACTTCGCCCCACCGGTGTAATTGCGCAGGATGGTCGGTATCCGTACCTCGATGGCCATGGACAGCACTCCTGATCATGCGGCTTGTGGACGGGAATTCCGTGCGTTGCAACCGGCGGCTGGCCCCGATCATTCCGGCGCCGCGTCCACCGGGTCACGCACCTCCTCCTCGGTGACGACGCCGTCGGCGATGCGGAACGAGCGCAACTCGGCGGTGTCCGGATCGCGCGTCGACACCAGCACATAGTGTGCCCCAGGCTCGCTCGCGTAGGCGATGTCGGTGCGGGACGGGTAGGCCTCGGTCGCGGTGTGCGAGTGGTAGATGACCACCGGCTCCTCGCCGGCGTCGTCCATCTCCCGCCAGACCCGAAGCTGCTCAAGCGAGTCGAACCGGTAGAAGGTGGGTGAACGCTCGGCATTGGTCATCTGGATGAACCGCTCCGGCCGGTCGCTGCCCGCGGGGCCGGCGATCACCCCGCACGCCTCGTCCGGGTGATCCGCCCTCGCGTGCGCGATGATGGCGGCGCGCAGCTCGCCTGGCAAGGTCAGCATGAACGCGAGCGTAACCCGCCGCGTTCGCCGCGGCCCGGTCAGGACAGCGCTTGAACCAGGGTCTCCTGCAGGAAGGCCAGCCACTGGTACACGCCGACGTAGGCCGAGCGAGGATCGTCCGGCCCCATGTCCGCCACTTGCTCATCGAAGTCATCGGTGACGCCGAGGCGGACGCCGAGGGCGAGCCGCACATCGTTGAG
>Ga0335074_10008816_pt1 | contig 14033 bp, 10 predicted proteins | sample Lox_Sample_23_FD_206715 | JGI IMG/M metagenome (GOLD analysis project Ga0335074, IMG submission 206715) | Soil microbial communities from Loxahatchee National Wildlife Refuge, Florida, United States - Lox_Sample_2.3 | ecosystem: Environmental > Terrestrial > Soil > Wetlands | place: USA...
CCCAAGGAATTTCGCGATGGCCGACAAGTGCCCGCAGCATATTCAACTGCGAAGCGCCGGTGGCAAACACAACGCCGATGGCCTCTCGTTCCGGACCCACCTTGCAAAGTGCCGCTGCAGCAGCCTTCGCCGCGGCTGCGCCACACGTTTCGCTGTTTGCGTGTATCTGGACGCGGAGCTTGTCAGCTTGAAAGTTGATGATATCCATAAAGAGAGTGGACATTCCTTTTGCTGTTAGCAGGTCAACACATCAACCCCGATTGAGGTAACTACCCATCTTTGCGCGAATGTGTGTGCTGAAACCAGAGTACAAGAAACAATTCACAGCTCATTGAAGGCCGCTAAGTCAGGCAGGTTCTCCTGCCATCAAACTAAAGTACCTCATTTCTTGACCCCGAAGTGATATAAGTCACGGCAGCAAATCCTGCGATCCAGCATCATTGCGACAGTAATCACCCTGATCTGTTGGCATCTCCGTTTTCGACTTAGAAGCGGTTCACCGCTCGTGCGTCTGTGCGCAGCGACAGGAGAAGTGTTTCCAGACGCTACTACGGAAGTCAAGCATGGGCCCCACTTTATTCGCTCTTCTTGTTAATGGGCTGGCGAGAGAACAAAAAAAGCTTCGCAACGCAAACAGTTTAAGTCTTCAAAAAGACAACAGCTGCTGCGATTGCTGTGCATGGCGGACTCGCTTCCAGAATACGCTTGTATTCTTACTTCTCGCTTTGCCTGTAACGTTCTTGCCCGGGTGTGTGAGCGGAAAGCTGTCTACGAATTCCGGTTCGCAATCGGATCAGGCAATCGCGACGCTGAGCCTCAGCACCTCGAGTTTAAGTTTTGGCAGCGCGAACGTGAATTCACCGGTTACGCGCACAGTGACCTTGTATTCAACGGGTACCGCGGCGGCAACAGTGGATTCAGCCGCTGCGGCTGGCGCTGGATTCACCGTCTCCGGAGCTACCTTTCCGCTGACCTTGAGCCCCAACCAGACTGCTACGCTGACCGTGCAGTTCGATCCAACCTCTGCCGGTTCGGCAACCGGCACATTAACGATCAACAGCAATTCTTCAAGCGGCGCGACCTCGACCGTGAGTTTGTCCGGCACTGGCGTTCCCATGCTCACTTCCCTTACCTGCAGCAGCGCTTCGATCACCGGATCCGCAACCGATAACTGCTCTGTAACGTTGAATGCATCGGCAGCAACAGGCGGTGTTTCGGTCAACCTGGCCAGCAACAACGATGCCGTCACAGTGCCAAATTCCGTGAGTGTGCCGGCAGGGACGACGACCGCCAATTTCAACGCGACCGTCGCCTCAGTAACTTCAGCGCAAACCGCGACCCTGACCGCCAATACGGGCACCGCAACTGAGATTTTTGCGCTCCAACTGGGTGCATCGGTGGCCTCGTTGAGCGTGAGCAACTCGAGCGTGGATTTTGGCAACGTCGGCGTGAATTCCGCAGTCACCCAGGTTGTAACGCTGTCTTCAACCGGCACGGTGGCGGATACGGTGAATTCGGTCTCTGTCACTGGCGCCGGGTTCACCGTTTCCGGGGCCACTTTGCCGCTGACTTTAAACCCCAATCAGACGGCTACGCTGACCGTACAATTCAATCCTGCGAACGCGGGCAACGCTTCGGGTCAGTTAATCATCAACAGCAACTCGCTGATCGATTCCCAATCCGTGATCAGCCTCAGCGGTTCGGGGGTCCCGGTACTCTCAGCCCTCAGTTGTACGAGTGGCTCAATCACCGGAGCCGGAACAGACAGCTGCGTCGTCACGTTGAATGCGGCGGCGGCCTCTGGCGGGTTTACTGTCAGCCTGGCAAGCAACAATAGCGCCGTGACGGTTCCGGCGTCGGTAAACGTGCCGGCCGGGGCAAGCACGGCCGGCTTTACTGCCACGATTTCTTCAGTGACTTCGGCGCAGAAGGTGACGCTGACCGCCAGCGCAGGCAATGCGGCGCAGAGCTTTGCCGTGCAATTGGCAGCATCCGTGCCCACTCTGAGTGCAAGCAATTCCTCTTTGACCTTCGGCAGCGTGAACGTCGGTTCGCTCGTTACGCAATCAATCACGCTAACCTCGACCGGGACTGCAGCCCTGATCGTGAATTCCGCGTCGGAAACCGGAAGCGGATTCACCGTTTCCGGAGCTACGTTCCCGCTCACTCTGAACCCCAATCAGACGGCAACATTGAATGTGCAATTTGATCCAACCGCCTCGGGATCGGCAACCGGCACGCTGACGATCGACAGCAACTCTTCAACCGGGGCGGCTTCCACCGTCGCGTTGACCGGCACTGGGGTTCCTTTGCTCACCAGCCTCAGTTGCGCCAACAACTCGCTTACAGGAGCGGGAACGGACACCTGTACTGTGACGTTGAATGCTGCGGCGGCCACAGGCGGATTCATCATCAGCCTGGCCAGCAGCAACAGTGCCGTAACCGTCCCTGCTTCAGTAACGATTCCGGCGGGAGCAGCCAGCGCTGGTTTCACGGCGACCGTTTCTCCGGTGACCTCAGCGCAAGCGGTGACGTTGACCGCCAGCGCAGGCGCAACGAACCAGGTCTTCGGGATTCAGTTAGGCGCTTCGACATCGACGCTGACTGTGAGTAGTTCAAGCCTCGCCTTTGGCAGCGTGAATGCCGGCGCAGCAGCCAGTCAATCCATCACGTTATCCTCAACCGGAACTTCGGCAGTGACAATTAGCTCAGCCACCGTGGCCGGCGGTGGGTTTACGGTCACCGGCGTGACATTCCCGCTGACGCTGAATCCCAATCAGACGGCTACGCTTGCCGTGCAATTCAGTCCAACTGCAGCCGGATCGGCAACAGGTCAACTCACGATTGCCAGCAATTCTTCGAGCGGAACCTCGACTTTGATCAACCTGAGTGGCACGGGCGTCCCGGCGCTCACGAGCCTCAGTTGCGCCAATGGCTCGATGACGGGATCAGGCACGGACAGTTGCACCGTGACGCTGAATGTGGCGGCAACCACGGGCGGCTTCGTCGTCAACCTCGCTAGCAACAACACTGCCGTAACAGTTCCGGCTTCTGCAACCATAGCGGCGGGAGCGAGTTCGGCCAGCCTCAACGCAACGGTTTCTTCCGTCACCTCAGCGCAGACAGTAACGCTGACCGCTAGCGTAAACGGTGCAGCTCAGACGTTTGCCATCCAGTTAGGCAGCTCGGTTCCCACCCTGAGCATCAGCGGCCCCAGTCTCACTTTTGGAAACGTGAACGTCAATACCCCTGCAACAAAGACCTTGACGCTCTCCTCAACCGGAACCGCAGCCCTTACTGTGAATTCAGCCGCCGTGACAGGGAGTGGCTTCGCCGTTTCCGGAGCAACCTTCCCGCTGACGCTGAATCCAAATCAGATGGCTACGCTGACAGTGCAATTCGACCCGGCTACGGCAGGTGCGGCATCCGGCACGCTGACAATCAACAGCAACTCTTCAGCCGGCACGATTGCCACCGTAAGCTTGACCGGCACCGGCATTCCTGTGCTGACGAGCCTCAGTTGCGCCAATGGCTCGATGACGGGATCAGGAACGGACAGCTGCACGGTGACGCTGAATGCCGCATCTGCCACGGGCGGCTTCGTCGTAAGCCTCGCAAGCAACAGCAGTGCCGTAACAGTTCCGGCTTCGGCAACAATACCGGCAGGAGCGAGTTCAGCCAGCTTCACTGCAACGGTTTCTTCTGTCGCCTCGACGCAGACTGCGACGCTAACCGCCAGTGCAGGCACCACTGCCCAGGTCTTTGGGATTCAGCTAGGTGCCTCGATATCTACGCTCAGCGTGAGCAGTTCAAGCCTTGCCTTTGGCAGCGTGAACGTGAATGCCGCCACAACGCAATCTCTGACCCTGTCTTCAACGGGAACTTCGCTGGTGACGGTCAGTTCCGTCTCCGCCGCTGGCAGCGGCTTCACAGTTTCCGGAGCGACTTTTCCACTGATACTCAATCCCAATCAAACGGCGACGCTGACGGTGCAGTTCAATCCCACAACGGCAGGATCGGCAACGGGGCAGCTCACGATTGCCAGTAATTCATCGAGCGGCACTTCGACCTTGGTCAGCCTGAGCGGCACCGGCGTCCCGGTACTGACCAGCCTCAGCTGCGCGAACAATTCGATGATGGGCGCAGGGACGGACACCTGCACCGTGATGCTGAATGCAGCGGCCGCCACCGGCGGATTCGCAGTCGGCCTGGCCAGCAACAACAGCGCTGTTACCCTCCCGGCTAGTGTGACAGTATCGGCAGGGGCAAGCTCAGCCAGTTTCACCGCAACAGTTTCTTCCGTCGCCTCGGCGCAGACAGCGACGCTGACCGCCAGCGCGGGCGGCGCTTCCCAGACTTTTGCGGTTCAACTGAAGGCATTCGCGGCTACTCTGACGATCAGCAGCTCCGCGCTGACATTCGGAAGCGTGAATGTGGGTACGCCGGCGACCCAGTCGATCACATTGACGTCAACCGGCACTGCCGCTGTGACCATCAATTCCGCCACTGTGGCCGGCAACGGATTCAGCGTCGCCGGCGCGACCCTCCCGTTTACGTTGAATCCAAATCAGACGGCTGCTCTGACGGTGCAATTCGACCCGACGGCAGCAGGTTCGGAGACCGGCACGCTCACCATCAACAGCAACTCTTCGACGGGGGCGAATTCCACCGTTACCTTGACCGGCACAGGCCTGCCGGTACCCACTGCTCTCAGTTGCTCCAACAACTCATTCACAGGTGCAGGTTCGGACAGTTGTACCGTAACTCTGAATGCAGCCGCCGCCACCGGCGGATTCACCGTGAACCTGGCCAGCAACAACAGTGCAGTAACGGTCCCGGTTTCGGTGACGGTTCCCGCTACTGCGAGCACGGCCAGTTTCACGGCGACCGTCGCTTCCGTGGCCTCCGCACAGACCGTAACGCTGACCGCCAGCGCAGGCGGCGCATCCGCTACTTTCTCTCTGGACTTGAACGCAGGCACGCCCACACTGACCATCAATACATCAACAGTAAGTTTCGGCAACGTAAACGTCGGCACGTCGGCCACGCAGTCAATCACATTGACTTCTACCGGCGCGGCCGCTGTAACCGTCAACTCAGCCACCGTGACAGGCAGCGGATTCACAGTCTCCGGAGCAACCTTCCCGTTGACACTGAATCCGAATCAGACAGCAACTCTGAATATCCAGTTCGAGCCAACCGCAGCCGGATCTGTGAATGGAACGCTGACGATCGTCAGCACATCGTCGACGAACCCCACTGCAAAGATCACGTTAAGCGGCACGGGCGCGGCGGTCAGTTATGAAGTCAATCTAACTTGGGATGCGCCGGCAAGCTCTCCCGACCCTGTTGCCGGATACAACGTCTACCGGTCGCCCAGCGGCGCATCGTCCTACGTGCAAATCAATTCCTCTGTAGTTGCGCAGACCAACTACTCTGACACGAGCGTCCAAAATGGTCAGTCCTACGATTACATCGTAGAAAGCGTCGATGCCTCCGGAATCGAAAGCGTCCCCTCCAACGTCGAGACCGCGCTCGTGCCGTAGCTGCCGGTTTTCACCTCTCGCCGCCGGCGCGCAGGCGCGGCAACCGATGATTCCCGGCCGCTTGTGCCAGCTTGTACGACTTTCAAGAACGAACCTCTGCATGCTAGTGCGGGCAAACTTCGAGGAGGCGGCGAAGCAATGGTCACTGTCGATGTGCCCAGCGCAGGACAAAGACCGCGAAATGAGGTGGTGTTGGATCCTCTGGTTTGCTTGTGGCTCTCCTCGAGGGGTTTACCGGCTCGCCGTTAAAGGTCACCAAACTTGGCTTGCATCAAGCGCTGCGCAATGGCGAAGATCATTGCGGTGGAGACACCAAACATCAGCGCTCCATCGGCGGCTTCCAGCGGTCCCAGAAGCTTCCACCGCGGCGTCATGATCAGATCCCCATAACCCAAGGTCGTGTAGTTGACCGCCGAGTGGTAGAACGCAAGTCCGAAGGATTGGAACTCTCCGCATAGCACGAACAAGGCCGCCCACAATGCGATCTCGGTCAGATGCGCGACAAAGGCAAATGATATCGCCAGCACAAATATTCCGAGATTCATCCAGACTACCGATCCTACGCGCCCTAGACTTCTCTCGCGGCGAAAGAAGCGCACAGTTATTCCCAATGCCACCGAATGGATCAGGATTGTACAAAGAGCTGTAATTGAGCCGGCAAACATTGGAAACAACACCGCGACTTTTTCACCGTGCGTCATCGTATAGCCAAGGTTCCGACCGGTTCATCCTTGCGGCCTATTCCAAGCGGCCAGCCGCATTTGTGTGTCTCCGGAGGCATCTCCTGCCATCAGAAGCGCCTTTGTAGATCGATATGAAGGCGACGCCGACCGCACGCAATCAATGAAAGATGTTTCCCTGGAAGCTCCGGAAACTGAAGAGTTGCCCCGCCGGCAGGTAATGGGTCGATGAGAGCAGAATCTGGGTCGCAGAACAATTGGACTATGGTATTGGGGCTTTGACATCGAACTGTTTCACGGTAAAAGCGGGTCGCTTCGACATTCGGGTTTGGCCTGACCGATACGAAGGTATCAAACGATACATTGGTTCACTTGTTCGGCCACAACCACTTCTGGTCTGATAAAGTTCTATCGCCGCTCGCGGTCGAAGAGCACACACAGTGCTCGACGAGTGCGCCGGCCAGGATGCCTCCAGCAGTAAGATTCGGCCGAATTTTTCTATTGTTCACCATCCGGGATAGAGGGATGCCATAGGGCAACTGCAATGCACTGACAGCTTCGGCCAGATCGCATTTTGCTGCTGATTGACGGAACAGTGGAACGCGCGAGGTTTCTGCCGCCGGGCGGAGGTCGTCAAAATGGTGAGAGAAATCGGAACGATGCCTGTGGCGCCAAGCGAAATCCTCCCGGGAAGCGCCCCTTCGATCGATACGGCATTTCTCTCGATGGGATATGTTGACGACGGCCAGGCAGACGGTCCATATCCCGACATGTACGAGTACTGGTCGAATCATCACCTATATGCGCCAATTGTCATGCCGAGCGCGCCTGCTCGATATAAGGTCTAATCAATGATAAGTTCGGCTGAATTGCGCCGCGTCACAGCATTCTCTGATTTGCCCGACGGCCAAATCGAGTGGTTCCTCTCTCACATAGTCGAGGTTTCCGTGAAGGCCGGAGAGGCATTCGTGCGGCAAGGCGATCCAGCAGACTGGATGTTCATTTTTCTCGAAGGACTCTTTCAGTGGAGGGGGGAATTTGGCGGCGACACCGTTTCACTTCCTGCACAAGCTGGTGAAGTTAGCGGCGTGCTTCCTTTCTCTCGAATGAAGCGATTCACGGTGACTGGGCGGGCAGTGACAGATGGCCGTCTGGGCAAGTTTCCGGCGGCGAATTTGTCGGAACTGACCCAAAGAATGCCGGAATTGACAACAAGGCTGGTCGCGATGATGTCCGAGCGGGTTCGGGAAGCAGCCCGCATAGAGCAACTGCGCGATCATTCGGCTTCATTGGGTAAGCTATCAGCCGGGCTTGCTCACGAATTGAATAACCCTGCTTCCGCCGCCGGGCGCGCAGCCGGTCAAATGAGCAATATGCTGGCAAAACTTCGCAGCGCGAGCTCCGAATTGTGGCGGCTGCCTGTCACTGACTCGGACAAAATCAGAATCGAGGAGGCGGAGGCTTCACTGCTGCAATCCAGGGCCACACCATTGGACGGGCTCGCTCTCAGCAAGCTGGAAGAGACACTGGCCTCGATACTGAACAGCTATGGTCACGCCGAATCATGGGAGCTGGCGGCTGGCCTGGCAAAGCGCAATATGCACCCTGACACGCTCACTTCCTTGCTGACGCATCTCGATTCAGCAACCGCTCGCCCCGCAGTGTCGCGAATCGCGGCCGCCGCGGAATTATCGATTCTACTCCGCACAATAGAGAACAGCACTGCCCGGATATCGAAGTTGGTTTTGACCGTGAAGGAGTACACCTACATGGATCAGGCTTCAGTGCAGTCTATTGATGTTGCACGAAGTCTCGAAACCACGCTTGGCACTTTGGCTCACCTGCTGCAGCCTGGCGTTGAGGTAAAGCGGGAGTACGCCCCAGATCCGATACTGGTTTGTGCAGTAGGAGCCGAGTTAAATCAGGTCTGGACCAACCTCATCGAAAATGCCGTCGATGCCATGCGGGGGCGTGGTGAGCTTCGGCTGCACACCTACCAGGAAGATGACTATGCCGTCATTGAAATCGGCGATACCGGCTGTGGAATTCCGGCGGAGATCAAGCCTTATATCTTCGATCCCTTTTTTACCACTAAGGGAGTTGGTGAAGGGACCGGCCTGGGCCTGAACACCGTGCAAACCATTGTCAGAAAGCTCGGCGGTAATATGCAGATCACTTCACAGCCGGGTGACACTCGTTTTCAGGTTTTGCTTCCACGGCGAAACCAGACCGAATGCGGCGAACAGCTCCGTTAAGCTCAGCGCGGCAGTTGGCGATGCCGATGAAGAAGTCGCCGGCCCTTCTTTGCGACCAAGGTATCGATCAATACTTTCGTCCAATGGATTAGCCCATCCTCTTTTGGCTAAATCGGAGGAGTGTAGATCTAAGGAAACGAAAGGGCCGGCTCTCTTCTGTCGGCGGCACGAGCGGTTGGCTCAATTCCCAGTGAGAGTTTCGGCCCTGCTCTGGAAGTTGATGCACGCCGATTTTTCAGTCTCTGCGGCATGGACCGACGCTGTCCGCTTTTGTGCAGTTTTCGAGTCTCTGATGTGTCGGATGGAACAGCGGGGTCGACTCCCTCACTCAACGCGACTCTTTTAAGGAGCAAAACGATGACTGGCATGGATCAGGGCATGGCTTTCAATTTCGCCGGCAAGCCACAAAGTGGGCTGCGCGATACGGAACTCATCTCAGCTGCATTAACCGGATCGTCCGACGCATTCGCAGAACTCCAACGCCTCTATTCGCCGCAGCTCTACAATACGATCTTCAGGATTACCAGAAACCGGGAAGATGCCGAGGATGTGCTCCAGGATACGCTTCTGCGCGCGTATATGGCGCTGCAGAACTTCGAGGGCAGGTCGAGCGTGTACTCATGGCTGACCCGGATTGCTATCAACTCAGCGCTGATGCTTCTGCGTAAACGCCGCAACCATCGCGAAACGAGCTTCGATCTCGCTTGCGAACCAGAAAATGATGTGGCCCGCCTGGAGCCAGAGGACCCGCATCTCAATCCCGAGCAAATCTGCGATCAGCGGCAACGTTGCGCGAACATCCAACGCGAGATTGACGGACTTCAGGCGAACCTGCGAGAACCGCTTCAAACCAGGATGGCTCACGGAAGCTCGGTCGAGGAAATTGCGAAGTCGCTGGAAATCACCCAGGCTGCAGTCAAGGCGCGGCTCTATCGGGCGCGCACGAGGCTCGGCGCAGCCCCAACCATCACGAGAGTAAAGCAATTCGCCTCATCACGTTCACGACGAAGAATACCGGACTCCAGAATCGAGAACTGCCGTGCATGAGCACCAATAGACTGTGATGAGCATCGTTGGTATTGCGGGATCGGGTTATTTCACATGGGCGTCACCCAAGGGCGATCGCAGAGTGCGATTCTGATGGGAGTTGGACCACATGAAACATGTCGTCATCGTTGGAGGCGGCTTTGCCGGCGTGAGCTGCGCCCGCAGGCTGGCATCAAATCGGAATGTTCACGTGACCCTGATCGATAAGAACAATTACCAGCAATTTCAGCCACTGCTTTACCAGGTGGCAACGTCCCTATTGGAGCCTGGTAATGCGGCATTTTCGCTGCGCTCTCTTCTTCGCGGACACGCCAACGTGGATGTCAAGATGGCGGAGGTGATTTCGGCCGATCTCAAAACGCGAACGGTGGAAACCGCGGATGGAAAGAGGTACCAGGGCGATTTCCTGATTCTCGCCGCCGGGGCCCAGGTCAATTTCTTCGCTACCGCTGGAGCCGATAGACATACGTTTCCGTTGTATTCACTTCACGACGCTGAATTACTGCGTTCGCGCATTCTAATGCTTCTTGAGTCTGTCGATCGGGAGCCCTCGCTGATTGACCATGGCGCGTTGAATTTCGTGATCGTGGGGGCAGGTCCAACCGGAACAGAGACAGCCGGCTCGATTGGGCACCTGATTCAGACCGCGAGGAAAGATCTCTATAACAGCTTGGAGTGGACAAAAGCACAAGTATTCCTGGTCGATCACGGCCGCACAGTTTTGAACGGGTTTTCCCGTAAATCGCAAGAATACGCCATCCAGAAGTTGGAGCGGCATGGAGTACAGATTCGCCTCGGCGTGGCGGTCACGGAGGTGCATTCTGGACATGTTCTGCTCTCGGATGGAACCAGGATCTTGACTCATACTGCGATCTGGGCCGGTGGACTGAAAGCGTCATCGTTGTCGGGCGCTCTCGGCATACAAGCCGGACGCGGCGGACGCATCGACGTGCAGCCTGATTTCAGCGTGGCTGGTTTTCCCGGTGTCTATGCGCTGGGCGACTTTGCGAATATAGCCGGCGCGGACGGCAAACCGTTGCCACAGCTTGCTTCGGTGGCGCAACAAGCAGGGTACTATTGTGCGAGGAATCTCGCTGCCACGATTGCAGGCAAGCCGGGAAGGCCCTTCCATTACTTCGACAAGGGGATTATGGCGATGATCGGGCGCAACGCGGCGGTAGCCGAGGTTGGGAAAGGGCGTCTCGAATTGAACGGTCCGCTTGCTTTCGCGGCATGGCTTGGTGTTCACGCGCTGTTGCTGATTCCAACTCGCGCGAAGATTGACGCCTTCCTCGATTGGGCGTGGGACTATTTTGGCGGCTCGAATGTCGATCCGGTTCTTGACCGTCCAGAGCAAGTGACTGTGAATTGGCACGCGGACAAAGAGAAGGAAATGCTTCAGACATAGGCGTAAGTTTGGAGATGCGGCGAACTTCGAAAGCATCCCGAACGAGCAGTCCGCGTTTTGCCCCAAGGATCCTTTGTCACCGGAGACGGTCTGTCCACGGCGAGTTTTACATCCCGGACGACATCCTTGATCGTGAAGTCCCCTGCGATGACGGTTTTTGTCCGAGGCTGTGTGGGAATGAGCCTGGCCTTCATCCGATTACGGACTCCTTGAGAGCAGAAGTCCTGGAATCGATCACCGCCATCAACTCTTCCCAGGAGCGAACAAACGCCTTTGCCCCTTCATCTTGAAGCTGCGCGGCAAGAGCGTCGACATCGATGCCTGCCTTCGCGAACTGCGCGAGAACCTCCTCACAGTCGCCGCCATCTGCGGGCAGAATGGTACCCAACTCACCGTGGTCAGCCAAAGCCTTTAGGGTGCCTTCCGGCATGGTGTTCACAGTGAAGGGCGCAGCAAGAGCCTTGACATAGAGAACGTCCGATGCTTTCGGGTCCTTGGTACCTGTACTCGCCCACAAGAGACGCTGAGCGCGTGCCCCTGCGTTGAAAGCGCGCTGCCAGCGTGAGGAGCCAAGCAGCGATCGATAGGCCTTGTATGTACGCTTTGCGATAGCGATACCGAGTTGATCGTTCATCGTGGCTGGCACCTTGCCCATCACGGCGGAATCCCAGCGGCTGACAAACACTGAAGCAACAGAGCCGACATCAGCCTTGAGGCCCGCATCAATGCGCCGCTCGATGCCCCGCAAGTACGCTTCAGCAGCGGCCAAATATTGCTCGCGAGAGAATAACAGCGTGACGTTGATCGGGATGCCCGCAAAGATGGCTTCCTCAATCGCCGGCAGCCCTTCCTTTGTGCCAGGAATCTTGATGAACAAGTTGGAGCGTCCAGCCCGCGCATGCAGATCTCTGGCTGCGGCTAAAGTACTCTCTGCGTCATGAGCAAGCATCGGCGACACTTCCAGCGAGACCCACCCGTCCACTCCCTCCGTTTGCTCGTGGATAGGCCGGAATTGAGATGCGGCTCGGGTTATGTCTTCCAGAGCCAGCTCGAAGAACAGTTCTTCACTCGATTTACCCTGGCTCAGTTTCTCGCTGATCGAGCCGTCGTAGGCAATGCTGTGTTTAATTGCGTGATCGAAAATGGTTGGATTTGAAGTGAGCCCGGTTACCGAGAGTTCCTGAATATAGTTCGCCAGCGTGCCGCTGACCAGAAGATCGCGTGTGATGTTATCAAGCCAAATGCTTTGGCCCAGATTGTGCAGCAATTGTGTGCTTTTCATAGTTCCTCTTTGGCGTTGTAGCTCTGCTTTCTGAATTTGAACCCGTCTCGCTCGAATCCACCGCATTTACAACCGCTCATGGCGATTGTCACTCCAGACTTTGATCCCAGCTAGCTTGCAGGTACATTTAAGACCCGAGGGCGTCCGCGCTCGGGGTGCTCAACCTCAGGCCGGTTCCAATCCGGTCAGGTCCACAGGCAGAGACATGATAAAAACTGCGCGAAAAGGAGAGCAGCGATCCTCGCTTCACGCATGCCGTCATCGGATTAGACCAAAGAAGCAGATTCGAATCCATTGGACGAAAGTATCGATCGATACGTTTGTTCAATAGCTTGACAATACACATCTCTGGCCTCATTAAGATGAATCGTGAAGTCGGCACTATTCTCTTTGGAGGGGCCAATGCCGAGGCTTCTGTCGGTTAACGTCGGTTTGCCTCGCGAGATCGCGTGGCAAGGGAAAACGGTGCGCACCGCGATCTGGAAACATCCCGTTGCCGGGCGCGTCTTTGCTCGACGGCTCAATCTGGATGGCGATGGGCAAGCCGACCTCAGGGGCCACGGTGGCGAACATCGCGCCATCATGGTTTATCAATTCGAAACGTACCGATATTGGGAGCGCGTGCTGGGCCGACTTGACTTTGAATACGGACAGTTTGGAGAAAATTTTACGGTCGAAGGTCTGGCCGACGATGAGGTTTCGATCGGGGATCGATTCAGGATCGGCACAGCAGTCTTTGAAGTCACTCAACCGCGTGTCACCTGCTATCGTCTGGGAATTCGAATGGATAATCCAGAGATGGCGGCTCTGCTGGTCTCGCATAAAAAGCCGGGATTCTATTGCCGGGTTATCACCGAAGGCGACGTTGGTGCTGGAGACGAGATTGAGAAGATCGCGGATGGGTTGGGCAGGATGTCTATTGCAGAGGTTGATTCGCTGCTCTATTCGGCAAATCACGACCTCGAGCGCATTGCGGTCGCCGCGCATATTCCTGCGCTGAGTACGGGATGGAAGGGCTCATTCGAAAACTTTCTTCAGGCGGGAGCGAACGGAGTCCACAACGGGAATGCGGGACTTACGCCCTCGATTCCTTCACTACCGGCATGGAAGGGTTTTCGGGGGGTGAAGGTGGCCGATGCGCATCAGGAAACCCTCGAGGTCAGGTCAATCCTTCTTGCGGATTTGGACGGATCTCCCCTTCCGCCTGCGCTTCCCGGTCAGTATCTGGTCGTGCGCCGCCTGTCCGGGAACAATGCGCTGCCTGTCGTGCGCAGCTATTCCATCTCGGGCGCCTCGGATTCGGGCACCTATCGCATCAGTGTGAAGCGTGGAACAGGTGCAGGCAGCCGGCAACTTGTCGACGAGACGCGGATCGGCGACAAGCTGGAGATCAGCGCGCCGCGCGGCGAATTCGTTCTACAAACTGATGGGCGACCGGTCGTTCTGCTGAGCGCCGGCATTGGCGTCACCCCTGTTCTTTCGATGCTTCGCGGCCTCGCGTCTGGGCGCGCAGAGTCTCCTCGGCGGGAAGTCTGGTGGATCCATGCTGCGCGCAATGCGACTGAGCACGTCTTTGCCCAGGAAGCCAGGCAACTGCTGGCTGCTATTCCTGGAAGCCGTTCGGCCATTGCATACAGCCAGCCAAATCCATCGGACCAGCTGGGTACCGACTTCGACATTCAAGGACATCTGGACCTCGGGAATCTCGAGAAACTCGCCATTCCCGTAGGGGCTGACTTTTACGTCTGCGGGCCATCCGCCTTTGAAAGGGATATGAGCCGCGCCCTCATCTCCTTGGGTGTGCCGCAGGATGCG
>Ga0335074_10008817_pt1 | contig 14032 bp, 15 predicted proteins | sample Lox_Sample_23_FD_206715 | JGI IMG/M metagenome (GOLD analysis project Ga0335074, IMG submission 206715) | Soil microbial communities from Loxahatchee National Wildlife Refuge, Florida, United States - Lox_Sample_2.3 | ecosystem: Environmental > Terrestrial > Soil > Wetlands | place: USA...
CCTCAGAGTTAGGTAGATCTATCCAAAAAGTAAGTAGCCGATGTGTGCACGCGGGATCAGGTCCGGTCGAACGGTTCGGGGTAGCTGAACGTGCCGCGCACCGAGGGCAGGTAGGCCGTAAGCGTGCGAACTTGGAAGTGCGGTTGCCAGTGCGGCTTGGGCGGCGTGATCTGGCAGTCGGTGCTTGGCCGGAAGCCGAATCGGCCGTAGTAGGCGGGGTCGCCGAGCAGTGCGACCAGTGGCTCGCCGAGCGCGTCGGCCGCGCCGAGGACGGCATGCATGAGGGCGCTGCCCACGCCGCGGCGCTGGCCGTCCGGCCGGACGGTAAGCGGGCCAAGCGCAAGCACGGGGGAGCGGCCGACGTGCCCCCTGGTGCACAGCACGTGTCCGATGACCTCGTCATCGGCCCTCACCGCGACCATCGACAGTGTCGGCAGCCACGCCGGGCTGGCCCGCAACTCGTCGACCAGCCTGGCCTCGGGCGGGTCCTCGCCGGGTGGCTGGCCGGGCCGGGCGAACGCGGCGGCGGTGATGGCGCGGATGGCGTCGGCATCCAGTGCGGCCTCACGCCGTATCAGCACCGGGTGGTGCGCGCCGTCCGGGTGCTGTTTCCTGGTGGCCGCGCCGGCGCAGACGCGCAGGAGACGCAGGTCGCCTGCCGCGTCCGTGCTGTCGGTGAACTGATCGATCGCGCCGGTAAGCGGCAGCCGCCCTATTTGAGAGTCGGTGACTGCCTCCCGCAACGCCAGGGCGAACCTGGCCGCGCCGATGACCCGGTAGGGCCGGTCGTAGAAGCGCCGGGTCCTGGTGTCAAGTGGCGGGGTGAACCCGAGCCGGTTGTGCAGCGTGGCGGCCATCTGGTAGGCGTCGCACAGGTGCTGCTCGCGGGTGGGCCAGTCGCCGCACGACAGCGCGGCATCCAGGCAGGCGCCGAACCTGGCGGTGTCGGGGAGCCGCGCGAATGCCGTGCCAAGCCACTTGCTGTAGGGCGGGTAGCGGCGGTGCATCAGCAGCCACAGCCGCATCAGGTCGCGGGCCAGCCGTGCGCTGACTATGGCCGAGCCCAGGTCATCGCCGGCCTCGGCGCAGCGGCCGGGGAAGGCCTCTTCCTGCCCGATGCGCTGCCACTGGCAGGCCAGCAGGTACAGCCACACGTCACGCGGATACCATTCCAGGCGGGCCCGGGCCCCGGTCAGCTCGCCCGGCCCGTCGCGGAAGACCTCCCCGCCGGTGAACTCCGCCAGTCGCTGCGCCGGCGTAGCCAGCCAGTCCAGCAGAGTGACCTCGCGCCGCGGGTCGAATCCGAGGTGCGCGGCGAACCAGGCACCCAGGCCGGTGACCTCCACGCGGTGCCGGGCATCCCCGCCGGGTTCGCTGGTGACAGGGAACGCGACCGGGTAGCCGCGGAACGACTTCGGCAGGCGGTCGGCGAGCATCGCGGTGACCGCTGCGGCGTGCCGGGCGGCTTGCCCGTCGGGCAGGAAGACCTGCAGCCGCGGTCCCCAGTCGTGATCGGTGGACCGCTCGCTGTCGAGGCCCGCGACCTCCGATCCGGGGCCGAGCAGCGCCGCCGCGTACGGCACCCCCGGGAACTCCTGGTCAAGCAGCGTGCGCACCGCGCTTGTATAGAACTCGCGGGCAAGCCGGAGACCAGGGATGAACGCATCAGCCACGTCGGCGATCCTGCCGCGCCAGTTCGCGCATGTCGCCTTATTTTCCGGCCAATGCCCGCGCCGGCCTTGACCGCGAAAGTTAGTAGCACTTACATTGTGAGTGGTACTTACATGAATGACCGACGGGGCGGGTTAGGGGCAACAGTCATGCGTAATGGCCAGGGCGACAGCTGGACCGAGGCGGACGTACCAGCTCAGCGGGGGCGTACGGTCGTCATCACCGGCGCGAACACGGGCCTGGGTTTCGAGACGGCCAGGGTTTTCGCCGCGCGAGGTGCGCGAGTCGTCCTGGCCTGTCGCGACCTGGGGCGGGCCAAAGAAGCGGCGGCCCGGATCCTTGGCGGCAGCTCGCAGCCGGCCGCGACGCCAGAGGACGTGCAGGCGGTCCGGCTCGACCTGGCCTCGCTCGCCTCGGTGCGAGAGGCGGCCGACGAGATCGGTTCGGCCTACGGCCAGGTCGACCTGCTGATCAACAACGCCGGCGTAATGATGACGCCCCGCGGGCGTACCGCAGACGGCTTCGAGCTCCAGCTCGGCGTCAACCACCTGGGTCACTTCGCGCTGACCGGCCTGCTGCTTGGCCGGATGCTCGACCGGGAAGGCTCTAGGGTGGTTACCGTAAGCAGCAACGGCCACAAGTCCGGACGGATCGATTTCGATGACTTGCAGTTGCAGCGGCGGTACCGGCGGATGGGCGCGTACTACCAGTCCAAGCTGGCCAACCTGATGTTCGCCTACGAGCTGCAGCGGCGTCTGGCCGCTGCCGGGGCGCGGACGCAAGCGCTTGCCGCCCATCCGGGGAAGGCGCGGACCGAGCTGACCAGGTACCTGCCGGGCTGGGCCCGGTTCGAGGACATGGTCGTCGAGCAGCCGTTCGGGCAAAGCGCAGCGATGGGGGCGCTGGCCACGCTGCGGGCCGCCACTGACCCCGCGGCGCGTGGCGGCGAGTACTACGGACCGGGCCACCGGGGCGAGCTGCGCGGCCACCCTCGCCTGGTGGACGCGAGCGAGCGCGCCCGTGATGTCGAGGCCCAGCAGCGGCTATGGCGCGAATCAGAACGGCTCACCGGTGTCAGGTACCCCGTCTGAGCGCTCCGGCGACTTCGATGGGCCGGCCGGATCCCGGGCGTCGCGGGACGGCCGCTACCACCACGGCGACCTCAAGGCGGCCCTGGTCGACGGGGCCGTCGAGCTGATCGCCGAGCGCGGCATGCGCGGCTTCTCGCTGGCCGAGCTGAGCCGTCGCCTGGGCGTCACGGTCGCCGCGCCCTACCGGCACTTCGCGGACCGCGACGAGCTGCTCGCCGCGGTGGCCGTCCGCGCGCTGCACGCCTTCGCGGACGCGCTGGCCGCGGAGTCAGGCGACCAGGACCCGCCGGAGCAGCGGCTGGCCGCGATGGCCAGCGGCTACGTCAGGTTCGCTGCGCAGCAGCGTCCGCTGTTCGACGTCGTCTACGCCACCGGCCTGGACAAGACCCGCTACCCGGAGCTCCGGGCCGCCTACGAGAGGGTGGACCAACCGCTCGATTCCTGCGTGGCCCGGCTCTGCCCGGACGACCCCGAGGCCGCGAAGGTGCTCTCGGACGCCCTGGAGGCGAGCGCGCACGGTCACGCGATGCTGCTCCTCGACGGCTCCTACGGAGAGGGACCCGGCGCCATCGAATGGGCCGCGGCCCAGGCCGCCCGGGTCACCCTCGCCCTGATCCAGGGCCGTGCCGCCCTCCAGATCCCGCCCGCCGGGGGCCGGGCTGACGGGTTAGCGCGGCGACCGAGCCCGCGCCCCCGTAGCGGGGCCGGTCGCCGGCCGAGGCCACGCCGGTCAGTTCTGCAGCTGGCGCAGCTCGTCAAGCACCCGGCGGCGGAGGGTATCCGGGTCGAGGCCCAGGCCGGGGAGGGTGACCGCGGCAAAGTCGCCGCGCGGGTAACGCTCGGCCACGCGCAGCACGCCAAGCAGCAAATGCTCGGTGCCGATGTAGTTGTGGTGCAGGGCGCGCGCCTGTTTGAGCGATAGCGCCAGGGCCAGCTTGGCCTGGTCGTTCAGCGGCAGCCTGCCGGTCCAGTTGAGCGGGCCCCTGGGCGTGAGCGGCACCCGCCCGAGTGCGCCGGGGCCGAAGCCCTCCTCGATCCTGCGCCTGATCTCGTCCAGGTCGATGCCGATCGCCGCCAGCGCCTCGGCGTCGTCGGTCGCCTCGTCCCCTGAGCCGATCGCGCCGGGCCGTGTGCCACTCGTGCGGCCGATCTCGCGCTCGATCGCCGCGGCGTCCACGCCCAGGGCGGTCAGCGCCCTGGCCGCCACGCCATCGGCGGCGGCCAGCCCGTACAGCATGTGTGCCAGGCGGATCTGGTCGTCGCCATGCTCCTTCGCGTTGGCCATTGCCAGGCTCACGACCTTCCTGGCCTTGTCGGTGAATCGCTCGAACATCTCGGGTAAGTCCCCTCGGTCAGCGGGCGCGGGCGCGGCGGCGGATCGGATGGTTGACATCAGCCCGCCGCGCGTGCTTCTTGTGGACGGCCTGCCGGGACACGCCGAGGACCTCGGCAATCTCCTGCCACGACCAGCCATGCTCGCGTGCGTTATCCACCTGGAGCGCCTCGAGCTGCTCCAGTAGCCTGCGCAGCGCGGCGACGGCCCGGAGCCCGGTACGCGGGTCAGAGCTGTCGGCTGCGGCCGCCAGTGCAGGTGCGTTTTCCATGCTGTCAATTTATGTTGACAGTCGCCTTGTTGTCAACTTCAGTTGACGGCAGCCGATTACGGAACGCTTACCGGGGGCGAGTGAACCGTGCGAGATCGGGTGACGTACCGATAACTAGAGGGGAAGGGCCGGCCTGCGCCGGCGCCGGAGAGAAGTCCGTCCCGATCGGCGCCGGGACCATGTTCCATGGGGCCCGGGAGAGCATACGATCCAGCTAGGCCCGGCTTGCGCAACGGGGAGGTATGGTGACCAGCCTGACCAGCGGGTCTGTCCCGGCTCGTCATGCCGGGGCCGACCCGTATCCCGCCCCGCGGCGGCCGGGCGGTCCCCGAGCCCAGGGGAGCCCGGGTCGGCCGGGACCAGTGGTACCACGGCCCGTTCGGGATAAAAAAGAATACGAATGGGTGAACGCGCGCACGGTCCTGGCCGTGATCGGCGCGGGCGCCATCGCCGTCATCGCGCTGTGGTGGCACAGCACGCCCAACGCCAGCGGGCTCGGCGGCTGGCTGACCGGCGCCGGCGAGATCCTTGGCCTGCTGGCCGGGTACGGCGTGGTGGTCCTGGTCGCGCTGATGGCGCGGCTCCCGCCGCTTGAGCGCGGCATCGGCACCGATCAACTGGCGCGGTGGCACGCGATGGGCGGCCGGTACGTCGTCAGCGTGGTCGTCGCGCACGGCCTGCTGATCGTGTGGGGCTACGCGGTGGAGGCGCATACCGGCGTGATCAGCGAGTCAGCCACGCTGCTCACCCAGTACCCGGACGTGCTGATGGCGACCGTGGCCGGGTTCCTGCTGCTCGGCGTGGGCATCGTGTCCATGCGCGCCGCCCGGCGGCGGCTGCACTACGAGACCTGGTACTACCTGCACCTCTACACCTACCTCGCGATCGCCCTGGCCTTCAGCCACCAGTTCGCGGTCGGCGCCGCGTTCATCGGCAGCCTGACCGCGCGGTTCTGGTGGTCCGCGATGTACCTGTCAGTGGCGGTCGCGGTGCTGTGGTACCGGGTCGCGGTCCCGCTGCGGGCGTTCGCTCGGCACCGGTTCACGGTGATCGGGGTCAAGTCCGAGGGTCCCGGGGTGATATCGGTCTACATCGGCGGCTCGCATCTCGACGAGCTCGCCGCCGAACCCGGGCAGTTCTTCCGCTGGCGGTTCCTTACCAGGTCACTATGGTGGTCGTCGCACCCGTACTCGCTGTCCGCGGCCCCCGGGGCTGACGTCCTGCGGATCACGGTCAAGGACACCGGCGACCACAGCCGGGCCCTGTCCAAGCTGCGGGCTGGCACCCGCGTCATGGCCGAGGGACCCTACGGCGCGTTCACGGGCGGGCGTTCGGGTCGCGGCACGGTGCTGCTGGCCGGCGGGGTGGGCATCACCCCGCTGCGGGCCATGTTCTCCACGTTGCCCGGCCCGGTCACCCTGATCTACCGGGCGAGCAGCGAGCGGGACATCGTGTTCCGTGACGAACTCGACGCGATTGCGGCCGCTCGCGGGGCCAGGGTGTACTACCTGGTCGGGTCACGGGCGGAAATCGGTGGTGACCCGCTGTCGCCCCGGATGCTGCGCTCGCTTGCCCCGGCGCTTGACCAGCAGGAGGTCTACGTGTGCGGACCGGCCGGCATGATCTCGGCCGCGGTCGAGGCGCTGGGCGCGGCAGGCGTACCGCGGCGGCAAATCCACTTCGAGTCGTTCGAGTTCTGAGGGGAGAGGATCCGCGACATGCGCCGGGTGTTCCTCGCCGTTACCGGCACCATCGCCGGCCTGGTGGCCCTGCTGACGTTCAAGTCGCACGTCCCGACGCTGGCGACGGCGGCGACCAGCGGAACGGGAGGAAGCACTTCCTCCTCGTCGACATCCGGGTCTGCCTCGGTGACGATACCGGGGGAGTACCCCGAGGGGAGCCTGGCCGACAAGCTGTCCGCGGGCGAGACGGCGGTCACCGGGAAGGTGGCCAACACCGTGTACGGCCCGGTGCAGATCCAGCTGGTCGTGAAGAACACCAAGATCGTCAAGGTGGCGGTGCTGCAGCAGCCGCAAAACACCATCCACGACATCCAGATCGGCGAGTTCGCCTTCCCGAAACTGATCAGCGAGACGCTCGCGGCGCAGAACGGGAAGATCGACGCCGTATCCGGCGCCAGCTACACAAGCGCGGGCTACATCCGCTCGCTGCAGAGTGCCCTCGACGAGTCCGAGTGACCCCTCCGTGACTGGGGCCCGGCCGGGTGACCGGCCTGGTCGGCTCCGGCACGCCGAGCACGTGATGGGCACCGTAGTCTCCTTTGACGTGCCGGCCTGGGCCGGCGCCGGCGACGACCCGGCTTTGGACCGCGCGGTGCGGTGGCTGCACTGGGTGGACGCGACGTTCTCGCCTTACCGGGACGACAGTGACGTGAGTCGTTTCGGCCGGGGCGAGGTGACGCTGGACGAATGCGCGCCAGAGCTGGACCAGGTGCTGGCCGCCTGCGGCGACGTCAGCGCGCGCAGCGGCGGGTACTTCACCACCACGCCCGGCGGCCGGTTCGACCCGTCCGGGTATGTGAAGGGCTGGGCCATCGAGCGGGCCGCCGTGATGCTGACCGCCGCCGGGTCGGCCGAGCACAGCGTCAACGGCGGCGGCGATGTCCAGTGCGTCGGGGACCACGGTCCCGGCCAGCCGTGGCGGGTGGGAATCGCCGACCCGCTGCGGCCCGGCTCGCTGGCCCTGGTCGTCGCGGGCCGGGAGCTAGTCGGCCGGGACCTCGCGGACCGGGACCTGGCGGGGCAGGACCTCGCGGACCGGGACCTGGCGGGGCAGGACCTCGCGGAGCGGGGCTTCGCGGTCGCCACCTCCGGCGTCGCGGAGCGCGGCCCGCACATCGTCAACCCGCACACCGGCCGGCCGGCCACCGGCCTGGCCAGCGTCACCCTGGTCGGCACCGGGCTGGCGGAAACGGACGCCTTCGCCACGGCGGCCTTCGCCATGGGCCCCGCGGCCCGGGACTGGGTGGAGAGCCTGGACGGCTACGAGGCCTTCGCCATCACCCCAGTCGGTGCGACCTGGCAGACCAGCGGGCTTGGCGTGTACCTGGGCTGACAGGGCTAGAGCAGTCGCTCCTGGCCCGCGTCATAGACCAGCAGGCCGTCCTCGCACAGCCGCAGGCCGGGAGAGAGCTGATGCTCCTCCAGGCGGCCGTCGTGCATCAGATGGAAGACCGGCACGCCTCGCGCCGAGCAGATGAAGTCCGCCAGCATCCGCCGGTGGCAGCGCCACCATAGGCTCTCGGCGCACATCACGGCCGTTTTCCTTACGCTGGCCAGCGCGAGCACCTGGTCCACCGCGGCCAGGAAGTCGGGGGTCCGCATGTGTCCGGCGTAGCCGCGCAGGCTGTCCACCTGCCAGGCCACGTCCGGCGAGTCAGGCTCGGGCTTGCGCAGCCCGCCAAGCCGCTTGTCCCAGCGGTAGCCGATGTCTGCGTCCGGCAGCCAGCGCCGGATCTCGGCCCGGGCCACATGAGGGTGTCGACGGCTGGCCGGGACGGTCCTGACGTCGACCACCATGGATATCCCGGCGTTGTGCAGAAGGCTGACCAATTGCTCGGCCGAAGCGGCTCCGTGCCCGAAGGTCAGCAGCATCGGCTGGCCTCCGACGTCTTTGTTCGCGTCAGCGTGATCCTCCACCGAATTGTCTATTCGCCTGCGCGGCGCGCGACGGCGACGAGATGCGTGCCGAGATCCCGCGCCGCACCCGCGTCCAGCGGCGCATGACCGACGAGCAGGCGGTACCACAGCACGCCATAAGCGACGTCGATCAGCAGGCCAAGGTTGGCGTCCGCGGACAAGTCGCCGCTCGCGATGCCCCGTTCCAGCAAGGAACGGAGCGTGGCTCGGCGCTGGGCGGTGAATTCCGCCAGGGCCCCGGCGGCGTGCCCGTCGTATTGCGCCGCGGCCACCAACTGACGCAGCGCGCGGCGGATTCCCTGGTCTTCGAGCACAGCGAAGATGTCGATCAAGAACTGCGCGAGGTCGTCCTTGAACGATCCGCTGTCGCGAACCGGGACGATGGCGCCTGCCCCGCGTACCATCGCCTCGGCCATGACCGCACCCTTGCTTGGCCACCACCGGTAGATGGTCTGCCGGCCCACGCCGGCTGCCCCGGCGATCGCGTCGATGGTCAGGCCGCTGCCGCCTCCGTTGCGGAGCAGCTCGAAGACGGCCTGAAGGATCGCGTCCCTGGCTGCCGCGTTGCGGCGTCGGCCAGTGTGCTGCCTGGTCGGCCTGCGAACATCGCGCGTCGGTGCCGCCAAGTCGTTATGCATGCGGGGCAGCCTAATTCATGCTAGTCATTTTCGGCCTTTGACGAGACTTACAGTCTTATTAGGATTTATTGAGAGGGTCATTACCTGACAACGTGAACGAGGCCGACTTCGTCACCGGGTTCGGTGCCGGAGTTCGCGGGCAACGCCTCACCTAGGTGCCACGGCTGGCTAGACGGCCCTGCTCCCGGCGCGGAGTACTGGCGTGAGCGGGGGAGGAGCGGGCAGGCTGGCTGCCGTGACGTCATACATGGGATTCTTCAGCGGAGCCGCCACGGTCGCCGGAGCGCTGGTCGGCCTGCTCTTCGTCGCCTTGTCGGTGGCTCCGGAACGGCTCCGAGGGGACACGGCCTCGATGGAACATCAGGCCATCGCTGCCACGGCATTCACTGCCCTGGTCGACGCCCTTTTCGTGTCCCTGATCGGACTCCAGCCCGGCGGCGGATTCCGGTACGGGGCCATCATCCTCGGCGGCCTCGGGCTGACTAGCAGTTGCGGGCTCGCGGTACGGCTGTTGCGAGCGCGCGGGACCGAACAGTTGAGCCGCCGGTGGCCCTACCTGCTCAGCTTCATCATCGGTGTCTACGCCGCCCAGGTGATCGGCGGGTTCGCGGTCGGCAGCACGTCGGGCCAAGCGGACATGGCCGTGACGTTCGTCTACATCACGTTCGGGATCGGCATCTCGCGCTCGTGGGAGTTGCTCGGCCTGCGCGGCGGCGGACCGCTTGACTTGCTGAGCCAGCGGCTGGAAAGCAGGCAATCCAAACCGTCCGCCACCCCGGGCGGCCAGTCAGCAGGCCAGGATCCGGCCCCCGGCGCACGGTGAGCTCCGGCGCGCCGCTAATCAATTGGCTGGCGGCGGGCGGCCGGGTTAGGCTTCTCGCCGTGCATCGCTGTTTCCCGATCACCCCGCCGACCGGCTCCTAGCGGGGCGGTACCCCATCGAAGCCCGGATGCGCCGAGCCTGGTGACCTGGCCCGCGCTCCGGTGCGGATGAGTCCTGACGCGCGCCGTCCGGATCAGCGAGTGTGCTTCGCCCCGCTTCCGCGACCCTTTCCCTCTCGTCGCAGGAGCGATTCCCATGCTTCCATCCATGACGGCGGCCGGTGCGCGCCGTCGGCCGGCCCCCGGCCTCCTCTACCTCGTCGGGTCCGGGCTGCTGTGGGGGACGGGCGGCCTGACCGGCAGCGTGCTGAGCCGTGTCGCCGGGCTGTCCGCGACGGCGGTGGCCCCCGGCCGGCTCACCGTCGGCGGCGTGCTGATCGTCGTCTTCCTCACCGTGACAGGCCGGCCCCGGCCCGCCGGCCGGGCCGCCTGGACCCGGATTGGCGTGGTCGGCCTGCTGGCCGCGCTATACCAGGCCTGTTGCGGCGGGCTTCGCCGCCGTCACGCTGACCGGGGCGAAGCCTGTCCCTGGCCTGGATGATCTGAGCGTGACCGGCTTCGGTTTCACCCTCGGCGGCCTAATCCTGTTGCCGCTGGCGGCCGGGATCGGCGGGCTGAGCTTCAGACCGGGGCCGGAGGCAATGGGGCTTTTGATCGCGCTGGGCACCGGTCCGACCGCGGTCGCGTACACCCTGTATTTCCGCGGCCTGCGCACGGCCGCCGCAAGCACGGCCGCCCTGCTGACTCTCCTCGAGCCGCTGACCGGCGCGATCCTTGCGGCCTTCGTCCTCGGCCAGCGGCTGAGTGCGGCCGGGATCGCCGGTGCGGCCATGTTGATAGCCGCGGTGATCGTGACCGTGTGCGGCGCCGGATTACCGTGATGCGCCGGATTACCGCGGCGCGCGGGCGAGGGCCGCGAGCAGGTCGCGCTCGCGCCCGGCGCTCAGGCCCGCGCGCCGCGGACGGTCAAGGCCCTGCTCGCTCTCCCAGGCCAGCAGGTCGGTGAGCAGTTCGCTGCGCGGACGGTGCCGCAGCCCGGCCGCGCTCGCCGCCGCGCCGCTTCGAGCCGCGAAGCCTTCCCACCCCTGGCCGTACACCCACATCGGCAGCGACTCTTCGCCCATCCACTCCTCGACGCCCTGCTCGAGCAGCCAGTCTGGATCCGCCGCGATGACCGGCCCGGTGTGCCCGCCTATCGCCCTGCACTGCTCGATCCAGTCGCCGAACGAGACCACCGGGCCGACTGCGTCGTACGTTCCCGTGATCGGGGCCTCCGCGCCGCTGAGGATCCACGCCGCGAGATCTCGCGCGTCGATCACCTGTGTCGGCATATCGGGGGTGGCCGGCACGAGCATGGGTCCGAGCCGGTCACGGGCGGCCCGCGCCACCCAGTACCCGGACCGCCCGGAGCGATCACCGGGTCCGCCGATCAGGCCAGGCCGCACCACAAGCAGCCGGTCGGGCACCGCCGAGATTGTGCTGTTTTCGCACGCGACCTTGGCCTCGCCATACTGCTCCATGGCCGCTTCGTCCTGGTCGGCGGCGGGCAGCAGCGGCGTGCTCTCGTCGGCGCCTGGAACCGCGTGATCGGCGTAAACGCTGGCCGAGGAGACGTACGTCCAGTGCGCGGTCGTTCCGGCCAGCGCTGCCAGCGCTCCGCGGACCAGCCCGGGCTGCCACGACACCTCGATCACCGCGTCCCAGTCACGGCCGCGCACGCGGTCGTAGGCCCCGTCCTTGCGCCGGTCCGCCGTCACCAGGTCTGCGCCCGCGGCCACCGCTCCGCTTTCGCCGCGGGCCAGGCAGGTCACCGCGTGGCCGCGCTCGATCGCCTGTCGGGTCACCTCGCGGCCCAGCCACGCCGTCCCTCCGAGCACGAGAACATCCATGCGTGACAGTCCAGCACACGCCCGGTCGCCAGCGGCCAGGTTTCACGGTGGGCGTAGGGTATCCAAGACCAGGCCGCCGCCGCGCACCCTTGGACCAAGAGTCAGGAACGCCTGAGAGGTCGTTCAGCGGATTTCCAGGCCCGCTCTCTAAGTTTCCTTGTGCAGGGCAATACGAACGGGCTGCGTGAAGCAGAGTTAGAAGGGCTTGGACCGTGTTGGACAGGGTGACCGTTGCATACCGCGGCGCGGCGTACGAGATAGGGCGCGGACGCGACTATTTCGGGATCTGGACCGTTGGCGGTCCCAGGTCGCAGCCGCTTGAGTGGTGGCCGGAGACCGAGGAGGGATGGTCGGCCGCCTGGGCTCGCTTCGCGGTCCTCGAGGCGCCCGACGCGATCACTGCGGAGGCCGGCAGCGCGGTACCGTCCGGCGAGCGCGCCGACGGCATTCGTTCCGTCCCCGCGGCCGGTGCCGGTGCCGGGAGCGCAATCGTAGCCTCGGCGCTGCTCGGCGTTGGCGTGATCCTCGGAGTCTTCAGCTTGTTCCCGGTCTACCTGAACGGGACGAGCGTGGCCGCGCAGCCTGACAACCTGGTCGCCCACGTGATCTACCTGGCCGCCTGGGCCGCGAGCGCCGTGCTCATCGCGCTCGGCGGCACCCGGCTGCGGATGGGCGCGCTGCTCGCGACCGGACTGAGCTTCGTGACGTTCGGGCTGTTCTTCGCGGACGCGGGAACGGCGATCGCCGAGGGCGCTCACGTGGCTGGCGCCGGCCTGGTACTCGGGCTCGCTGGCTGGGCCGTATGCGCCGCCGGATCCGCGGTTGCCTTCGCAGTCCGCCCGGCTCCCCGGGCCGCTGCGGTGCTCCCGGCCTCCGGGGCGGCGGCGGCACTCCCGGCCGACCGCGCCCCCGGCGCCAGTGCAGGCGCGGCCGGCGCGCTAGGGCGGCTGATCACACTGGGCCGGCCGCGCGGCGCCGCTCTGGGCCCCGCCGTGCTGCTTGTCCTAGCCGGGCTCGGCGCGGCCTCGGCCTTCGCCCCCGCGTGGGACAGCTTCACGCTGCGGACCGCGGCCGGCCAGACGCAGACGATCACGGCGGGCAACGCCTTCGCCGATCCCGGACCGGTAATCGCGGGCAACGTGGCTGTGATGGTCGCGCTGGCCGCGGTAGTCATCGTCGCCGCGCTGTGGCGCCCGGTCCGGCTCGGCGCGCTCCTGCTTGCCGGAGCCGTCATCCCGGTGGTGGCGCAGGCCATCTCGGCGCTGGTCCAGGTCGGCCAGGCCACCTCGCCGACCCAGTTCGGGATCTCGCCGTCCGAGGCCTCCCAGCTCGGGCTGACGATCACCAACGGCCTCACCCCGGCGTTCTGGATCTACTGCCTGTTCGTGGCGGTGCTGCTGGTCTCCTGCGCATGGATGCTCTTCAGCCCGCACGAGGCCGCCGTCCAGCCGACCTGGGCCGGGCCAGGCGCCGGCGCCGCGGGCAGCACAGCGGACGGCGCCGATACGCAGCTCCCGGCGTGGCACGTAGCCTCGGCTGGCACCTACGGCACGCCAGCCCCGCGGTCGCCGCTCCTCGACGAGGAACAGCGGGATGTCGACGCCGAAGGCGACGACACCGAAGGCGAGGACACCGAGGACGACGACAACGATGACGAGTTCGACAGCTACGAGGAATTCGGCAGCGACGACCCATCAGACAGCACGCTGACGCGAGGAAACTCCGGGGACCAGCCGCCCAGCCGGGACTAGCGCCGATCCCGCGAGGCGGGGTCGGCGGGCCACGCCTCGCGGTTGGTACGCTGCGCGTGTCATGACGGCCACGAGATCATCGGCGGCCGCGGTCGGCCAGGTGCCGGCGATGTCACGTCGGAATGCGGCCGGAGCTCCGAGCGCGCGCGGCCTGCTGCTCACCCTGCTCGGTGAATTCGTGCTGCCAGGGGGCGGGACGGCGTGGACATCCGCGGTGCTCGCCGTCTTCGCCCGCCTCGGCATCGAGGAGAAGACGACCCGCCAGGCGCTCATGCGCACGGCCGCCTCCGGGTGGCTCGACGCGGAGAAGGTCGGCCGGCGCACGAGGTGGCGGCTGACCGCCAGTGCTCGGAAGATGCTGACCGCGGGGGCGGACCGCATCTACTCTTTCACCGGTCCGGCCCGAAGCTGGGACGGCCGCTGGCTGCTGGTGTACGTCCGGATCCCGGACAGCGACCGCCGCGGCAGGCACGTGGTCCGTAGCCGGCTCACCTGGGCCGGGTTCGGCTCGCTGGGCGCTGGCCTGTGGATCAGCCCGCACCCGGACCGGGAGGACGAGGCGATCGGCGTGCTGCGGGAGGCGGGCGTGTCCGCCGATGCGCACGTGTTCGTGGCGCGGCGATCGGGTCTTGCCGACGTGCAGGTTATGGTGGCTGCGGCCTGGGATCTCGGTGAGGTCGAGGCGCAGTACGAGGGGTTCATCGAGGAATTCCGCGCCCCGGTCCCGGCCGACGTGTTGGCCCGGCAGGTCGAGCTGGTGCACGCCTGGAGGCGGTTTCCCTCCGTCGACCCGGTGCTGCCCCGCGAACTGCTGCCGGCTCGCTGGACCGGCCTGGAGGCGGCCCGG
>Ga0335074_10008818_pt1 | contig 14031 bp, 11 predicted proteins | sample Lox_Sample_23_FD_206715 | JGI IMG/M metagenome (GOLD analysis project Ga0335074, IMG submission 206715) | Soil microbial communities from Loxahatchee National Wildlife Refuge, Florida, United States - Lox_Sample_2.3 | ecosystem: Environmental > Terrestrial > Soil > Wetlands | place: USA...
ATTGCAGCCTAGAGTAGAACAGACAGGAAGTAAAGAGCATGAACAAGATGAACCAAGAAGAGAGACGTAGACTAACGCCGTCAAATGCTCGTAAAACAGCTAGACTCTTCTGTCTTCTTCGGGTATAGATGGTCAGATGGCCGGTGGCCGGATCAGCACCGGCCCGCAGGAAGGACGGTCACATGGCCGGTGAGGACTGGCAGCGACTTGCCGATTACGTCATCGCGCGCCGGGTCGAGCTAGGCATGCGGGACCGGCGAGCCTTTGCCGAGGCGACCGGGGTGACCGAGCGGACGCTGGGAAAGCTCGAGAACGGCCAGCGTGTTTCCCCCAGCACCCTGGGCATGGTCGAGAACAGGCTCGGCTGGGCACCGGGTTCGTGCCGGCGGATACTGGCGGGCGGGGAACCGAACGCGGGGTCACCGGACTCCGGGCAGGCCGAATATGAGGACCCGACGCTGTGGCACATCGCGAGCACTCCGGGGCTGCCCCCGGACGTGGTTCGCGGCCTCGTCGCCCTCGCCCGGAACTGGCGACAGGGCGGCGACGGCGGCACAGATGAGCAGGCCGCGAACCGCGCCTGAACTCGTGTCGTAACCGTCGGCCGGGGCCCGTGTGCCACGAGCCGCGCGGAAGGCTTATGGTTCGGGAAAGATCTTCAGCAGGAGGCTGTCGTGAGCGAGCGCACCAAGATCATCCTGGATGAGTCCGAGATCCCGCAGCAGTGGTACAACGTGATACCCGACCTGCCCGCTCCGCCGCCCCCGCCGCTGCACCCGGGAACGCTCCAGCCGGTGGGCCCGCAGGACCTCGCGCCGTTGTTCCCGATGGAGCTCATCCGCCAGGAAGTGGCGACCGACTCCTTCATCGACATTCCCGCCGAGGTGCTCGACGTCTACCGGCTGTGGCGGCCCACCCCGCTGTACCGGGCGCGCCGCCTGGAGAAGGCGCTGAACACCCCGGCGCGGATCTACTACAAGTACGAGGGGGTGTCCCCGGCCGGATCGCACAAGCCGAACACCGCGGTCCCGCAGGCCTACTACAACGCGGCCGAGGGCAGCAAGCGGCTCACCACCGAGACCGGCGCCGGCCAGTGGGGCAGCGCGCTGGCCTTCGCCTGCGCCCAGTTCGGCATCGACTGCGAGATCTGGATGGTCCGCGCGTCCTACGACCAGAAGCCGTACCGGCGCACGATGATGCAGACCTGGGGCGCCACCGTGCACCCCAGCCCGTCCCGGGCCACCACCGCGGGGGCCAAGATCCTGGCCGCCGATCCGGATTCCCCCGGCAGCCTGGGCATCGCGATCAGCGAGGCGGTCGAGGCGGCCGGGGGCAGCGCCGACACCAGGTACGCGCTGGGCAGCGTGCTCAACCATGTGCTCATGCACCAGACGGTGATCGGCCAGGAGGCGATCAAGCAGTTCGCGGCGGCCGGGGAGGACATGCCGGACCTCATCGTGGGCTGCACCGGCGGCGGGTCCAACTTCGCCGGGCTGTTCTTCCCGTTCCTGCGGGAGAAGCTGGCCGGCCGGGCCAACCCGGTCATCCGCGCGGTCGAGCCCGCGGCCTGCCCGTCGTTCACCCGCGGGGTGTACGCGTACGACTTCGGCGACACGGCCGGGTTCACGCCGCTGCTGAAGATGCACACGCTGGGCCATGAGTTCATCCCGGACCCGGTGCACGCCGGCGGGCTGCGCTACCACGGCATGTCGCCGCTGCTGTCGCACATGTACGAACTGGGCATGTTCGAGGCGGTGGCCAAGCCGCAGCGGGAGTGCTTCGCCGCCGCGGTGCTGTTCGCCCGGACCGAGGGCATCATCCCGGCGCCGGAGCCGACGCACGCCCTGGCGGCGGCCATCGAGGAAGCCAAGCAGTGCGCGCTGTCGGGCGAGCCGAAGGTGATCTTGACCGCGCTGTGCGGCCACGGGCACTTCGACATGGTGGCCTACGAGAAGTACCTGTCCGGGGAGATGACCGACTTCGAGCTGTCTCAGGAGCGCATCGACGCCGCGATCGCGAACCTGCCCGCGGTCGGCTGAACCCGGGGCAGGGGCGTGAGCCAGGGGCCGTTCTGATAAAAAACTGCGGCGGGTGCGGACGGCGGCGGCCAGGGCGGTCAGTACGGCGGCGGTGGTGCCGATGTCCAGGCAGGCGTCGGTGACACTCTGGCCGTAGGTCAGGGTGTGCGGGGGCCCGGGCTCCTGCCGGCCCTCGGTCAGGAAGCTCTCCAGCATCACGCCGGTCAGGCCGGGCTCCCCGGCGGCGACCTGCTCGGCGATGGCCGCCGCGACCGGCGGCTGGCGGCGGTGGTCCTTGCCGCTGTTGCCGTGGCTGGCGTCCACCATCAGCCGGCGCGGCAGGCCCGCGCCGGTGATCAGGTCCAGGGCCTTGGCCACGTGGCTGGCCTCGTAGTTGGGGCCGCCGCGGCCGCCGCGCAGGATCACGTGGGTGTCCGGGTTCCCGGCCGTGGTCACCACCGCGGCCGCGCCGTTGTGGGTGACGCCGAAGAACGTGTGCCCGGCGGCCGAGGCCCGGCAGGCGTCGACCGCCACCTGGACGTCGCCGTCGGTGCCGTTCTTGAATCCGACCGGCATCGACAGGCCCGAGGCGAGCTGACGGTGGACCTGGCTCTCGGTGGTCCGCGCGCCGATCGCGCCCCAGGTCACCGTGTCGGCGATGTACTGCGGCGTGATCGGGTCCAGCCACTCGCAGCCGACCGGCAGGCCGAGTTCGACGATGTCGAGCAGGAGCCGCCGGGCGGTACGCAGGCCGCGGTGCACGTCGTGGCCGCCGTCCATGTCCGGGTCGTTGATCAGGCCCTTCCACCCGGTCACCGTGCGCGGCTTCTCGAAGTAGACGCGCATCACGGTCAGCAGGTCGGCCCGGTGCTCGTCGCGCAGGGCAGCCAGGCGGCCGGCGTAGTCGAGCGCGGCGGCCGGGTCGTGCACCGAGCAGGGCCCGGCGATGACCAGCAGGCGGTCATCGGAGCCGTCGAGGACGGCGCGGACTTCGGCGCGGGTGCGCTCGACGGTTCCCGAGGCGGCTTCGCTCAGCGGCAGCTCATCGAGCAGCGCTGCCGGGGACAGCAACGGCTCGTAGCCGGTGATGCGAGTATCCCTGGTGCGCGGCATCAGGCGCGTCTCCTCCCGGGCGAGTCCCCCGCACGCCGGGAGCCTAGCGACACGCGATCGATGCTACACCTGTGTCCCGAGTGCCCGGATGGCCGGTTTTGCGGCCGGAATGCCACAGGTCACCATGGAGTTCTTAGCGTAGGCACATAATTCACCAAAGTTGTTCACAGACTTAACGGCCAGTCTGGTTGGACGCGCATCGCGGCAGCCCTCCGCATGCGCGTCGTCGTCGTAGTATGACTCCGACGCCCGGGGCCGAGGCCGGGGCCAACCTTCGACTACGGGAGGCATGTGCCTTGGCACGCCTGCTCATGAGGTCGGGCGAGACAACGTCTGGCGGTCTGGCCGCTGCGCGACGGGCTGGCCCGGGCGTCACGCAGCCCACCGGCGCCGCGTCCGCCGCGCGCCGGATGACCAGACGGTGGGCGCTGCTGGTCGCGGTGGGCTGGCTGGTCGAGTTCGGGCTGCGGCTGTGGTTCAGCCGCGGGCAGAGCGTGCCGCTGGCCAACCCCGACGAGTCCGCGTACCTGATCGCGGGACGGGTACTGGCGGGCGGGCCGGCCACCGACTTCTCCTACTCCACGCTGTACCAGGGCGGCTACCCGCTGCTGATCGCGCCGGTGTACTGGTTCACCAGCAACGCGTCGGTGGTGTACCACGCGGTGCTGGTGATCAACGCGGCGATCAGCGCGCTGCTGATGCCCCTGGCCTACGTGACGGGCCGGCGGCTCGGGCTGGTCCGCCCGGCCGCCTACGCCGTGGCCCTGGTCACGGCCCTGCTGCCGGCCGGGCTGTTCTACGCCGAGTACGCGATGACCGACGCGATCTACCCGGTCCTGGTCCTGGGCTGGCTGCTTGCCGTGCACAGCTGGCTGACCGCCCGGTCCGCGCGGGGCCAGTATCTGGCCGCGGCCGGCTCGGCGCTGCTGGCCGGGTACTCCTACGCGGTGCACAGCCGGGGCATCGTCATGGTGCTCGGCTACGTGGTGCTGGCCGCCCTGGTGTTCTGGCGCCGCCTGGCACCGCGGCGCACGGTGGCGGTGGCCGCGGTGGTGCTGGTCGCGTCGTGCGGGGCCGGCTGGCTGCTGAACCGCTACCTGACCTCGGTGATGTATCCCGAGGGCACCCGTAACCTGTCCGCTCAGATGGCCAGCACGCTGCACAGCGTGCGCGGCGCGATCAACGTGCTCGAGATGGCGGCCGGGCAGTTCTGGCGGCTGGTGCTGGACAGCTGGGGCGTGGCCGGGATCGGCCTGTTCGCGTCGCTGGCCGTGATCGTGAACCGCCGGTTCCGGGCCGACCTGCGGATCATGGCCGCGCTGGGCGCGGCCATCACGTTCATCACGGCCGTCACCGCGCCCGCCGCGCTGCCCGTGGACCAGTCGCAGACCTGGGCCTCGGGACGCTACCTGGACGGCATGATCGTCACGTACTTCGTGGTCGGCGCGGTGGTCCTGCTGCGGTCCCGGCCCCGGTTCATCCTGGCCTGCGCGGGGGCCACGGCCGCGCTGACCGGGCTGGCCGCCATCATCGTGTCCGTCTATGCGGGTCAGTCCATTCCCACCGGGACGTTCCCGGGCGGGTTCAACTTCGGCGAGCCGGCCGTGCTGGCCCAGAACTGGTCCAGCGCCAACGTCTTCATCTCGACCGCGGTGGGGCTGGGGCTGCTCGCGGTGTGGGTGGCGGTGGCGCTGGCGGCCCGCCGGTGGAGCACGGTGATCCGGGGCGTGCCGGTCTCCCGGGCGCTGCGGACCCTGACCGTGGCCGGGCTGGCCGCGGTGAGCCTGGTGGCCGTGACCCAGATGACCAGCCACGTCTCGCAGGCCAAAACTCCGGCCCAGGAGCGGAGCACGACCGGGTTCGTGGCCGCCACCGGGCTCAAGCCGCCGGACCAGATCGCGGTGGCCTTCACCGTCGGCACCGGCCTGCCGCCCACCGACGTTCCCTACTTCCTGTGGGCTCCGCAGGCGTTCGAGGTGTCCTGGACGGAGCTGAAGTTCTTCAACCCGGCCCAGGCCCCGCCGGCCGGGGTGGACGTGGTCGAGACCGGCTGGCCGGCCGGGAAGCCCGCGTCGGCCGGCTGGCCGAACCACCCGTCCGGGTGGCGGATCGTGGCCTCCGACCAGGCCGCGGGCTGGGTGGCCTGGCGGAAGTCCTGAGGTGCCCGGACGGCCCGGTTACGCATATTCCCGCAGGGTTACCCGCTAGGCTGGCTGTCCGTGGTGCGTCCCCTGGATCTTGCCGACCTAGCGCCTGCGACCGCTGGCGCGCCGGCCGCGCGGGGCCGCCGGTGGGGGCTGCTGCTGCTGGCGGGCTGGCTGGTCCAGGCCGGGCTGCGCGCCTGGCTCAGCCGCGCGCAGACGGTGCCGCTGGCCACCCCGGACGAGTCCGCGTACCTGATCGCGGCGCGGGTGCTCACCGGGGGCGTGGCGGCCAACTTCTCCTACTCCACGCTGTACCCGGCCGGGTACCCGCTGCTGATCGCGCCGGTGTTCTGGTTCACCCACGACCCGGTCACCGCGTACCACGCGGTGCTGCTCGGGATCAACGCGCCGCTGTCCGCGCTGGTCATGCCGCTGGGTTATGTGGCCTGCCGCCGGCTGGGGCTGGAGCGGCCGTGGGCGTTCGGCGTGGCCATGGTGGCGGCGCTGCTGCCTGCGGCGTTGTTCTACAGCCAGTACGCCATGACCGACGCGATCTACCCGGTCCTGGTGCTGGCCTGGCTGCTGGCCGTGCACAGCTGGCTGACCGCCTCATCCCGGCGTGGCCAGTATCTGGCGGCGGTCGGCTCGGCGCTGCTGGCCGGGTATTCGTACGCGGTCCACTCCCGGGGCGCGGTGATAGTGGCCGGGTACGTGGTCGTGGGCCTGCTGGTGGCCTGGAGACGGCTTGTTCCGCGGGGGTCGGCGGTGGCCGCCGCGGTGGCGCTGGGCCTGCCGCTGGGCGTGGCCCACCTGCTGAACCGCCACCTGTCCTCGGTCATGTACCCCAGCGGCCCGCGCACGCTGGCGGGCGAGGCGCTGATCAGGCTGCGCACCGTGCACGGCGTGATCTTCGTGCTGGAGATGGCCGCCGGTCAGCTGTGGCGGTTCGTCCTGGACGGCTGGGGCGTGACCGGGCTGGGCCTGGCCGCCGCGGCGTTCGTGATCTTCCGGCGTTCGGCCCGGGACGACGTGCGGATCATGGCCGGGCTCGCGGTGGGGGTCACGCTGGTCACGGCCGTGGTGTCACCGGCCGCGCTGCCCCCGACCCAGCCGCAGGCCTGGGCCTCGGGGCGTTATCTGGACGGCATGGTGGTGGCGTTCTTCCTGGCGGGCGCCGCGGTGCTGCTGCGCGCGGCGCCGCGGCGGGTTGCGTTGTATGCGGCCTGCGTGGTGCCGCCGACGCTGCTGGCCGCGATCGTGGTGACCGTGTACGCGGGGGCGTCCGTGCCCACGTCCGGGTTCGGCGCGGCGTTCGTCTTCGCCGAGCCGGCCGTGCTGACCCAGGACTGGACGACGGCCAGCGTGCTGCTGGCCACGGCGGTGGCACTCGTTCTGCTGGCGGCGGCGGTCGGCACGGTCCTGGCGGCTGCCCGTCTCGGCCGTCCGTGGGCTGGGCGGTTGCGTGTTGCCGTGCTGGCCGGGCTGGGCGCGGTCAGCCTGGTCGCGTCGCTGCAGATGACCAGCCACATCTCGCAGGCCAACACGCCCGGCCAGGAGCGCAACATCACGGCGGTGGTGACCGGGACGGGGCTGCGGCCGGGCCAGCACCTGGCCATCGGGACCGGCCAGCCCGGGGGAACGCTGTCCTGGGAGACGTGGATGCCGCAGGCCTACGAGGTCTGGTGGGCGCCGCTGCAGTTCTTCGACGCGAGTTCTGCGCCGCCGGCCGACGCGACCGTGGTCGAGGTGGCCTGGCCGGCCGGGCAGCCCGCTACCGCGAGCTGGCCGCAGGCCCCGGCGGGCTGGCGGATCGTGCTCACGGACCGGGTGAACGGGTGGGTGGCCTGGCGCCGGTAAGCTGCGGGGGACCGAAAGGGGCGCGGTGCCGGTACATGCGAACACGGTTGAGTGCGAGCACGGGGCGGAGAGCCATGACGGGACCGCGCTGTCCATGGCTTCGGCGCCCGAGGCGTCCCGGGCCTGGCTGCTGATCGAGCACCCGGGGCCGTGGCCGCGCGAGCCCGCTGAGGCTGAGCTGCCCGGTCCCCTGCGGGCGGTGGTTGATGAGGCCGTGGCGCTCGGCATCCGGGTGCAGATGATCCGGCGGCCGGGGTCTCGCGGTGCGGGCGACGGCGTTCTGGCTGGGTGGACGGCGGGGAGCGAGCCGTGGCTGCGGCGCGGCTCGTTGTCTGGCTCTTCGGAGGGCCTGGACCTGGCGGGGCTGGACCTGGCGAGGCTGGCGGCCGGGGAGACGATCTCGTTCGGGTCGGCGGTCAGCGAGCCGGTGTTCCTGGTCTGCGGGCACGCGCAGCGCAACGCGTGCTGCGCGCGGTTCGGCGGGCCGCTGGCCCAGGCGCTGGCCGCGCGGTATCCGGGGCAGGTCTTCCAGACCACGCACGTGGGCGGCCACCGGTTCGCCGCCAACCTGGTCATCCTGCCGCACGGGCTGTACTACGGCCCGGTCGGGCTGGCGGAGGCGACGGCCGCGATTGCTGCGTACCAGGGCGGCGCGGTCACGCCGGCGCGGTACCGGGGCCGCGCGGGGCAGCCGAAGCCGACCCAGGAGGCCGAGTACGAGGCGCTGACGCGGGCCGGCTCGCTGCGGGTGGCGGCGCTCGCGTTACGTGCGTTCGCGTTACGCGTCCGGAGTGAAGCGAGGCGCGGATGCGGTCAAGATGGCGGTCCGCGGGGCGACGGACCAGGCGGCTTCGAGCTCGGCGGCCAGCGTCTTGATCAGCTCGGACATGTCGTCAGGAGCCTGGTCGTGCAAGGCCTCGGCCACGATCAGGGCGGCGGCGGTGGTGTCCCGCACGGCGGACAGGCCGCTCTGGCGGTTGGTCCAGCGGCGGGCGTGCGCGTGCCCGGCCTGGTCGGCGAAGATCACCTCGCCGGGCGCCGGATGCTCGGTTTCGCCGGCGAAGGTCAGGTAGGTCTCCGCTCCGGTCGCGTACCTGACCTGGAGCGGGCCGGTGATCTGGGCCACGTCCAGGACGGCGACCGGGATGGCGAAGGCCAGCGAGACCGCGTTGCACAGGTCGACCAGGGGATGCAGCGCGGGCAGGCTCCCTTCCTTGCGGAAGCGGCGCAGCAGCGACTCCGAGGCGCAGCGGTACTGGGTGGGCTTGAGCCCCATCTGCGCGAAGGCGCGGCGCCAGGCCTGGATCTCGGGCAGTTCGCTCTCGGCTGCCCCGGCGAGCCGGCCTTCGGCGATGTCGTAGAACCGGTCGGCCCTGACCTCGGCGGTGCCGGTGATGCCGTCCAGGCACAGGACGCCGGGCACCAGCCGCGGGAAGTCGCGCCAGATGTCAGCCGAATGCTGGAACTGCATGGTCGTCCTTCTCGGTAGCTGGTGGATGGACCGTTATACCCGCTCTAGCCGTTAGGTTGCTGCTCCCGCGCCGTCGGGTTTGCCGCCGGCGAGGGGCGGGCCGGGCTGGCGGGGCTGGTGTTGATGGTGTGGGCTCGGGATGGGTGACCGGATGGCGTGGATCGGGGCATGTGTGCCACAAGCCCGGCCTATCGGGGCACGTGTGCCACAAGCCCCGTATGACCGGGCCGGGGCCGGCCGGGCGGTGCGCAGGCCGAGGGTCAGGCCGGCGGCGACGACGGCGATGCCGGCCCAGACCAGGGGGCGGGGGGCCGGGCCGCCGAGCAGGACGCCGGCTGCGGCGGCGGCGACCGGGGCCACGCCGGTGAGCAGGCCGGCCCGGCTGGCGCCCAGCCGTCCCACGCTGGAATACCACATCACGAAGGCCGCCGCGGTCACCGCCACGGCCAGGTAGAGCACGGCCAGCCAGTCCCGCGGGCCCAGCCGGGCGGCGGCGGCCGGGCCCTCGTGCACCAGGCCGATCACGGCGAACATCACCGCCGCGATCCAGGTGGTGTGGACCGACACCCCCCACGGGCCGTGCCGGCCCAGGACCGGGATGGCCAGCAGGGTGAACGCGGCCTCGCAGCCGAACACCACCGCGGCCCAGGCCACGCCGACGGCGTCGGTGCGGCCCACGCCCTGGACCAGCGCGGCGCCGACCGTCACGACCAGGGCGGCGGCCACTCCGCCGGCCCGCGGCCGCGATCCCTCCAGCAGCGGCCCGATCACGGCCAGCAGCGAGGGGACGCAGGCCACGGCCACGCCGAGCACGGCCGGCTCGGCGTGCCGGGACCCGGCCACCAGGGCCACGTTGAACAGCACCAGCCCGGTCGCGGCCACGCCGGCCAGCCACAGCCACTCCGCCCCGCGGGGCAGGACCAGCCGCCGGCCGGCCAGCCGGGCCAGGGCCAGCAGGATCAAGCACGCCAGCGCGTACCGCAGCCCCTCGGCGGTGAACACCGGCGCGCCGGCCAGCACGCCGGAGACCGCGACGCTGCCGCCCACGCAGATCATGGCGGCGGTGCCGGCCGCGACGCCCGCCCCCGCGGAACGCCCCGACGCGGCGGCCGCTGCCTTCGTAGCTGTTGACGCACCGGACGGCGTGATCGTGACATGACCAGGCGGCAGCGCGGACGGGGAACCGTCGAGGACATCGGGAGCAGGCATGCTGGCCACGCTACGGCCTCGATGGTCCAGCCAACAGGACCAATGACAGTCCTCTATGGTGGACCAATGACCGGTGCCGATTTCCTCCAGCTGAGCCCGGCGTCGGCTCCGGCCCGGGGGCTGACCAGCTGGCTGGCCGGCGCCGTCCGGGCCGCGATCATCGACGGGCGGCTGCCGGCCGGGACCTTGCTGCCCGCCACCCGGCTGCTGGCCGGGGACCTGGGCATCTCACGCGGCGTGGTGGTCGAGGCCTACCAGCGGCTGGCCGACGAGGGCCTGGTGAGCGGCCGACCGGGGACGGGAACGAGGGTGTCGCGGCTGGTACCACGGACCGTTCTGGATAAAAAAGCTCCGGCGCGGCCGGGGGCCGGCGCTACGGCGCTGCCGCAGCCCTGGCGGGCCCGAGCCGAGCTGGACCTGTCCCCCGGTGTGCCGGACCTGTCCGGGTTCCCGCGCGCGGCCTGGCTGCGGGCCGAGCGTTCGGTCCTGGACCGGGCCAGCGTGGCCGAGCTGGGCTACGGCGACCCGCGCGGCAGCGAATGGCTGCGCCGGGAGCTCGCGGGCTGGCTGGCCCGCACCCGGGGCCTGCGGGCCGGGGCCGACGACATCATCATCGTCAGCGGCGTGGCCCAGGCGCTGGCCCTGGTGGCCCAGTGGCTGAACGCCCACGGCATCACCCGGATCGCCGTGGAGGATCCCGGCTCGCTCGGTTCGCGCGAGGAGCTCACCTACTGGGGCCTGGACGCCGTACCGGTGCCGGTCGACGAGCACGGGCTGACCGTCGGGGGCCTGGCCGGCCTTGACGTGCGGGCCACGCTGCTGACGCCCGCCCACCAGTTCCCGACCGGGGTGGTGCTGGCCCCGCAGCGCCGGCGCGAGCTACTGGACTGGGCGGTAGCGGCCGACGCGGTGATCATCGAGGACGATTACGACGCCGAGTACCGCTACGACCGGGCGCCGGTGCCCGCGCTGCAGACCGCCGCGCCCGGTCACGTCGCCTACGCGGGCACCACCTCCAAGACGCTGGCACCCGGCATGCGACTGGGCTGGCTGGTCCCGCCGGCCCAGCTGCACGCGGACCTGGTGACAGCCAAGCACGCCGCCGACCTGGGCAGCCCGGTGCTGCCGCAGTTGGTGCTGGCCCGGCTGATCGCCACCGGCGAGCTCGAGCGGCACATCCGGCTGGTCCGTACGCGGCAGCGCGCCCGGCGCGACGCGCTGCTCGGCGCGCTGCGGGTGCTGCTGCCCGAGGCCCGGGTACAGGGCGTGCCCGCGGGACTGCACCTGCTCATCACGTTCCCGGCGCTAGCTTTCGACGACGTCGAGCTCGCCGGGCGCATCCACCGGGCCGGGGTGCTGGTCCACCCGCTGTCGTGGCACCGGCAGCTACCCGGGCCGCCGGGGCTGGTGCTGGGCTACGCGGCGCACACGCCGGACCAGCTGCGCGAGGCGGCGCGGCGGATCGCGGAGGTGCTGCGCTCCTTAGCGCTGCACGGTCTGGCGCTGGGCGTCGACGCGGCGGTGCTTGCGGGCCACCGACCGTAGCTGGGCCATGCGCGCCACCCCGGCCGCGATGGCCAGCAGCACGCCGCCGACGGCCGCGAGCAGCAGGGCCACGCCGAGCGGCAGGTGCCCGTGCGCGCCGAGGAAGGAGATGTCCACCTTCTGTTCGTTCTGCAGGATGAAGATCAGCAGGAACAACAGCAGCACGGCGAAGAACGCGACGGCGAACCACAGGCCGCTGATCCTGGTGTGCTTGACCCTGTGATGCGGCAGCGCTTGGGTTTGCGGCTGCGGGCCGGGCTGTGTCTGCTGCGGGCCGGGCTGTGGCGGCTGCGGGCCGGGCTGTGGCGGCTGCGGCCCGGGCTGTGGCTGCTGCGTCGCGTCGAGCTGAGTCCTCTGGGTTGCGGGCTGCGGTTCCGTGCTCATCAGGACACCCCCTCGCGTCTCACGGGTATGCTGCCCGTCCGTGCGGAGGTTATGCGCGAGCTCAGGCCTCCAGATAGGCGAGCACGGCCAGGACCCGGCGGTTGTCGTCGTCGGAGGGCTGCAGGTTGAGCTTTCCGAAGATGGAGGCCGTGTGCTTGGCCACGGCACGTTCGGTTATGACGAGGCGCTGGGCGATGGCGGCGTTGGACCGGCCCTCGGCCATCAGGGCGAGCACCTCGCGCTCGCGCGGGCTGAGCGCGCCGATACTGGCGTTGCCGGTGTTGCGGGCGAGCAAGCGGGCAATCACCTCCGGGTCCATCGCGGTGCCGCCGCCCGCGACCCGGCGGACGGCGTCGACGAACTGGGCGCTGTCGAACACCCGGTCCTTCAGCAGGTAGCCGATGCCCCCGCTGCCGCTGGCCAGCAGCTCGCGGGCGTACAGCTGCTCGACGTACTGGGACAGGACCAGCACCGGCAGGCCCGGCGCCGTGTTCCGGGCCGCGAGCGCGGCCCGGATGCCCTCGTCGGTGAACGTCGGGGGCAGCCGGACGTCCACGATGGCCACGTCCGGCGCTTGGGCGGCCACCGCGGCCAGCAGGTCGGCCCCGTTGTCCACCGCCGCGGTGATCTCCAGGCCATGGGCCTGGAGCATCCGGGTCAGGCCGTCCCTCAGCAGGAAGAGGTCTTCGGCAATGACAACTCGCACGGGATCTCCATGGTTACCGCGGTCGGGCCGCCGAGCGGGCTGCTGATGGCCAGCACACCGTCGAACGCGGCCAGCCGGCGCTCGATCCCGCGCAGCCCGCTGCCGTGGGCCGGGTCGGCGCCGCCGTGCCCGTTGTCGGTCACCCCGATCCGCAGCATCCCGTCGGTGCAGCGGATGTCGATCCAGGTCTCGCGGGCCTCGGCGTGTTTGGTCACGTTGGCCAGCAGTTCGCTGACCGCGAAGTAGGCGGCCGACTCGACCGGCGCGGGCGGGCGGCCGTGCAGGTCGCTGGCCAGGTGGATTCTTTGCGGGGTGTCCAGGCTCAGGGCCTGGATCGCGTCGGCCAGGCCGCGGTCGGCCAGCACCGGCGGGTGGATGCCGCGGACCAGGGCGCGCAGCTCGGCCAGGGCCTTGACCGAGGCGTCGCGGGCCTCGAACAGCAGCGCCCGCGCGGCCTCGGGGTTGGTGTCGATGATCTGGCCGGCGGCGTCCAGGGTCATGCCCATGGCCACCAGCCGGGCCTGCGCCCCGTCGTGCAGGTCCCGCTCGATCCGGCGGATCTCGGCCGCGCCGGTGTCCAGGGCCTCGGTCCTGGTCTCGGCCAGGTGGCGGACCCGCAGGGCCAGTTCGGCCTGCTGGGTCGGCGCGAGCATGGACTGGGCCAGGTAGCCGTAGCCGCGCATCAGGGACGGGGCCGCCCACAACCCGAGCACCGCGGCCGTCACGGTCAGCACGCGGAAGTACCCGGCGGCGTACGGCGCGACAACGCCCAGGAATCCGAGCACCAGCAGTCCGGTGGGCAGGATGGCCAGGAACAGGCCGACGCATCCGTTCACCATGGCCCACAGCAGGTCCCGCCAGGTCGCCGGGTCGGTGAGCAGCCACGCCAGCCGACGGCCCGGGCCGGCCTTCCGGCCACCGGTCCTGGGATGCGGCAGATACGGTTCGGCGATGGGGACACCGCACCACGGGCCGGACAACCGTCGGGTCAGGCTGGCCGGCTGGCGGATGACCAGCAGGAGCCGGGAGGCGAGGAACAGGCCGAGGACGAACGCGGGCAGGGCCAGCAGGCCCGCGGTTCTCCCGTGGGTGTGGCCCGGGACTGAGGTGTAGGCGATCAGGCCGGGGCCAACCAGGATCAGGGCCAGCATCAGCAGCGACAGGACCAGCCCGGACAGGGCGAGCCCGGAGAACGCCAGCCCGTGACCGGCCGCGGCGACACCCTTGCGGGCCCGGTCCCGGATCGATGCCCACGGGACCTGCCAGGCGTCCCCGGTCGCGGGGGTTTCCGTGCTGCTCGGAGTATCCGTCGTCTCGCCGCTCATCGCTCACCTGCCTCGGCCGTTGTGCCTGGTTCCAGTCTGCCGTGCCGGCGGCCCGACCGGCAGTGGCGCTGGACACCGGACCTGGGGGTGTACCTAGGTCTACCCGGACCCCAGGATGGGCGGCAACGTCATCGGCTCCTCCGCTGGCTTGGTCCACTCCAGAACCCAACTGGCTACTCATAAGACCGACCCCGCAGCTGGATTGTGACCGAAGACCCTGGCTGGCCAGCTTTATCCTGGGAAATTTGGCCTCATTAGA
>Ga0335074_10008819_pt1 | contig 14030 bp, 15 predicted proteins | sample Lox_Sample_23_FD_206715 | JGI IMG/M metagenome (GOLD analysis project Ga0335074, IMG submission 206715) | Soil microbial communities from Loxahatchee National Wildlife Refuge, Florida, United States - Lox_Sample_2.3 | ecosystem: Environmental > Terrestrial > Soil > Wetlands | place: USA...
GATCAAGCTGACAAGTAGAGTTTTGCCGGCAAGAGAATGCTTCCGCCAGAGGGCTCGTTCTGATAGCGGCTCAAGAGACGTTGGAAGGTTGATCTTCATCGCTTAATCGGATGCTGCTACAGCGACTGACGACAAGCATTACTGATACGACGAACGTTTCCCAGTTCTCGGTTGACTCTGGTGCGGTGTTGCTGGGTTGCCTGTATTCCCTCGGGACGGCCGGTGCGCTGTACTCGATGAAATGCATCGAGGTTGTCGGTGGCGAGGTGAGTTATGAATGCGGAGACAAACGAGCACGAGTTTCTGACTCGAAGAGTGAGTCAACTGGAACGCGAGGTCGCACGCATGAGACGGTTGGGGACCCTCGCAATCGGCATTTTCTTGTTGATCATTGTGGTATTCCGAATCGGCGATCATCGTCGGGTAAGCACTGACCAGGTGGTCACAAGAGACATCATCGTCAACGATTCAGAAGGTCATGCTCGTGCACGCATGACCATATTTCCGGAAGGATCCGGACTTGAGGTGTTCGCTTCAAGCGGAGAACGACGGGTTGCACTGCTCGGGCGCGGCGAGGAGGCGACATTGAACCTATACATTCCGGTCACTGCCTACGAGGAGGGTGCTTCGGTCAACCTCTTCCACAACAATACCCTGTACTCGTCATTCCGGGCAGGTTCCGACGGTGGGCGTCTGGAAATGCATTCCGCGCGAGCGAACGGATCCGCCTCGATGTCGCTGCATGGCACAACCGCGATGTTGACTCTAAGTGGGGCTGACGGCGGTGTTCCGAAAGTTTGGCTCAGTGCGAATGAAGATCAGGCCTGCACGGCTCTGGGTGGAGTATCGGATGCGAGTGGCTCGTTGTGCTTGCATGCGCCCGGTCTGCCCACCTTCGAACTTTCCGATATAGCCGGCAATCGTGCGGTCATCGGCATACCCTCGAATCCAGATCTCAGCACGGACCAGGACTCGGCTGCCTCAATGATTTTGAAACACAAGAGCGGAAGAAAGGTTCAGGTTACTCCGCAATAATGGCAAAAGCTGTTTACGGGGCAGGCTCACCGGTAAAAAGCCGCACCAACCTTGCTCGTGCGGGCGGACATCAAACGCCTATTAGGATGTCAGGTCTCTCCGCCGGTAACCTTTGAGACGAGGTACCAAAAGTAACCGCACCGGGTACTTTTTCCGCATTGACCCTGGTGCGACCACCCGGTACCATTTTTGGTAGAATTCACCGGGCGTTAACAACTGGAGAAGTTTATCGGGGAAACGTACGCGTTCCTCCGGTCCATCATGCGATTTGCCGCCGTTCAAATACGGATCGTTGCGCTAATTTCTTTCCTTCTGTCGATTTGCGCCTGCCAGAGCGCCCAGAAGCCAGTCTCCCTGTTACCTCCAGCAACTGCCCCCGCTCTTAAAGCTCCGTCCCAAAGCACGGCAACAACCCAGGCTTCGGCGCAAGCTTCGGCTGTTCAAGGTTCGCAACAGGCAAAAGAGACGACGAACGATCCTCCGTCCACTGACGATTCTCAAGCAACGCCACCTGCTCAGACGGCGCCTCCTGACGCCATTGCCGATCTGATTTCCCGCGTGGAAAAGGAGTATCAGGCCGGACTTACGACCTATCAGGCTGGGGACACCGATGGCGCGAAACAGCATTTCGATAACGCCTTCAATGCGTTGCTCGATAGCAACTTCGATGTGCGTTCCGACGTCCGCCTGCAAAACGAATTCGACCGCATCGTCAATGGCGTGGACCAGTTGAATCTTGGCGGCAACCAGACCGCCGACGCCGATCAGCAGCAAAAATCTGAGCCGGCTCCGATCGATGAAACCAACGGACTCACTCCCGCCGCTGATGCCAGCACCAAAGCCAAGGTAGCCGCGGAAGTAAAGAACACCCACTCCGATCTGCCGCTGATGATGACCGATCAGGTTGCGGGCTACATCAGCTACTTTTCAGGCCGCGGCCGGCCGGTTTTTGAGCGTGCCCTTGCGCGTTCGGGGCGCTATCACGACATGATCGTGAAGACACTGAAACAAGAAGGCGTCCCGCAGGATTTGATATATCTGGCGCAGGCTGAATCAGGATTTCATCCACTTGCGGTTTCGCGCGCTGGCGCGCGCGGGATCTGGCAGTTCATGTCGAGCCGGGCACGCGGTTACGGCTTGAACCATGACATGTGGTTGGACGACCGGCAGGATCCGGAATTGTCAACGCGAGCCGCCGCCCGCCATCTGAAAGATCTTTATGAGCAGTTCGGCGATTGGTATCTCGCCATGGCGGCGTACAATTCAGGCCCTGGAACCGTGCAAGCCGCCGTAAAGCGCACCGGTTATGCCGATTTCTGGGAGCTTTATCGCCGCAATGTTCTGCCCAAAGAAACACGCAATTATGTTCCCATCATCTTGGCTGTGACCATCATGGCCAAGAACCCGTCGCAGTACGGGCTCGACAGCGTCGTGATGGAGCACCCAGCCGATTACGACACTGTCACTATCAACTATCCGGTAGATCTGCGGTTGGTTGCGGAATGTGTCGGCTCGACGCCCGCCGAGTTGCAGGACTTGAATCCGCGTCTGCTGCGGATGAGCACTCCGCGTCAGGGCAAATTTGAATTGCACTTGCCGGCCGGAACCAAAGATGAGTATGAGAACGAGATTGCGTCCATTCCCGCCGACATGCGGCTCTGGTGGCGATATCACACGGTGCATACCGGGGATACGCTGGCATCGCTGGCGCGCACTTATCATGTGACCTCGAAGTCACTGATCGAAGTCAATCACCTCGATGGGAGCGAGCTCGAGACTGACGCCAAGCTGGTTATTCCCGTCGCAGCCGGGCGGCATGCGGAGAGCGATACCGCAACCTACGCCCGCCGGATCACTCGTTACAAGGTTCATCGCGGAGATACAGTCGAAACCGTAGCCGACAATTTCGGGGTTTCTCCGCGAATGATTCGCCGCTGGAACGGCCTGCGCGGCGACAGCCTGCAGGGACGAAGAGTACTGGCCTTGCACTTGCCCATCTCCCCGAGCGCGCATTCTGCCGAACTTGCATCAGGCCACACGATCAAGAAACATCCGACCACCCAAACGGCAAGCGCGAAACCACCTGCTACCAAGTCAGCCGAGATCGCAACGCTGCGAGATGAGGAAGCAACGCGAGAGCGTGAGAAAGAAGCAACTGTCGTTCACCACAGGGTGAGGGTTGGCGAAACACTCTACTCCATCGCCAACCTTTACAAAACGACCGTCGAAGCGCTCAAGCGCGACAATCGCAACGTTGCCGTTCTCCATCCGGGGATGATCCTGAACGTTCCTGTGCAGTGAACAGATTCAGGCTACCGAGATTTTCCAGGAAGCTCGAAAGCTACAACCAGAAATCGCTTTGTACGGCGTTCTGGCTCGCGGCGGCAGCGCGGCCCAGGGCGGGAGCAACTTGATTCCGGCCTGCGTTCTTCGCCTGATAAAGAGCCGTATCGGCGGCTTGCAGCAACTTCTCGATTCCTGCCGCGCTGTCGCCATTAGCAATCCCCAGGCTCAAGCTGACCTTGATGCTCGCCCCCGCGGTCATGATGTTGCACCCCGCAACGTGGCTTCGCACCCGTTCCGCCAGGTCCCATGCTTCGGCAAGGCCGCAACCGGGGGCAACGATCAGGAACTCCTCGCCTCCGTAACGCCCCACTGAGTCGTACGGACGTACAACCGCTGCAATGGCGCTGGCAATAATGCGCAACACGGCATCGCCAGCCGCGTGTCCACGGGTGTCGTTGATTACCTTGAAGTGATCCACGTCGACCATAATCAAGCCCACAGGCTGCCGATCGCGTTCGGCACGAACAAGCTCGCGCTCCAGAATTCCCAGGATCGCTTTACGGTTCCACAAACTCGTCAAACTGTCACGCGCGGCCTCGCGCCGGAGCGTCTCTTGGGCTTCAGCGAGCCGGTTCTGGGTGATCAATTGCCGCGTGCTGGAACACAAGAAGGACAATAGAACCACCACGGCGGCCAATTCCAGTTGCTCGCGCGCAATCCTGACGCACATGAACAACACCAGCAAGGGATAGAGCAGATAAAAGATCTCGGTATAAATACGCTTTCCCCGGATCGGTTCCTCCGGAGCGATCTCCGGCGCCTCGGCCTGTCTCCAGGTGATTGCGATTGCCATGGGTACCAGGATCAGGGCGCTCCACAGCAAATCAAACCAGGCTCCGGTGCGGAGGGTTCGGCCCGGTCCATAGTAGTAGAGTCCATCGACACAGCCGGAAAGAGCGATCGCACCACCCATGCGGCCGAAAAGTGCCTTGGCATCGCGGGAGTGAGTAGCCACTGCGCGTAGAAGGAGCGCCCCAGCTACCAGCGCATAGCCCACAAAATACGGAGTCCAGACCGAATGAGCCAACTCGCCTGGTGATTCCGCTTTTGGAAGATAAAAGAAATACAGGTATGCGGTGATACAGACCAGCACTGCCTGAATGAAGTCCAGAACCATCAGCGTATCGAGGCGCCCGGACTTCTGCTCCGGATCGAGGAAAATCGCCATCGCCAGAGGCACGAACCAAAAGCAGAACAGCAGGTTGATGATCCAGGCGAGTTCTGCCCCATTCGCGAAATCGTTGTAAACACTCAGGCCCTGCGCCAGGAACCACAGAATGTAAGCGATGGTAGTCAGACGCCAGAAAGAACGGGCAAGTCCTTCGGAGCGGTTGGTGGCTTCAACGGTTACGTAAATCAGTAACCCACCCAGTGCTAACTGGATGCCGTCTGAGAGGACCGGACCATAGCCCGCCGTTCCCCACAGAGCAACCACTGCGATGTGTGCCAGATACAGCAATCCGGCGGCAATCACGACCATGCGCCAACGTGCCAAGCAGAATTCCTCTTGCCGTAATTTATGGACCGGTCACAGGGAGGACTGAACCGCATTACCCCGAGCACATAAAATGCTTGCGAAACAATCAAGCCGAGTCTGGTTACAAGACACTCCAGTATCCCGTAGAAGGCAAGTTACTTTCACATGACCTTAGTACCCGGTTGAGCGGATTACGTTATATACGTAGCACCCAAGCTTTTTCCAGCATTCTTTTGGCTTCGACAATCTTACCGAGACGCTTAGAGTAAGATTTCCGACTTATGCGCAACTGAGGAGGAGGAAGGATGGCGGAACAGCGAAAGGGCGTTGGGATTTCACGATTGGGACAGATTCAGCTCCGTGCCCACGATGTGGAACGGGCCGCAACCTTCTACGAAAACGTGCTGGGATTGAAACTACTCTTCAAAGTGCCACCGGGACTCGCTTTTTTCGATTGTGATGGCGTTCGTCTGATGATCGATCATCCCGAAAAGCCGGAGTTTGACCACCCCAGCTCAATCCTGTACTTCGCCGTATCCGACATTCAGTCAGCATTCTCCGAACTGAAAGGGAAGAACGTGAACTTCGAAGATGAGCCCCACGTGATTGCCCGTATGCCCGACCACGACTTATGGATGACGTTCTTCCGTGACAGCGAAGATAACCTGCTCGCGCTAATGAGTGAAGTGAAACGATAGTTTCCGAGGTCTGCTCCGCAGCGCGAGTTAGAATCCAAGCCCATGAGCCACAAGCACCGGCAAGTTCCTGTCTCTCCTGCTTCTCGCGAATCGCGCGAAAACGTCGCCGGCGGCAGTGTACCTGACGATGCCGACCTGCACCGAATGCCTTCCGAGCATCGCCGCAGTCTACTTCCGGAACTGTACTTCCGCTGGCGAAGCGGCGAGATCACGCGGCTGGAGGCTTTCTGTGATGTCATCTTCGGATTCGCGCTGACCCTGCTTGTGGTTTCTCTCGAAGTCCCACGGACCTATGCGCAATTCATTGCAGCGATGCGTGGATTCGTCCCGTTTGCCGCATGTTTTGCGCAATTAGTCATGATCTGGCGCGCTCATTACAAGTTTTCGCGACGCTATGGCTTGGAAGATCCTTACACCGTTTTTCTGAACATGGTTCTTCTATTTCTGGTGCTGTTTTATGTGTATCCACTGAAATTCGTCTTTACGCTGCTTTTCGATGAAGTGACCGGCCATGGGGTCGATATCGGATTTCACGAAGCGTCGGTGCTGATGCGCACCTATGCCGCTGGCTTTGCCGCGGTTTTCGCGCTCTTCGCCCTAATGTACGCTCGCGCCTACAAACTGCGCAGGGACCTCGATCTCAATCCGGTCGAGGCGTTCGAAACGCGACTTGCGATGCAGGAAAACGCCATCAGCGCATCCATCGGTGGCATCTCGCTCTTGTTGGCTTTCTGGAATCCCGGATGGGCCGGCTGGTGGTTTTTCACGCTCGGACCGGCCCTGGCGATCCATGGCACAATCTATGGCAAGCGTGTGCGGGAGTTGGCGGGAAAACAGGATTCTCATCATTGACCTGCCATGGGAGCGCCCGCCAGGCAGTCCGCATGGAGCGACTTCGACGGGCTGCCGCTCTGCTATCATCGCTTCGGAGTCATCTCCATCATGCAGGACTTCGAAGACGAAGAAATACCGGTTGTTTCCGGAAGAGGAGAAGGAATTATGGAAGAAGCTCCCGCCACGGGCTCGGGCGCAGCACGCCGTAACGAAGATATTGCACTGGATCTAATGAAATTCCTCGCCATGACCACGGGCTATGGACGAACTACTTCGACCGGCGTGGGATTCCAGGGATCCGGCTCGGCCGCCAAGCCAGAAGACTATGCCGAACGGTTGCTGGAACTTTATGGGAAATGTTTGAACGCAGTAACGGGCAAAAGATAGCAGACGTGCCCACTCGGACGCTGTTGCAAATCCTTTGGGCCCTCAATCGAGGACCCAAGGAGTAAGCCTAACAAATTCAGCGACAGAACATCTTTGGGCTAACGGCGTTTCTTGCCCTTCTTGGCAGCTTTTTTCTTTGCCTTCTTCGCAGGTTTCTTTGCTGCCTTTTTCTTCGCAGGTTTCTTTGCTGCCTTTTTCTTGGCTGGTTTCTTGGCCGCCTTTTTCTTAGTTGACTTTTTCGCTGCTTTCTTCGCTGGAGCCTTCTTCGCTTTTTTCCTGGCTCCTCCGCCGCCTCCGGCAGCTGCGGGTCTTGTTGCCGGCGGTGCCGGCGCGGCCGCAGGCGCAGGCTCTGGAGCCGGTTCCTCCTCGGCTTCCGGTTCCATCATGCCAGGTTCTTCTTCCTCTTCCTCTTCTTCTTCGAAGTCTTCCTCGAGCGAGTCGCTGTAAGCGCCGCTGTCGCCGAACTCGTCTTCTTCATCACGTCCATAGAGCGTGAAATCGTCGAACGTCATTGCTCCTCCTGATTTCCAGTGGCGGCCAAGCCGCGCGGAATGCGCCCAATCAAGAGCGCGAGAATGAATTCAACCACCGAAACTTCTGCTGGAACGGCGCCGGATTATAGCACGACGTTCCCTGCCGACCGCAAGGACTCCGGATACAGCCTGCTCGCTATCCTGTTATCACACCCACCCGGCAAAAGGAAAGAGGAATCGCTGAGCGCAGGAGAGTTCTCGTTTGTCAAAGGCGAAAACCTGTCTATCATCGCCCTCACATCGGCGTGGAAATAATTTTTTGCATGAGCCTTGACGCGAGCTCTTCCTGTTTTATAATAATTCTCGTTCAATAATTATCCATCTACCGAAGTTATGCGCCTTACCCACCAGCAATTCCGGGAATTGGCCTGGAAATGCGGCCTTGCCGCCACTCATCAGCGCCAAGTCGTCTATGAGGCGGTGGTCGCTTCTCACGGTCATCATTCGCCGGAACAGATTTATGCCGCCGTTCGCAAGCGCATACCTTCCATCTCTCTGGCCACCGTCTATAACAACCTTCGCCTCTTCGTCGAGCGCGGCCTTTTGCGCGAGGTCTCGCCGCACGCGTCCACCCTGCTGGTGGACGGCAATCTCACGCCTCATCACCACCTGGTGTGTTCGCGCTGCAAGGCGGTGCAGGATATCGAGGCGGATTTCATCGATTTTCAACGTCTGGCACCTCACGTTCCTGACGGATTTGACCTGACGCAGCCGATGGTCGAGGTCTTTGGCCTCTGCCGCCGCTGTAGTGCGAAAACGTAGTTCGTCGCAGCTCTTGGCGAATTCAAAGCCATTTTGACTAATTCAAAGGATGAGAAATCTATGGAAAATACACTTGCTATCAGCTCCGGGAGCGTCGTCCCCGAAAAGAAGGATAAACACGATCCTTCCGAATCTAAGTGTCCGGTCATGCATGGCGCTCACCACGTCCACAGCAATGCCGACTGGTGGCCCAATCAGATAGACCTTCGGGTCTTGCATCAACATTCTCCTCTGTCCAATCCGATGGACAAGGAATTCAACTACGCCGAAGAATTCAAGAGCCTCGATCTGAAAGCGGTGATCAAGGACCTCAATGCCTTAATGACAGACTCGCAGGAATGGTGGCCGGCCGACTTTGGTCACTACGGCGGATTATTCATCCGCATGGCATGGCACAGCGCAGGCACCTATCGCATCGGCGATGGACGCGGCGGCGCCGGAGCCGGACAACAGCGTTTCGCACCACTTAATAGCTGGCCCGACAACGTGAATCTCGACAAAGCCCGGCGGCTGCTCTGGCCAATCAAGCAGAAATATGGCCGGAAAATTTCGTGGGCCGACCTGATGATTCTTGCCGGCAACGTCGCTCTCGACTCGATGGGCTTCAAGACTTTCGGTTTCGGCGGCGGCCGCGAGGATACCTGGGAGCCGGAAGAGGACATCTACTGGGGCCCAGAAGGCACATGGCTGGCGGATGAGCGCTATAGCGGGGACCGTGATCTTGAGAATCCTCTGGCTGCTGTGCAGATGGGTCTGATCTATGTGAATCCGGAAGGCCCAAACGGAAAGCCTGATCCAGTCGCCGCTGGCAAAGATATCCGCGAAACTTTCCGCCGCATGGCCATGAATGATGAGGAGACGGTCGCGCTGATTGCCGGCGGCCATACCTTCGGCAAGACACACGGTGCCGGCATCCCGGCAAACTACGTCGGTGCTGAACCGGAGGGCGCCGAGATCGAGCTGCAGGGTCTCGGATGGAAAAACAAGCTGGGCAAGGGCCATAGCGGAGACACGATCGGCAGTGGCCTTGAGGTCATCTGGACTACGACTCCTACGAAGTGGAGCAACAACTTCTTCCACAACCTGTTCGAATACGATTGGGAATTAACTAAGAGTCCGGCCGGCGCGCATCAGTGGACTCCGAAAAACGGTGCGGGAGCGGGCACTGTTCCAGACGCGCATGATCCCTCCAAGCGTCACGCACCCTCAATGTTAACCACGGACCTCGCCCTGCGCTTCGATCCGGCGTACGAAAAAATATCGCGGCGCTTCTACGAGCATCCGGATCAGTTCGCCGATGCGTTCGCGCGGGCGTGGTTCAAGTTGACCCACCGCGACATGGGCCCGATCCAGCGCTATCTTGGCCCGCTTGTTCCGAAGGAGACGCTGTCGTGGCAAGACCCCATTCCCGCGGTGAATCACAAGCTCATCGGGGACAAGGAGATTGCGGCTCTTAAGGCGAAAATCCTTGCTTCCGGTCTGTCGATTTCGCAGTTGGTTTCGACGGCATGGGCATCGGCATCAACCTTCCGCGGCTCGGATAAACGTGGTGGAGCGAACGGCGCGCGCGTTCGTCTAGCGCCGCAAAAAGACTGGGAAGTCAACCAACCGGCGCAGCTGAGCAAGGTGCTCAAGGCTCTGGAGAAAATCCAGAAGGAATTCAACGGTGTACAGACCAATGGCAGCAAGGGCAAGAAGGTCTCGCTAGCCGACCTGATCGTCCTCGGCGGCTGCGCAGCCGTCGAAGAAGCTGCGAAAAAGGCCGGACACAAAGTGAAAGTCTCTTTCACTCCGGGCCGCATGGACGCGTCGCAGGAGCAAACTGACGTTGAATCCTTCGAACCGCTCGAGCCCAAGGCTGACGGCTTCCGCAACTATTTCCGCGGCAAGCTGCGGCTGTCGCCTGAGGAGATGCTGCTTGATCGGGCGCAATTGCTGAGACTGACGGCGCCCGAGATGACGGTGCTCATCGGTGGCTTGCGCGTTTTGGGTGCGAACGTCGGAAAGTCGAAGCACGGCGTCTTCACCAAGAAACCTGAGACTCTGACGAACGACTTCTTCGTCAACCTGCTTGACATGGGCACGCAATGGAATCAGTCCACCGAATCCAACGGCTCAGGAGATGTCTACGAAGGACGCGATCGGAAGACGAACCAGGTGAAGTGGACCGCCAGCCGGGTCGACCTCGTTTTCGGTTCGCACTCTCAATTACGTGCTCTCGCCGAAGTCTATGCGTGCGCCGATTCGAAGGAGAAGTTTGTGAAGGACTTCGTCGCAGCCTGGACCAAGGTGATGAACGCCGATCGCTTCGATCTAGTCGCTTAATTCTCTACAGAAAAAGGGGCCGTGAATCCTGCGGCCCCTTTCCTTCGCTCGAATATCGCGACTGCTGGCTATTTCGTCGCGGCAGACAACGTTGAGGAATCCGCCAAACTTAGCGTTTTCGGCAATGGGTGCAGCAGCAGCCAAAAGGCAACCAGGTGCATCAGGAACAATCCCGGCACATACAGAATGGGGATGGCATAGGCAGTCCCTAGCTGTCCCGCGACCTCGGGCACATGGAAGCGGATCGCGTTTATTGTGGCCATGACAAGGTCGACGAAGCCAACCAGATTAAACGCCCAGACGAGCGGCCAGAAAAGCACACGCCTGCATGCGGCCAGCAGCACGAAGAGTGCGAGCAATGCCGTGGCGAGGTCGCCATACGCCACCTGAACAGCGAAGCCCTGAGGCAAATTCGGCCCGACAAATCCAGGCAGCAAGAAAACCAATCCGAAGAAACGGAAACTGTTGAATGTGGCGATGGCTCGGTGTGCTTTCACGCGATCCATCACTTTGATCCGAGGCCAGATGTAATTTGCACTCAAAAGTCCCCAGGCGAGATAGCCCAGTGCCATGTCGATTCGAAAAATTGTCAGCGGAGTCATGGGTCACTGCCTTTCGCTTTTGCGCAACTGCGCCTTGAGCTGTTCAAGCCGAGGAAGCAGGGTCTGTTTGCGAGCATCGAAGGTCGAGAGTGGCGTCACTTCGGTGTCCATGAGGGGCCATACGGGCAGGCCCGTCACCACGTCATCGAGTTCTTGCGCGGAATCGGCACTCACAATCAACGCAAGGGCGACGGTTCCACTCACGGGCCCTCCGGCTAGAATTTTCCTTTCTTCCTGTAGCCTCTTACCCACCTCAAGCGTGGGGTAAATAATTTTCTCAATAAAATCGCGGCCCTCCTTAGGGGTCTTCGCAGTGGCCGATGATTTCAGCCGCAGTTGAACCAGATATTGCATGGCACCCTCCTTGTTTTGGCGATCTGGCTGAATGTTCTCTCCCATAAGATGTATATACAGCTAGTTAGCCGCAAAAAAATTATTCCCCGGCTGCTACCCGTGTAACCAATTCCAACATGCCTCCCAATTGATTCAGGTTTTGTTCTCCCAGCGTCTCCTGCACCCGGGCTTGCGCCTTTTTCCAGTGCGGCATAGACTTCGCCAGTTTTGCTCGTCCCGCGGCTGTCAATCGGATCATCCGAACCCGCCGATCCTTGCCCTCCTTTTCGCCAATCCACTGCTTCCTCCTAAGCAGCTCAAGCGTCCGGGTCAGCGTCGTTGAATCCATGGCCAGCAGTTTACCCAGCCGTCCCTGGGACACTTCTCCGCTGAGATCGAGCGTCATCAGCAAGGTGAATTGAGTGGCCTCAATGTGCTGGGACCGAAGTTCGCGGTTATACAAACGCGTGATCGCCCGCGCCGCACGGCGCAGGTTGGCGCACGCGCAAGGCAGAAGAGGCAAACTATTGCTGCCTTCGGAAGTTTTAGGGCGATCCATATGCATGCACATACACATTAGTTCTTCCATCCGTCAAGAGGAATCACTTTACACGAAGTACTTTGTAATATAAAGTACACCAATGATCGATCCGCACGAGCCCTTCTTTCGACCAATTGCGAAACGCTGGATGCCCTCAGAAATGCTGCATGCCCCCACGCTGAAAGACGAGCCTGTCGGGCCGAGCGAAATGCATTACGCTCTGCTGATCAATCCTTTTTATCCCAAGGATGCCAATGCCAGCTTTGGCAAGCACGTGCTTACGCCATCGCTGGCGTTGACCAGCTTTGCGGCCACCACGCCGGCGCACTGGCGCATCGATTATTGGGACGAAAATCTTCTCCACGGTCGTCCGCCATATCGTCCCATGCCGCAGGTGGTGGGCATTACGGTTCACTTGACTTTTGCGGGGCGCGCCTACAAATTGGCCGACTGGTATCGCGCGCGAGGATCGAAAGTCATTCTCGGCGGCTTGCATGTCCTTTCCTGTCCTGAGGAATGCGCGCCTCATGCCGATGCGCTTGCACTCGGTGATGGAGTTCAACTCTGGCCGCGCATTCTGAGCGACGTAGAACAAAACCATCTGCAGCCTCGCTATCTTGCCACTTACGAAAACGACTATCGCGTTGACCCCTCGCCGCGCCGCACAATCCTTCCACGCAAGAGCTTTCTCACCACCACCAGCCTGATTGCCACGCGGGGATGTCACAACCGCTGCGGCTTCTGCTATTTGGCGACCGACGGACTGCGTATGCCTTATCGCATGCGCGCCCCGCAACAAGTAGTCGAGGAGTTTCAGGCTGACAACCAGCCTTATGCCGTTTTCATCGACAACAATCTTGGCTCGCGTCGTGACTACCTGCACGCGCTTTGCGCCGCGCTACGCCCACTCAACAAGATCTGGAGCGCTGCCGTCACCATTGATGTCACTGACGATCCCTCGCTTATCCGCAACATGGCTCTCGCCGGATGCACTGGCGTCTTCATCGGCTTTGAATCGCTTTCCGATGACAACCTCGCCGATTCGCATAAAAAAACTCCGAAGACCGCCGACTACGCGCGTCGCGTGCGCGTCCTGCACGATTACGGCATCCAAGTGAATGGATCTTTTGTGCTCGGCTTCGATCACGACTGTAAAGACGTTTTTGCACGTACAGCCGAATGGATCGAGGAGAATCGTCTGGAGTGTGCGACCTTCCACATTCTTACTCCTTATCCGACGACGCCGCTATTTCGCCAGATGGAAGCCGAACGCCGCATCCTCCACAAGGACTGGACGCTCTACGACACCGGCCATGCCGTTTTCCGGCCGAAGCACATGTCACCGGAGGAACTCGAGCACGGATACGCCTGGATCTATCAGAGGCTCTTCTCGCACGCCTCGATCTGGCGCCGGCGTCCCGAGCATTGGCAGGCCGTGCCGCTATATCTGGCGATGTCGTATCTCTACAAGCGCTCTAACCGCTTCTGGCATTTGCTGATCAAGCATGACCTCGTCAATCCCGTGTGGAAGCCGCTGGTCGAGATGACTCGCTTGCGGCACCTGCGCTATCGCCGCCAGTTTTCCGAAAAAGAAAGAGCCTGTGCTTCTCCGGGCCAGGTTGTGTCAGCTGGCGTCTAGAGCTGATTGATCTTGTGCGCAAATCTCGCGGGAGGGCGATCGGATCATGAAGGAGTGAGACCTTACTCATTCGGCTACTGAGACCCAAATTCTTAAGGATCAGGATCTACTCCGCGAAAATATTGCCTGGCATCGGAACGCAAGAGAATCCATGCAATCCCGGCAAATATCAGAACGTGAGCCGCTAACCCATGGAACGGAGGAAACGCGGTCAAGGCTACGTGAAATGCCGCCCACGCCAAGGCTAGCCATCGTGCCCAATTCTGTCGTCGAAGCATGAACACGCCGGCGAGCACCGCCAAAAGCTCCGTCACTTCAGTCGCGTAAGCATCCCTCTGTAGCTTTAGCAAATCCGGGGAATGAAAGGCAAACTGGAGCGTCCCCACAGCAATGTAGAGCCACGCAACCCCAGTCACTGAAATCGGACGTCGCATTTCATCCCTTTGTTCTCAATAATTTCAACATTATGCCCCAAGGCAGAGAAGCAACTCGCGTTTGACGTCAAGAATTATCTTGAC
>Ga0335074_10008822_pt1 | contig 14029 bp, 11 predicted proteins | sample Lox_Sample_23_FD_206715 | JGI IMG/M metagenome (GOLD analysis project Ga0335074, IMG submission 206715) | Soil microbial communities from Loxahatchee National Wildlife Refuge, Florida, United States - Lox_Sample_2.3 | ecosystem: Environmental > Terrestrial > Soil > Wetlands | place: USA...
TGGGTTTCGATCCATGGCCGGGCCACCCCATGATGCTCGTAGCCACAATCGCTGATTTGCAGCATGCACTCAAGTAGCAGAGAATCTTCTGCCGCTTTAACTTACCGCCCCCACCACCAGCCGCTTCGGCACCTTTCCCACGCGCACATTCGCCAGCAGCCTGTGCTCTTGCGCGTCAAAGATGGAGACGTCGTTGCTATCCGTATTGCTCACGCAGCCGTACTTCCCATCCGGAGAAAAGACAATCCAGTTGGGCCCATCTCCGGTCTCTAATCGGCCGGTAAACTTCTTGCTCTCGAGGTCATAAATATAAACGCAATCATCGAGCAGGCTGGTGACCCACAGTTCCTTCCCATCCGGTGTCAGCGCGAGCCCATGCGTATAAGTATCCGGCGTTTCGAACTTGCGGGGCCGGGGAGTTCCGCGATGTTGCGCCGGCATCTCCACGCGCTGCAGCACCTTCTTCTCCGGAACACTCACGATGTCAAATCCATGCAGATACGACACTGCGACATACATGGTTTTCCCATCGGAAGAAAGCACGTACGGCCGCGGCCTTCCCCCGGCCGGCACGATTGCCGAAAACGACATCGTTTTCAGGTCGATGACATTCACCGCGTCGGATCCCATCGAGCTCACGAACAGGTAGCGGTTGCTGGCCGTGCTGACGGCATTGTGCGGCTCCTTGATGGGGAGCGACTTCACCACTTTCTGCTGCGCGACATCGACAATCTCAACGCTGTTGCCGTCTCGGATGGGCACGGCAACATACCTTCCGTCAGGCGTGACCGCACATTCGTTGGGCCGTCCGCTGAGCTTGATTGTGGATCTGGTCCTGCCGGTTGCAGTGTCGACAAAGCGCAGCGTGTGATCCGACTCCACGGTGACAAACAGGAGCTTCCCATCGGACCGCAACGCAAGCCCATGGATCTGCGGCGCGCCAATATCGAGATCGCGGACAACCTTCAACTGTTTCAGGTCGATCACCGACACCGTTTTATCGAGGCTGTTATCTACATATAGCTGATAGTCCTGAGCCCACAGAGCTGCGGCGCCTGTCGCGAGCCCAATGATGCACAACGCCGATCCGATCTTCCATGGCATAGGCAGTCTCCACCAAGCGGCGTAAGTGTACCTATCTGGAAATTCAATCGTCAACGGCCTGCCTGGTAAGATGCTATGCTCGGGCAACGGCGGCGCGGTTTCGTGCATAGTTCTCACGCCTCGTCTGGGCGCCTTCATGTTGACCATCGGACACTCCACCCTTCCCATTGAATCTTTCCTCCGTGCGGTGAAAGAGAACGGCTGTAATGTCCTGGTCGATGTCCGCCGCTACCCGGGCTCGCGCCGTCACCCGCAGTTTGGCCAGCAGGAGCTCTTCTCGTCCCTCGCACAGGAAGGGATACGGGGCGTGTGGCGCGAAGGACTCGGCGGCCGGCGGGCCGCCTCTCACAATTCCATCAACACCGGATGGAAGAACGAGGGCTTTCGCGGATACGCGGACTACATGCAAACCCCGGCTTTCGCCGCTCATCTTGATTGGCTCCTGGAGCAGGAGCGCTCAAACACCGTCGTGATCATGTGCGCCGAATCCCTGCCCTGGCGGTGTCACCGCTCGCTGATCAGCGATGCTGTTCTCGCCCGCAACGGCGCTGTCGAAGACATCTTCGTGCAGGCCAATGGCACATCGTCCCGCAAACCGCACATCCTGACACCCTTCGCGCATGTCGAAAATGGGCGCGTTTTCTATCCCGGTTTGCTTCCGGCAGAGGCTTCCAGTTGATGCAGGGCGGGGATTCTCCGCACTCGCACTTGCCGACCGGCTTCGTGCGCAACGTGACGGGAGCATTTGCGAACGGAGCCGAATGGCTCGACAACCTGCCAACGCTTCTCGCCACCTACCTCGAGAAATGGAATCTCTCGCAGGATGGCAGCCCCTTCGACCTATCCTTTCATTACGTCGTTCCGGTCCTACGAGAGGGAAAGTACTCTGCTGTCCTCAAGCTTGGTGTGCCAGCGCCCGAGTTTGCCTCGGAAGCAGAAGCCCTCCGCCTGTTCCACGGACACGGTGCGGTGGCTGTGCTGGAGAGCGACCCTACGCGAGGCGCCCTGCTCCTCGAACGAATCCGTCCGGGAAACACTCTCGCCAGCTCCCATGATGAGATTCACGCAGCTGAAATCGCCGCCCAAACCATGCGGAAGTTATGGCAAGCAAATCCCGGCCGCACCAATCTTAGGAGTCTAGACAGTTGGACCGCAGGCCTGGCAAGTCTCCGCGCGCGTTTCGACGGAGCTACCGGCCCGCTCGCCCCAGAATTGGTCGATCTCGCGGAAAATCTGAGAGCAGAGCTGCTGCAGGAGAAGCAACCCCCCTGCCTCCTCCATGCCGATCTTCATCACTTCAATATCCTTTACGGTGGCGAATCCGGCTGGGTCGCGATCGACCCGAAGGGAGTCGTTGGAGACCCGAGCTATGAGCCAGCTTCCTTCCTGCTCAATCCCAACGCCGAAGTCGTCCTCAACCCCTCGACGCAACAAGACAGAATTGCAATATTCGCGCAGCATCTCAACCTGGACCCGCAACGGATCACACGCTGGGCGTTTGTCCATGCGGTCCTCTCGGCATGGTGGACCATTGAAGATGGCGGCCACGACTATACCACCGCGATGTCCGCCGCCCGCCTATTGTTGAACCTGTTAGGCTGATTCCCTTCCTTTTAACAGATTGCGGTTGAGAAGCCCCTGAGTCCCTGGTTGGCTTGTCTTCAGAGAGCAGGAACGACGCATACGCTCTACCCAGGCTTGTCTAAGACTTATAAAACTGGATAAATTTCGCGATTTTCGAGGTGTCTGTGGGTTTGAATTTCCTGCCTCCGGCTCGGGGAGCCGTTTGCGATGGGCGACGGCTAGTCCGGGAGGCCGGGCGATTTCATAAATCTGCATAAAATTCGGCTTTTTTCGACGTTGGTGGAGATCGGCCGTTCAGCCAGCGTTGCCCGATACGGGGTAAATTCGGACTTTTGTGAGTAAAAAGAGAGAAAAGCGCGATAGGGAGCCCCCGGGATTCGGTTTTTTTGTGCGAGATAAGCGAGATAAGCTTCCTAGGGTTCGGTTTTTTTGTGCGAGAAAAGCGAGATAAGCGAGATAAGCTCCCTGGGGATCGGTTTTTTTGTGCGAGATAAGCTTCCCCGGGATGCTCCGATCTGCTGCCAATCCGGCATTTGGACGGGCGCATGGGCGCAGAAAAATGCGCCCGAAGCACCTTACGCCGGGGCAGGATTCAGTTGTCAAATACTGCTCTATATAAGGAGCGCGCCTGAGCGCGACCTCGCTCGCTGCCCCTGGTTGCAGAAGGCCGCTAACCCGGAGCGCAATTGCGCATTTCTGCCTGTCTATTTAGATCCCGGTGGAAGTGATTTCGGGTAGTGACCGATAGACTTTCTTTGGTAACAGGGCTGACCGATGGAAACCGCAAGACGACCGGAGCGCACTGCAGTGGGGAGACCCTGGCTTTCTCCCGGCCCCCCAAATTTGTTCCATTAGGCGCGAGGTCCCATTCGACCTCGCTCTCGAAAAACCAATTTGGCGAGGATGCGAGAGGTGGCCAGCGCTAAAGCGCGTGATTAGGGGCAAGCTCTTTGCCCACCCGCGGCGTCTCGCTCCGTCGATTCGGTGTTCAAGACCACTCCATCACCGGCCAACCCCCTGAAATTCCTCGCTCAGGTGCAGAATCGCACCATGCGCCCGCAGCCGCTGCTGCAGTTCCGCCACGGGTACATCGAGCACGTCCCGCTTCTCCTGCACGGCCAGGGCGGCAGCCACACCGGCCGCCTGGCCAATAATCATGTACTGCGGCTCCATGCGCACCGACGAGTAGGCCGCGTGACTCGCAGAAAGGCAGACCGGCACCAGAAGATTCACCGTTTCCCGCCGCCGCGGCAAAATACTCCGGTAAGAAATCTCGTAGGGTTCCACCGGAACCTGTACGTCGCCCTCATTCTGCACCGTACCATCCGGCATCGCCACCCGCTGTATATTGTGCGAATCGCTGTTGTACGAGCCCATCCCAATGGAATCGGGCTTGGTCCGGTCCGTCTGCAAATCGGATTGGCGCATCACGTATTCGCCCAGCATCCTGCGTCCCTCGCGAATGTAAAGCTGGTTAGGCCAGTGATCCGTATCCGCGAACTCGTCCTTCGGCAGGCCCCACTGGTTCACTTCTGCGCGCAGGCTCTCCGGCACACTCGCATCCTGCGAAAGGAAATAGAAGAACGATTCCGTGTACAGCAGATGCTCTTTCCACAGCTCAGCCTTTTCCGCGTAGGATCCTTCCGGATACTTCCAACTGTGACCGATGTAGTCCGTCGACACTGGACCGTTGTTGTTGAAGTCCGCCTTGTGGTCTGGAATCATCACGGGATTGGTGAGATCGCGAAAGCCCGGAGGCCGCCCCATATGTTCCGGAAACTCCTTCAGATACCGTTCGAGAAGGGCGAAACGCGACCGGTCGTATCCCTGCGGACGGGGAAACGGCAACCGGTCCACAGGGTCGTTGGTTAGAATCAGCCGGAAGTTATACGCCTGCACTTTCTTGTCGCCGGAACCCGGCGCCGCCAAAGGCCCCGGATCGATTTCCGGCAAGAGCCGGTGATGATCGTCATACGCCGAAAGCGGCCAGAGGAACTGATGTTTTGGCGTGTGCTCACGCACGCCTGCCAGATCTTCGCCGTACTCTGCGGAAGATTCCCTTCCCCAGGTGTAACTGACCTTGGCTTCGGCCATCAGGTCGCCTTCGTAACTGCAGTCTGCGAACACCTTCGCCGGCCAGCGCTTACCGTCCCCGGTGATGAGTGCTACGACTTGCTTTCCATGCAGTTCTACACCGTCATGCTCGCGCAGGCGCTCATGGAAGTGAACCACGACACCGGTGTCCTGCAGCATGCCGCGGAAAATCTCTTCATCCACATGCGGCTCAGAACGCCAATTTTCCGGGCGATCTAAATCGTGCACCCCATAATGACCCGCAGCCTTCATGTAAAAGTCGCGCGCGTAGCCGCCGATAATGGAGTAGTGACCCAGGTCGGTCGCGGAAAGGCCTCCGGTGACCATGCCGCCAAGGTGAACGCCCGGCTCCAGCAGGACCACTTGAAGGCCTTCACGCGCGGCGGAATAGGCAGTCATCACGCCGGAGGCCGTGCCTCCGTACACAACCAAATCGGGCGATTGATCTATCTTGGCAGCCTCGAGGGGCTTGCCTGTGAGAGTGCCTGCAACAAAAAGTCCAACGATGGAGAAAAGGAAAGAACGCATCCGGCAACCTCGCGGGCGATCAAGCATCGCGCAGCAGCGCGACACATGCGGCAACCACCCCGGGGATATCGTACTGCACCGCCTGGCAAGCGGGTTCCCAGCCTTGCCCGCGCAACGTCCGGCTGGTCACAGGGCCAATCGAGACAGCTTTCAAGCCCTCCGGCAAATCCAATTTGGCTGCGGCCAGCAGCGAAAAAAAGTTGTTCACCGTCGAGGAACTGGTAAAGGTCACCGCGTCCGGCAGAGGTTCGCCCGGCGCCCACATCGCCCGCAGCCGCGCAATCGAATCCATCGGGATCACAGTCCGATACGCCTCTACAACGTGAATATCCGCGCCGCACTTGCGCAATTCTTCGGGAATCACATCACGTGCTACAGCCGCGCGTGCTAACAGCACCTTGCGCCCAGGTACTTTCTCCCTGAGCAAGGCAACTACCGCTTCGGCCACATACTCTTCGGGCATTGTGGAAACTTTCAAACCCAGTCGTTCAACGGCGGAGGCCGTGGCCGGACCGATGGCTGCAATCTGCAAATGCCGCAAATGTTCCGACATAATGTTCAGAAATTGCATCCGGTCCGCCAGGGCCGACACCCCATTGGCGCTGGTCAAGATCAGCCAGTCGAAGCCGCGAATCGCTTCCAGGGCAGCGTCCAGCGGCGCATAGGTTTCGGGAGGAACAATCTCGATTGTTGGCAACCGCAGCACCGAAGCGCCCTGTGCTTGGAGAGCCTCGGCCAAGCGGCCCGACTGGTGATGCGCCCGGGTAATTAGAATGCGCTTTCCAGCGAGAAGCTGGCGACTCGTCACGCGCGCTTTTCCTCGATGGGCTTTTCTTCCAAGTGAAGGATTGCCCCCGCGCCCTGGTTGAGCAACTGCCGCGCCACTTGTTCCCCCAAAGCGATCGGATCGCCATGCCGTCCTTCTGCCGAGATCAGCTGTCTTCCATCCGCAGAAGCGACCACGGCCCGCATCGACAATTCGTCACCAGAGTGGTGGCAATAAGCGCCAATCGGAACCAGGCAACCGCCGCCTAGAGCCGCCAGGCATCTCCGTTCCGCTGTAACTGCCATGCGTGTCGCGGAATCCTCAAGCGGTCGCAACACCTCATGCATTCTCTCGTCATCGGCCCTGCACTCGATGGCCAGTGCTCCCTGCCCCGGCGAGGGGCACACCGCCTCCGGCGCAAATCGTTCGCGAATGGCAGCAGTCTTCTGCAGCCGGTCCAACCCGGCCGCAGCCAAAATGATCGCATCCGCCTTTCCCTGCGTCAGCTTGGCCAGGCGGGTATCGACATTGCCGCGGAACTCCACGTATTCAAGATCGGAACGCCGCGCGCGCAACTGGGCCTGGCGCCGCAGGCTGCTCGTGCCCACCACCGCTCCCGATGGCAGCGCATCGAAGCGCTCGTACCGCTCGCTCACCAGCACATCGCGCGCATCCGCTCGCTTGGGAATCGCGGCCAAGGTAAACGGCTCTCCCAATTCGGTAGGTAGGTCCTTCAGGCTGTGAACCGCCAGATCGATCGTCCCAGCCAGCAGCGCCTCTTCGATTTCGCGGGTGAACATCCCCTTCGCACCCACTGTGGCAAACGGGATGCTCTGCATCCGGTCACCGGTAGTGCGAATGATATCGATGGAAACTTCATGTCCCAGGCCGCGCAGCGCATCAACAATATGGTTGGCTTGCCACAACGCGAGCTGCGAGCCACGGGAACCAATACGAATCAATGAGCTTTTCCCTGCGTATCTGGTTCGAAGTCATCGAACTCGTCATCCTCATTCAGATCCAGCGCCGATAGGTCGGCGCCGAATGCATCGCGCAAAGCCTCGATGCCGGCCGCATTCCCATGTCTGGCGGCGGCTTTGATCGCCTGTACCGGTCGATGCAGGAATTTGTTCACCAAGCCCCTGGTCAGGGCCTCGACAGCAGCCTGTTGCTCGGATGACAGCCCCTGCAGGCGCCCCGCGATGCGGCGCAGCTCTCCAAGCCGTATCTGTTCGGCTGCCTGATGGAACCGGGAAATTTCCGGCCCAACGTTCAAAGAATGCAGCCGCTGCTGATACTTGTCCACTTCGGCCAGAATCATGGCCTCGGCCAGCTCCGCCTCTTTGCTGCGCTCCTTCATATGCGAACCTGCAACAGACTGCAGGTCGTCGATGTCGTACAGGAAAATGCCGTCCAGCCGGTTGATCTCCGGATCCACGTCGCGCGGTACTGCAATATCGATAAAGAACATGGGCCGGCCGCGGCGCTGTTGCAAAAAATGCTGGGCATGCTCACGGCGAAAGATCGGCCGCGGCGCACCCGTCGAGGTAATCACGATGTCGGCCTGGTCCGCGTGCGCGTAGAGGTCATTGAAGTGAAGAGCCCGCCCGCCGAACCGGTCCGCCATCTGCGCGGCTCGCTCGTGTGTCCGGTTAGCTACCAGAACGTGGCTAGCGCCCTGGTTCACCAGGTGACGGGCGGCCTGTTCGCTCATCTTGCCTGCGCCTACCAGCAGCACCTTCTTATCCTGCAGTGACCCGAAGATTTTGCGCGCCAATTCCACCGCGACCGAAGCAATCGACACAGAAGAATTCCCAATCTGTGTCTCCGTCCGGACCCGCTTCGCAACCACAAAAGCGCGCTGCAGCACTTTGTCCAGGTGGCCCCGGACGGCCCCGGCGGAACGTGCCGCGAGGTAGCTGCTTTTCACTTGTCCCAGGATTTGCGGCTCGCCAATCACCATCGAGTCCAGGCTGCACGCCACCCGAAACAGATGCCGTACCGCATTTTCCTGCCGGTACTCGTAAATATGGGGCGCCAGCTCCGCGGCATCGACGCTGAAGTAGTCCCCAAGAAACGTCATCAGATGGGGCGCATCGGCTTCCAGGCTAGCCAGCACTTCGACGCGGTTGCAGGTGGAGAGGATCATCCCTTCGAGGACCCCTGGGGATTCAACCAGCGAGCGGGTCGCCTGCTCAAGTTCCTGCGGCGCAACAGCCAACCGCTCGCGCAGCTCGATCGGAGCGGTCTTGTGGTTCAACCCCAGCAGGACGATATTCATGGCGCGGTGAACCTGTGCACGGAACTCAATTGGTTAGCAGCCCAAACGCTGATCACCACAAGAAATGTAAGGCTGGAGAGATAGATGGCCCGTCTGCCCCGGAGTCCCGTTTGCCGGCGAACGAAAAGCATTCCGAGATAGAGCCCCCACATGGCAAATGAAAGCAACACTTTGGGATCTTTGAAATAGGCCGGCCCCACGCTCTCCTGCGCGATCAGCGATCCTGCCAGAAGTCCCAGCGTCATAAAAGGAAATCCGACCAGCAGCATGCCCGAAGCGACCCGCTCCATCGTCTCCAGCGGGGGAAGCCACGCCAGGAAACCTACATTGCTCTTGTCCTTGAGCCGCCGCTCCTGGACCAGGTAGAGAAAATTCGCGATCAGGCTGAAGATGAGTGCCGCATAAGCCGCCAACAGGGCGACGATGTGCACGGAAAGCCATCCGTTCCGTACCCCAGGCGAGTGGAACGTCCAGTGATCCATGCCCATGGCCGGGCTGAGTACCAGCAGCAGGCAGAGGGGCAGAGCAACAATCCCAAACGACACCGTGCGGTAAAGAAGAGCCACCACCAGAAAGGCGGCGCAGATCAGCAGCGCGAGCAGCGACTGCACCTCGCGCATGCCAACCGGCAACGAATGATGGGAAGCGGCAAGCATCTCAATCAGAGAGACAAAATGGAAGAAAAACGCCGACACTGCCGCGGGGACGCAGATCCTCTTCCACCCGGGGCGGTTGTAGAGCACCGCCGGCAGGGCGGAAATGCTCGCGATCGCGTACAGCGCCGCCGCGACTCTTAACCACAGCAAAAACATCCCGATTCCCGCAACCTCTAAGTATAACCGTCGCCATCAGACCTCCGAGTACCCCCCTCACCCTCCGGAAACTTCGCCCTCAGCACCCCACTTTACAGAACTGCCGCCTTCCCTTCTGTGACATCGAACACCTGACTCGCCTGACGCAACTTAGGGGGATGAATGCGAGCAACACTATTGTTATCCCGGCCGCAGCGAGTTGTCCCGGCGTGCCGTGGAACCGAGCGGAGGGTTCTGCAGTTCTTCCCCTCCACCCCAAATTCTGTTCATCTCCACCCGACTCATTCCTTCATCTTTCCCCGCAGTCCCAACATTTGATCCAAAAACCGAACGGATCGTCTCATCCGTACCCAACTTTCCACAATGAATTAGTGAAACTCACCCCTCCACCGAATCACGAGAGTGACATCTAAAAAATCGAGCGAAACTTTGACCGGTTCAAGCCACCGCAAGACCGATGCCTCCCCCGTGCATCCTTTCCCGAGTCCCTGACCTCCCAGCCCTTGTGAGGCATTTTGAACCGCTTATTGCGGCGGCCGGAATTCCCCCAACCAATCGCATTTCTGGAGACTTAGCTAATGGATTATCGTGTACGCGCCGGGGACATCCCGGAGGATCAAACCACCGCCCTTATGGAAAGCTATTCTGCCAAGCTGCCCACCAGTTTCTTCCTTGGCGCGGCTGCAGCCTCAATCGTGGGCTCCCTGATTCTCAAATCCAGCGGAAAAGACGAACACGCTCTGTTTATCGGCCAATGGGCGGCGCCCTTTCTGCTTCTCGGCATTTACAACAAGATGGTCAAGCAGCACGGCTCCGACGCCCATATGCACCAGGAGACTCGGACGGCAGCTTGATCTAATCGCCACTCCCTACCCCCCTTCTCTGAACGCCGGCATGTCATTCACGATATGCTGGCGTTTTCCGTGTCTACTTCTTCTCCAGTTCCCCCCTCCGACGCGACCGCTACGCCCTTGATGCGTCAGTACGCCGCCGCCAAGCGCCAGAATCCCGATGCCCTGCTCTTTTTCCGCATGGGTGACTTCTACGAGCTCTTCTTCGAGGATGCCCAGGTGGCCTCGCGGGAGCTGCAAATCACACTTACAGCAAGAGATAAGGAAAGATCCGTCCCCATGTGCGGGGTTCCTTACCACGCCGCTGACAACTATCTCTCCCGCCTGCTCCGCAAGGGCTATCGGGTGGCCATCTGCGAGCAGATGGAGGATCCCAAGCTCGCCAAGAAGATCGTCCGCCGGGAAGTCACCCGGGTGCTGACTCCCGGAACCGCCCTCGACCCGGCACTCGCTTCCGAACGAAACAATTACCTCGCATCCTTACACATTGCCGGCCCGGTGGCCGCCCTGGCTCTGCTCGATCTGTCCACAGGAGACTTCCGCGCCACCGAATTCAACGGCCAGGGCAGCCTCGCCGCATGCATCGACGAGTTGATGAAGGCCCAGCCCAGCGAGCTGCTGCTGGCGGCGGAGATGCGTCCCGTCGATCCAAACCTTGAAGTGGAACTTGAGAAAATCGGCGCCAAGACGCGCATCGAAGACTGGGTCTACACCGCCGATTACGCCATTCCTCTGCTTGAAAGGCAGTTGGGGGCCACTGGGCTGGATGGCTTCGGCTTAGGCGGGGCTCGCGCGGCGGCCATTGCGGCCGGAGCGATCGTGCATTATGCCCGCAGCACGCAGCAGATCGAACTGCAGCACATCAACAACATACGCTACTACGAGCGAGCCGAAAATCTGCAGCTTGACGCAGTCACGGTGCGCAATTTGGAGCTAATCGAACCCCTCTTCTCCGGCGGGGCCACCGAGGCCACGCTCTACGCCAATCTCGACTGTTGCATGACGCCCATGGGTAAGCGGCTCTTGCGCGCCTCCCTGGTTCGCCCGCTGATTGATCAGGCGGAGATCGAATCCCGCCTCGAGGCCGTCGGCGTCGCAGCCCACAGTCTCATCGATCGCGAGCATCTCCGCAAAACGCTCTCTGGCATTCAGGACATGGAGCGCATGCTCTCGCGCATCTCCCTCGACAGCGCCGGACCACGAGATGCCGCCGCCCTTAGCGCCTCGATTGCCCGCCTCCCCGACTTGCACGCCGCCCTGGCGAGACTGGAAGCTCGGCGCTGGCAGTCCTGCGCCGCCCGGCTCGACCTGCTGCAAGACCTACGCGAACGGCTGGAGCGGACGCTCCTGCCCGATCCACCGGTAACTCTGGCCGACGGTGGCGCGATCGCCGCGGGCGTCGATGCGGAATTGGATGAGCTGCGCTCACTCGGAGCCAACGCGCGCCAGTCCATCACCACCATTGAAGAGCGGGAGCGCAAGCGGACCGGCATCCATTCCCTCAAAGTTCGCTTTAATAATGTCTTCGGATATTACATTGAGATCACGCGTTCGAATCTGTCGCTGGCGCCACCGGACTACGAGCGGAAGCAGACCCTTGCCAACGCGGAGCGCTTCACCACGCCCGAGCTGAAGCGGTACGAGGTGAGCGTCCTTACGGCCCACGAACGCTCTATCGAAATCGAAAAGCGCATTTTCAGCGAGCTGCGGCAGACCATCCTTCAAGCGGCGGCACGTATTCGTATCAGCAGCGGAGTGATTGCCGAGCTGGACCTGCTGGCCAACTTCGCCCATCTTGCCGCGTTGCGTAACTACGTACGCCCGCAGCTTGTCGAGAACGCGGTCCTCGAAACCATCGGCGGCCGCCATCCCGTGGTCGAGTGTCTGCTGGAGAACGCGGGACAAAACAAATTTGTCGCCAATGACCTCTACGTGGAAACCGGCGGCCCGAGCCTGCTGCTGATCACCGGACCCAACATGGGCGGCAAATCGACTTACCTGCGTCAGGCCGCGTTGCTGATCATCATGGCCCAGATGGGATGCTTCGTTCCTGCCAAAAGCATGCGCCTGGGTATTGTGGACCGCATCTACACCCGCATCGGCGCCAGCGACAACGTGGCCCGCGGCCGCTCCACGTTTATGGTTGAGATGACCGAGACGGCGACCATTCTCAACACTGCGACCCCGCAATCCCTGATCCTGCTCGACGAGATGGGCCGCGGCACCGCCACGTTCGATGGCCTCTCGCTGGCCTGGGCCACGCTCGAATACCTTCATGCGGAAGTGGGTGCAAGAACCCTGTTCGCCACTCACTACCATGAGCTGACCCTGCTGGCCGAACAGCTGCCAGGGTTGAAGAACCTGCGGGTTGCGGTGAAGGAAACCCCGAAAGGCATCGTCTTCCTGCACGCCATCGAGCCTGGCGCCGCAAGCAAAAGCTATGGCATCGAAGTAGCGCGGTTGGCCGGGCTTCCGCTCTCCGTGATCGAGCGCGCGCGCCAGGTGCTGCTGCAGCACGAGCAGTCGGAAAAGAGAAACATCGCCCACGAAACAGCCGCGCCCCTGCAGCTCACAATGTTCACGCCGCTTTCGCAGCGCATTCTGGACCGCCTGGAGCAAACCGACACCAACAGCCTCACGCCGCTACAGGCGCTGAATCTCCTCGAAGAGCTCAAGAACGAGATTCGGGGGACTTCGTGAGCCCCATGTCTTTGCGTCAGGCGGTGGGCCGGGCGTTGGTCGTAGGCCTCGAAAGCCTCGAGCTGAGCAAGCTGGAATCCGCCTGGTTGCGGCTCCTGCAACCCGGAGGCGTCATCCTCTTTCGCCGCAACATCGAGAGCGCGGCACAGACGCACGCCCTATTGCAAGCAGCGTCTCAGGCCGTCGGTCATCCGCTGCTTCGTTACGTCGATGTGGAAGGAGGCACAGTCGATCGGCTGCGCGACTTGATTGCGCCGATGCCTTCCCCGTTCGCAGTGGCCGCAACCGACAACCCTGCGCTGTTCGAGAAGCACGGCAGCCTCATCGCGGAAGAGGCGCGCATGCTTGGTTTCACCACTACCTTTGCTCCGGTCCTCGACCTGAGAACGTTCGCTTCGAAAGGCGTGATGACCACCCGCGTCGTCTCTGGCGATCCCGACGCAGTCGCGCGTTATGCCCGCTACTTCCTTAAGGGACTGGCGCGCCACGGTGTGCTCGGTTGCGGCAAGCATTTCCCGGGCCTGGGCAGCGGACAGGTCGATTCCCACCATGCCACGCCCTCGATTAGCAAACCATTCGACCTGCTCTGGCAAGAAGATCTCGTGCCCTATCGAAAGCTGGTCAAACAGCTTCCCATGGTGATGGTTTCCCACGCCGCTTATTCCGCCTCCGGCCCCGACCCCGCTTCTATCTCCGAATACTGGATCAAAAAAGTGCTCATCCGGAAGATTGGCTACAAAGGCCTCATTGTTTCCGACGACATGGAGATGGGGGGCATCCTCAACTACATGGGCATCGCCGAGGCCGCCGTGCGCGCGATTGCAGCCGGCACAGAAATCGTGGAAATCTGCCGCGATCCCGCGTTGATCTTCGCGGCCTATGAAGGCGTTTTGGGTGAATCGGAAAAATCGCCTGCTTTCGCCCGCCTCGTGAGGCGCGCGACAGTGAAAGTCGCCAGGGCCGCCGCGCCGCGTTCCAGGCGCATTCCTCCTGTTCCTGCGGAGACCGCGGTCAGCCGAATGCGCACAGCCATTGAGCGCTTTACTCAGGATGTAGCCAGGGCGACTCCCGCATGAGCGTTCCCCTCACGGAAATGACAGTCGCGGGCATCATGAGCGGAACTTCCGCAGATGGTATCGATGTTGCCTTTACCCGGATTGGCCCCAGTCCGGACGATCCAGCGTTCCCGCGTCTGCGGCTTCTCGCGCATGCCGGCTTTCCCTTTCCGCCGCCGCTGCGACGTGCCGTTCTCGGCTCGATGAATGCTGATTCGATCTCCACCGCCGAACTCGCCCGCCTGAATTGGCGC
>Ga0335074_10008823_pt1 | contig 14028 bp, 11 predicted proteins | sample Lox_Sample_23_FD_206715 | JGI IMG/M metagenome (GOLD analysis project Ga0335074, IMG submission 206715) | Soil microbial communities from Loxahatchee National Wildlife Refuge, Florida, United States - Lox_Sample_2.3 | ecosystem: Environmental > Terrestrial > Soil > Wetlands | place: USA...
CACAGCGCTGGCGAGAACGTGCACAAAGAACGGGCCCTTAGTGCCGTCCTGGAAGACCAGGCTCCCGCGTCGGTCGAAGATGTCGCCACGGTACATAATGCTAAGATCGACGTCCGTGCGGCCCTGAAGAAGCGAGGAGAGTGCGATTGTTGCTTCCCTGTCAGGGCGATCCATAATAATCTGAAGATCCAGGTCGGACCGATTATGAAGATCCACATTTCGACTGGCTGATCCAATCCACAGGATGGCGATCAGCCGTGGCCGGATGGCTTGATGTGCCGTCATCCGGGAGCATAGCTCCGCGCATAGGCCTGCCAGAACTTTCACTCGACAACCGAAGTAAAGGCTTCGGCCGCATGCCGTCCCAAATATTCGGCGTGCCAGCCTCCTGCACGCCGCCGCAGGAGTGAGACTGAGGCGTTCGGCGGACGCGTGGCGTAGGTTCGCGCATGGGACCAGTCGTGAATCGTAGAAGCCAGGGCTCGGATTGCGCCGCCGTGCGTAAACGCGAGTACAGGCCCGTCGTCGACGTCGAGGGAGATATCTGTCAACCATGCGAGCATCCTGCGGCCGACGTCATTCATGGACTCGCCGTTCGGCGGTCTAAAGTCCTTGCCAGCCTTCTCGATCTTAAGAAGGCAATCGTCGGTAAAAACTTCGACGCCGAGTTTGCCAACCCACATTCCCACACACTGCTCGTGAAGCCGTTCGTCCTCGATCACGGACATGGATATCTCTGCAGTAGCCAAGGCCACCTTCGCTGTGGATCGAGCACGGACGGTGGGCGAGCTGAAGATCGATGACGGTGCGAGTCCACTGCGCAGCAGGTGTCGCCCTAACTCTGCTGCCTCGGCTACTCCCTGCTCGACGAGGGGGGTGAGCTCGCACCTCCCGCAGATCACTCCCGCCTGCTCATTGGAAGCCGAGCGCCCGTGCCGGAACAGGTAGACCCACGAGGACAGGCTCATGCTGGGTCCTTTGGAAGCGGGGTAGGACGTGAGTGACATTTAGCCGGCACCCACATAGCATCATACCGTCGCTGCAAAGGGGTGTAAATTGTTACTTTCGACGAGCAGTGCATCCGCCGTTCCGCCTGGTGATGTTCGCGAGCTACAACTTGGCGTTCTCGGGTTCGGCCGGATTGGATCGCTGCATGCGCGCACCATCGCGGAGATGCCCCTCGCCAGACTCTTGGCAGTGTGCGATACGGATCACAGAGCGCTCGTTCGGGCGCAGTCGATGTATCCGGTAAGCACCACGACCGATCTTTTCGAGTTCTTGCGGATGCCTCTCGACGGCGTCGTGATAGCGTCTAGCTCCCAGTGCCATGCTGAACAGATCGCGGCCGCAGCCACGGCGGGGATCGCAGTCTTCAGTGAGAAGCCGATCGCATTAACACTCGCTGAGACTGATCGGCTGCTCATGTCCATCAGTAGTCGCCGAATTCCGTTCCAGATCGGTTTTCAACGCCGATGGGACCGGCGTTTTCGCCGCATGAAGGACGTCATCGATTCAGGGGATGTCGGCCAGCCTGTGCTCTTCAAGGCGCATGGCCGAGATCCCGATGCATCCAAGCCAGCCAATTGGGGGCTAGACAAGAACGGTGGGCTGTTCGCAAACTCAGCAATCCATGACTACGATGCGGCTCGCTTTCTACTGGGCCGCGAGGTCGACAAGATCTCCGCAACAGGCGCGACTCTTGTCCATAGAGGGTTGCGTATGGTCGGGGACCTGGACATTTGCTCAACTACCCTCTTCTTCGGCGACGATGCTATGGCATTGACCGAGTGGAGTAGGTTCGCGTCGACGGGCTACGAGGTCTTTGCCGAAGTTGTCGGCACAAGGGGTTCGGTTCGGCTGGAAACGGAGCAGGGCTCGAGTGTAGTGATACTTAAGGGCAATCGTTCCTCGCAGACTGTCGTCGAGTTCTTCGGCCAGGCGTATCGAGCCTCGCTACATGAGTTTGCGGGCGCGGTTCGTGAGGGGCGCCAGCCTAATCCTGGACCTGATGACGCCCGCGCGGCCCTGCAGCTGGCGACACTCGCCCGTGCGTCGTTCGACCGGGGTGGAGCGGAGGTGAATGTGCCCCGACTGGCGCCGCTCGGGTAATCGTGACATGACTGCCGCGGCCGACAAGCTCACCTGTCGAACTCGGGATCTCTGGGCGTTATCGCGTGATCGAGTTCGCCTCGGATCTCGTCGAGTCTGTAGGCGAGGTCTGGGGCCTTCTGGCTGAGGTGATAAAGATCGGTTCTGTGGATCAGCCGCTGCGTCCATAGCACCGTGCGTCCTTGCTCGAGGAGTTCGACGGCCTGTTGCGGTGAGACGCGGAGGGCACAGGCGGCTGCGTCCTCAGCCAGGCCGCGCCAACGAGCCAAATGGACTTCTCGGGCGCTGCGCTCCAGTCCGTGCCAGGCTACTTCGGCCAGCAGGCCGACTGCGGCCGCATATCCTTCGCGGCCTGTATCGAAATCCTGGTCTTCCATCGCCCACTCTCCCTGCGCTCGGGCAGCGAGTGCACGGATCACGGGCGGAGCGGTCGGGACCGCGACCGCCTTTCGGCGTGCATCGATAGCGTCGCGGGCGTCTGCGGAGTCGTGAAGGAGGTGGTACCGCAGGCGGTGAGCGCGACCGAGCACGGACAGGGATGCGGGAAGGTCTGGGTGGTTCTCAGGCAGCAGGGCGACCGCATGCCTGGCTGATGCGATGGCTTCGTCCAAATCGACGCCATTGTCGCTCGCGGCAGCGCGGGCGCGCAGCAGGACAGCAAGGTTCAGTGCGTACATTGAGCGGTCGGGGTGGTCGCCGGGCGTCAGGGCGAGCGCTGCACGTGCCGCAGTGATGGCGCGATCGAGATTCTCTTCCTGGCGGCAGGACTCGTATTGATGGTAGAGCGCGAGTGCCAAGTTAGACAGCATGCCCGCCCGGTCGGGTTGGCCCAACGGGGTTCCGGCGACCGCCTGCATCGCCAGTTCGACTGCCGTCCGCAGGTCAGCGGGTTCGCCGACATGCTCATACCGCTCTCGGAGGGCGACGCCGAGATTAGATTGCAATCGTGCCCGGGTGGGGTCATCGTGTGGTGTAAGGTCGAGTGCTTGGCCGCCGACCTCCACGGCTTCGTCCACATCGCGCAGGAGGCCGGTACGCTCGAACCGCAGTCGCAGCGCAAATGCGAGATTTGACAGTCGGCGGGCGCGACTGCCGTGATGAAGATCAGTCCCCGTGACAGCGCGGCGAGCCGCTGAAATGGCTTCCTCGAGATCGAGGAGCCGCCCGCTGGCCTCATACCGCATCCGCAGCGCATTACCCAGATTAGACAAGTGCAATGGCAGCCCTGGCTGGTTCTCGCTTAGCAACGTGATAGCATCACGAGTCGTAGCGATCGCCGTCTCTAGGTCGGTGGCCCTGCCGGAGTCGGCAAAACGCAATTGCAGAGCCGCAGCCAAGTCGCCGAGTGCTTGTGCCCGGCCTGCATCGGGTGCGGGCATCTCATTAATCACACGCCGGAACAGGCTGATCGCCGCACCGAGATCCGCTAGGTCGCCTGTCGACTGGTATTCGTGCAACTTCTTGATGGCCGCGGAACGCGATCGACGAGCTGAACTGGTCATGGCGCCTCGATGATTGAGCTACTCAGCGTGCTTACGCCGTCGGCGACAAGGCCTGAGACCGCAGGCCATCGCCGCGATTTTGGTCGTTGGCAAGGCTCTATGTTCCTGGCTTCGGACAATGTGCCGCGGCTTGTATCGCCGCGGCCTCTTCTAGGTCCACCACCACTTGCCCGCCCGCGGTCCTGAGTGTCAGGTTGCCGTCGCTTAGAGCTACTGCCGGGCCGCAGAAGGTTCCGCTAGGAGTCGTGACCTGCAGCACGGGCCCATTTCGCTGTGGGCCGTACCAAGTGGCACCAACCGCCGCCACTAGAAGTGCTGCGCAAATGAGCGTCAGGGCGATGCCGCGGCGAAGAGCGGCTGCGGCGGTAACTGCCTCGATGTGATCCGCGGCGTTCCGTGACAGCAACTCGTGAACTGGCATGACGGAGGGTCGGCCGCTTGCCGCGCGGATGAGCAGCATCGCCCCAGCCGCCCCCGCGATCAGCGCAGCTAAGAGCAAGATCCCAACCCAGGCGGCCCAGGACCGGGCAAGCTGGCTCACGTCGGAACGACCTTTGATCAGGCTGAAACCGACCAACGCGGCCAGCAGCCCGCCGAGGCCGTTGCGCCACGCGGCCGCAGCTTCGCGCACGCGCGGTAGCTCAGCTGCCAGCAACCGGCCGCGTTCGCGGGCTGCCCGCAGGTCAGCTACATCGGCCTGGGGTCCGGGAGTTAGATGGTAGGTCACTGCGCCGAAGACCAGATGGTCAGGATCCAATAGGCGCCACAACCAGAGCGACCATCGGGCCGGTCGGGGTGTTCGTCCTCGCAGGTGCAGATCATGGGCTCGTCATGACTGGCTTCTGCTGCCTTAGGCGCCGTGGCTCGCAACCAGCCGGCAACGGACCGCGAGGATCGGAAGATGCCGCTTACAACAGGTATGTCAATGAGGGCGTGGCAGCGCGGGCACGGACCGCGGAGAACCGTTGTGCCGTGGGTCAGTTCTGTCACGGTGAAGCTCTTCGCCGCGTCCACGGCGTATGTGTCATGAGTGATTTCCGAGTAGGGCAGGCTCGCGTCCGGCGGTGACGCCGGGTTGCTGACTCTCACAGTTAACTCCCGCCTAAGTGAGGTTCCGGGTGAAGATCACGGGCCAGTATGGGTGAATGGCGTCCATGCACTTGGCGGAAGGCGGCGGGCATCCCGCAGGTAGCGGATGGCATTATGGAGAGCATAGGCGGACCTGGCCGCATCGAATTGCTCGTCTGAGGTCAGCTCGTTGTAAACCGCGTCAGCCACCTCGGCGGTAGTTTCGTCATATACAGACCACAGGGTGCCGATCACGTGCCGGTAGCCGGTGTAATGCAGCGCTGCCGTCAGGGTGATCGCTTCGTCGGGAAGGTTGATTCCACCGGTCGCGGTCATGCACGCGGCGAGGAAGGCAAACTCGCCGCGGTATTGCCCGGCTCCGATATCGGCGACGCTGAGGATGCGATCATGCAGGAGGAGGCCGCCTTGAGAAGGGTCCGCGAGATTCTGCCCTCCATGGCAGGCGAAGTGTGCCCACCGGTGACGCGGTAGCTCGTTAAGCACCGTTTCCGAGGTGGCCGTTTCACCTTCCAGCACGGTCAGATGCTCGGCGAAGAGAAACGCCAGCAGATCCTTTTCGCGGGCTACGTTGGCAATAGGTCCATCGCCGGGAGTATCGGCCAAAGCGACCAGCAGGATCCGCTCATCATCCGGCTGGAAATCAGGTGGCCTCCCGGCTTCCAGCAAAGCCCGCAAGGTCGGCGTATAGGAAGACACCACCCGGTCGAGGACAGCCTGGCCATGTGATTGCCCGGTCTCGTCGTACCGCCCTGCGGCATGTAGCGGCAGCAAGCTAAGGAGCCCAGTCGGGCACCACCACAGCCGGGGCCATGTCTGTCCCGTCTCAGGGGGGCTAACGAGCCCGACGGCGGTGAGAACGGGACCGGCGATCTCATCCCATAGCCACGTTAGGACGGTGGCCAGAGTCTGATCGCGGTCACGCTCCGCGTCCTGGATCGCCTGCTTCGCTTCTGTGTAACGTCTAATCGCGTCTAGGCTATGGTCCCCGCTGTCGTAGCGGTATCGGGCAGCCTGCAGCTCATGGGTCGCTCCATCTACCTGGTGCAGCACCCGCAGATAGTCGTACGCTTTCCGAGAGACGTCCTCGGCACTGAGGCGCGGCAGTTCTTCGACCTGTACGCCACCCGTAGTGACAATCAGCGCATCACAGTGCCACTGGCTGATGTTGATGACGACAACCGGGCCATTCGTTGCCGCCGGGAGCAAAGCTTCTAGGCGCAAGGGCCGGAGAAACGCCTCGAAACCCTCAAGCTCGCGGACGCGGTCGACAATCTCGTCCCACTCCCTGGCCAGGGCCATGCGTCGGTCGACCAATTGAGAAATGTCGGACCGTGCATCGGGCATCAAGCTGACTCACCCACCCGAGACATCTATTGGAACTCACACCATACTGGCCTGGCTAGTGGGAGGAACAGGTCTGGTGGCCCGAACCACGAACGGCCGCTGCGCGGCGTAGGGCTCGTCGAGCCTGCCACTGCATGTTCGAGCCGCAGCCTGATGACGTGCAGTCTGGTTGGGGGGTGGTCAGGTCGCGCCATCGTCGCCCTATCCCAGACCCGATACCAGGAGACCGGAGACAAACTCGGTTGGGGGCCAAAGTGGGAGCCATGGTCAGCAGGATCCGGGCGTCGTCAGGCGTCGTCAGGCGATTGTCGTGCCAGGTCAGCGCCACATAAGGCCGTGGTGGGCGTTGTCTGGCCTGGTTCGGGTTTGCCTCCTAAGCAGTAGGCCGCAGGTTCGAGTCCTGCTCGGGGCGCTATGCCAGCACGTGGTGACTATTTTTCGCCAATCCGTTCACAGCTATGTGAATTGCCTGCGAGCAATGACTCGTTACCGACGAATCGTCTTGTCTGGCCTGTGCATATTGTTCGAACGGCTGATGGCCGGGAGCCAAACTGGGAGCCAAAGCACCCGCAATGGCTGAACGCCGGACCCTTCGAACTCGCCGGAACAGCGGCAGGCGGCGCGGACGTCCGGCCGCGTGGCCTGCTTGCGCTTCGTCACGGTGAACCCGTGCTGGTCAGCCCGAATGCTCCAGCCCGTACTGCGCTGCCGCCGACCGTGATCGGAGCCCCTCGCTCGCCGGGTCCACCACCGGGACGGCCCAGCCCTTGGGTGTTACCTGCTGCGCAGGTGAGGTGATCAGAGGATCGGCCGTGAACGCGGCGCCTGGGCAGCCCGGCGGCTGTTTATCGCAGCCCGCGGATCCGCCAGGCAGGCGAGCGTCGTTACTGATGTCGGGCGGCGGCTCGCGAGCGCCGCAGGAACAGGGCCTTCCGGGCCGCTTTGGCTACTGGCCTGACCGGGTGGTGGGCGCCGATCGCCTCAAGCACGGTCTCGGCTGACGGCGCTGGCGACCGGCCGAGCTCTGTGGCCAGCCGGGCCTGCCGGCTATCGTCACCGGCCATCGCCAGAGTGTCCAGCATCCCTGCCGGCTCAGTGGTGACAAGCCGGTGGAACAGCACCTGCGCGAAGCTGTCCGGGTCACTCGCCTCGTACAGCGCCTGCACGTCGAGTATCCCGTGGTCGGCAAGCCAGCACAGCGCGAAGCCGCGCGACGCCGGCTTCTCGGCGAGCCGCCGTACCTGCGGCACGGCCAGCTCTGGCCCGAGATCGGTCAGCATTGCCAGCGCGAGGTACTGCAGTGCTGGCTCGGCCAGCTCGGCAACGGCCGCGGCAAGCCCTGCCGCGGCCTGCTCAGGGGTACGGCGGTCGAGCCAGGCATCGACCTCTGCGGCCAGGGTGCCCGGATCCGCGGTGTCAAGGCCGGCCACCAGCTCGGCGGCCGCGGCCGTGGCGAGCAGGCCGGACACCGGAACGTCATACCCGAGGGCGGGCAGCCGTTTCTGCATGGCGGCTACCCCGGCCGGAGTGAGTTCTACATCGCTCCCTGACCGGACCGGATGCTCCGCCTCGGCCTCTTGCCCGGCCGCGCCGCTGCGACGCAGCACGCCGGCCAGCTCAAGCGCGTCCGCGATTCTGGCCACGTCCAAGCCGATCCGTCCGGCAACATGCTCGTCAGCGAGCCGGCCGAACACGAACGTGCCGAGCACCACCTCGGTGGCCATTTCGGCCAGCTTCGCGATGGGCACCGGCTGCCGGCCTGCGTACGGCGGAACGAGCAGGTGCAGCACGATGCTGTCCAGCAGCTCGTCAACCTCCGGCCAGTCCAGCCACGCTCCGGGAACGCGCCCGACAGTCAGCGGCCCCGCAGCCAGCAGTGCATCCAGGACCCGGTCGAACTCCGCGGCCGGGTTTCCGGCCAGTGCCAGGCCTCGCTTGGTCGCGAGCACCTTGCCATGCCGGACGCGCACAATGCCGGCCTTCTTTGCCCAGGTGAACACCAGATGCAGCACCGGCAGCTCAGCCGAACTGCGCGTCGTGAACGTGCGGTCGCCAATGCGCTCGTCCAGCACATCGCCGCTACCGAGCAGCGGAACCAGCGCCCGGGCGTCGGCCATGGTGAGGTTCCCCCGCTGCGTCAGCCGGCGACCGGCACCGGCGAACCTAGCCAGCTCCGCGAACATTCTCAGCACCGGCGCCGCCGCCTCGGAAGGCTGTACCGCTTCCGGTGACGGCAATGGAACGGGAGGCAGCGCCATCGAGGAGGGCGCGTTCCTGGCCGCAGCGCCGCCGGCACCAAAGGCGCTGTCGGGCAGGATCGCCTGCCGCTCCTCGTCGCTGAGCGAGTTGAACCTGGTCACCCACTCCTCAATCTGGGCCGGATCGCTCGGGTCGGCCCCGTCCGCGAGCGCACCCGAGAAGATGGACTTAGCCAACCCGAAGTTGGCCGGGTCTCCCATCGCGGCTACGAACTCGTCGGTCGCGCCAGTAGCGGCAGCCCGCAGCCGCGCCGCAGACGCCGATCCGGGCGCGAGGAGACGCTCGGCCGCCAGGTAGTCGGTGAACGCCGCGATGCTGCCAGGGATAGTCACGCTGTCCGCTTGCGACACGCTGAGCTTGCGCGGGCACCAGCTCAGCAGGAACTCCGCAATGTCGCCGGTGGTCCAGCGGCCGAGGTTGCCATCACCGTAACCGAACTTCCAGTCCAGCGCGATGCCGGCATCGACGGTCGCCCCGTGCGCCGCCGCTTCATCGAACCTGCGCTGCGCCCTCAGCCAGCCGCCGAACCCGTCCAGGAGGCGGCCCTGGACCCGACCGAATCCAGCCTCGTCGCCCTGACTAAGTTCCAGCTGCACCGCTCCAGCATTCCACGGCAGCGGCAAGCAACCGCCAGATCTGCGACCAGCGGAGAACAACCGCGATAGGAGCGGCAACGAAGTCGTTTACGCGGGTGGCCGGCGCCGAGCGCACCCGCCACATGCTTCGGCCGATGGGCGGCATCATTGCGATGGCGACTGTCCGCCGGCTGGACGGCACCGGGTCCGCGCCCTCGCATAACGGCCAGCCAGTCACATCGTCAAGATCTCCCGGCGGGACATCGCGCCCCGGCAGGGGCGTGCTGATCAGAGACGGGCCCAGCGGCGTGTGCTGCGTTCCCACGAGCCCGTCGCCGTGCCGTCCAGTATCGGGTCGATGAACGGGCGGACCACGGCTAGTGCGTCGTCAAGCGTGCGCGCGGTGTCGAGCAGGGAACGGCGGGCCTCGGCTGCGTACCCGCGTTCCCATAGCGCGGGGTCAGGGACGTCGAAGTGCCTGGGTACTGTCAGGCCCCGTCGGTCGAACTCCGATCGCAGCGCGAAGGACTGGGCTTGCGCTGAGACCGACGCCCCGTTGACGATGGCTACCAAGTCGACGAGATCGCGGTAGCGAGTGGATGGTCGCCGCGCCTCGCCGTGCTCTTCGTAGGTTGCAGCGATCTTGTCGGCGACGTGATCTGCGAGCGGGTACGCGCGATATCCGTGCTGTTCCACCTCCGGGATGACGCCTTGGGCTAGCGGAGGCACTGCATCTGGCTGACCGGTCATCCGGATGCCTGATCCGACAAGGTCGACGTGGAACGCAAGCCATGTCGTGGCGCCGATGCGGCTATCTACGGGTAGCCGGACGGCGTTGTTGCTGACTGGTGTCCGGCCGCCGATCTCGAAGCTGAACCAGTCGGCAGCGTCGATGACCGCCGCCCGGCGGAGCGCGGTCTCGGCGGCTTCTCGCTCCATCTCGAGATAGAGGTCAATATCGAGAGTTCCGCGCACCCCGAGGTCGCGGGCGAGAAGGGCGGTAGCTCCCTTGATGATCCATCTGTCGTCAGCGAGGTAAAGCCGCTCTATCAGCCGGTCGTAGGCGACCTGGCGCTGCAGTTGCTGCAGGGTCCAGCGCCTCTCCTTGGCCGCTTCCTTAAGCCGGTCGGTAAGTGCCCGGCGGAAAGCTGCCGGAGTCGCGTAGCGGCTGCGCGCGGTCACGTCTTTATCCCGGCGGCCTGGTCGGCGTGTGCCCGCGCCATGTCCATCCACCGATCCTTTTCGGGATCACCGGCCAGGTCCAGGAACCAGTCAAGCAGTTCAACGCCTGCTCCCTTGGCGAGCCCGAACCGGGCTGCATGAGGCGCGAGGCTGTCCGCGATGGAACCCGGATCGTCATAGGCCAGCCGGATCGCGTCCTTGATGAGCTGGGCTACTCCTTCAGGATCCTCGTGGTCCCGCAGCAGGTCTGAGGCGATGCGCGCGGGTCGGGTGACTGGAAGACCGCGCAGGCTGGCCAGCTCTCGATCGTCAATGAGCCGAAGGTGGACGCGGACGTCCGGCCGCCTTGTCTGCTTGCGCTTCGTCACGGTGAACTCGTGCCGGTCAGCCGGGAAATGCCCCAGCCCGTACACTGCTGCCGCCGACCGATGAGAGACGACGCCCTGGTCGGCGGTACGTTCCCATGCTGGGACGCCGGGCGCGAGCTGAAGCCACGCGGCGCGCAGGTCAAGATGATCCGGGATGGGAGCGACGACCAGCCGGTACACACCTGCCGCCACCCGGTCGAGGCCACCGCCCGGCGCAGTCAGGCGCTCCAGTGTCGTGGTGCCGACTCCTGCCCCCCGGACCTGCTGCCGCGTGACAAGACCCCACTGATCCTGGGTGAGTTCCTGGAGTCGGAGCAGCGCCGACTGTCTCTTCACTACTTCATTATACCCCGTACAAGGGGTCTATTGAAGCAGAGACCAAGAGGACACCATCACCCTTGCCGCTGCCTCGCAGGCCGCCCCGCCGAGAGCCAAACTGGGAGCCAACATCAGCAGGCCCGAGGCGTCGTCAGCCGTCGTCAGGCGAAAGTCGTTGCTGGCCAGCGCCAGGTAGGGCGGCGGTGGGCGATGTCTGGCCTGGTTCGGGCTTGCCTCCTAAGCAGTAGGCCGCAGGTTCGAGTCCTGCTCGGGGCGCCATACCAGCAAGTGGCGAATCTTTTTCGCCATTCCGTTCAAGGCTATGTAAACTGTCTGCGAGCAATCGCTCGTTGCGGACGAATCATCTTGTGTGAACTGTGATTATTGTTCGAACAGCTCACGGCCGAGAGCCAAACTGGGAGCCAAAGTACCCGCACAGCCTGAACGCTAGGCCCCTTCGAACTCGCCGGAACAGCGCCAGCGCGAGATAGAGCAGAAGCAGGCCCGCCAGCGCGGCGAGCACCGGACAAGGAGCCAGCCGTGAGCACCAGCGGCCTCCCGGCAGGCTGCTTCGATCCGACAGCTCCCGTGCAGCGAAAGCCGCCAGGCGCGAGGCCAGCGGGCCAACAGGCCACGAGCAGTGAACACGCGAATCGTGGCAGAAGCGGACATTCAGTTTCGATCGCGTCGGCGCACCAGCGGAAGCCCGGACGGCCATGCAGACGAGCGCATCGGCTATGGAAGGCGATGCCCGACTCGGCGATGAGGAGCGTACGGCGGAACTCTGTCCGAAGTGTCAGAATGCAGGCACTTCTTGCACCTTCTCGCGGAGGCTGACTTTGTCGAACGCGGCCGATCTCATCAGGGCCATCGCAGGCGTCCTCTGGGTCGGCCTCGCGCTGGCCGCCGTCCTGATCTTGCGCAACGTAATCCGCGTTCGCGGAGGCTCGCTCACACGGCTCGGGTTAGGTCCATCAGGAGTCACTATGGAGTTCGCCGAGGCCAAGCTGGATGAGGCCGTGCGTGGATCGAGTACTGCGGATCAGCGAGCGGTTGGCCAGGCGGCGAAGCGATCGGTTATCGATCGCCTTCAACGGAACGCAGGGTTGCTCGGCCGGGCGAGAATCCTGTGGGCAGATGATCATCCTGAATACAACGCAGCCATTGTCGACCTGCTCAGGCGTTTCCGAGCGACCGTCGAGACTCCGAGAACCAACGAGCACGCTCTGGCGCTGATGCAAGCCAGCCGGTATGACGTCGTCATCTCCGACGTTGCCCGTGACGCCGAGGGACCGGGCAGCGATCTGAAGGGGATAGAGCTAGCCGAGGCTGTCTTCGGGCGGTGGGGAATGCGCATTCTGCTGTTCACGGCAAGGTTCAATGCGGCCACGATGCCGGGCAGGACAGACACCCAACGGCTTGAACTCGTTGAGACAGTGCGGCGGTGCGTCTTCGGCACGACTAACCGAACCGACGAAGCACTGCACCTCATCCTGGACGTACTGGAGCGTTCTTGATCCATGGGCCAGTCTCGGCGAGGTCGCGTGATCGCGGCAGATCCGGAAGTTGCATGACCAGGCCGCTCGTCGGCAGCGGCGGCATGATTTAGCCGTGCTGGGATCGTGGGACGAGCTGATCGACAACGTTGGATGTCTCCCCGGGAGGTTCGTTGGCCGTCCCAGGTACGCGCTGGCGCGTAGCTTCGTCGAGGGTTTCGGCGCGGCCAGGGGCGATGACGTGCTTCCCGGATTTCAGCTGCGGCTGAGCAGCCAGCTCCAGCACCGGGCGATTCGCAACCACAATTGGTCCAGGCCAGCCTGCTCGATGCGCCGGACGTTAGCCGGTGACGCGCCGTCCAGCCGTCCGCTCTTCTCGGCTACTTGTTTCACTTGCGCTAGGACCGGTGCCTGGCCAGGCTCGTGTCGACGACGCTCGAATTTTGAACGGTTCCGGCGCTTGAAGAGTGAACGGTTGGTTGGAGTCTAGTTGTCGGGTTCGGCGGTGGTTCGGATGCTGGGGAGGCTGTCGATGCCTCGTCCGCGGAGGCGGTAGCTGGCGCCTTTGAGGGTGAGGACGTCGGCGTGGTGGACGATCCGGTCGATCATGGCGGCGGTGACGGCCTGGTCGCCGAACACGCCGCCCCAGCCGGAGAACGGCAGGTTCGAGGTCAGGATCAGGGAAGCGTGCTCGTATCGGCTGGAGACGAGCTGGAAGAACAGGTTCGCGGCGTCCTGCTCGAAGGGGAGGTAGCCGACCTCGTCGACCTATGCGGATGTCCGCATAGGTCGACCTATGCCGACCCCGCGACTATGCCGACATGGGCGGCGGGCCTGTGGCCTGTGCCCTGATCAGGGCGGGCTTCGGGCGCGCCGGCTGGCTGCTGTGATCGGCATAGTTACAGGCTCTCGAGGAAGGCGAGCATCTTGTCGGTGGGGCGGTAACGGCCGGGCCTGGCGGTTGCGGGGGTGGTGAGTGCCAGGGCTCTTTCCTTGATGCTGATGTCGGCGTGCACGTAGGCGTCGGTGGACCGGACGCCGGCGTGGCCGAGCCACAATGCGATCACGGAGGTGTCGACGCCGGCTTGCAGCAATGACATGGCGCAGCTGTGACGCAGGACGTGGGGGTGGATTTTCCTGCCTTGCAGCGACGGGCATCGCTGTGCGGCAGCCGCTGCGTGGGTGGTGACCCGCAGTGCGACGGCATCGCGGCTGAGCCGCCGTCCGGTGCGGGTCGGGAACAGCGGGTCGTCGGGGTGGCCGGCTCGTTCCCTGAGCCACAGCCGCAAGATCGCCTCGACTGGGCTGGTCAGAGGAATAGCGCGCTGCTTGCGTCCTTTGCCTTCGCAGTGGATGCTGGCGCCGGTTCCGAGTGTGACGTCGCCGCAGTTGAGGCTGGTGAGTTCGGAGACCCGAAGGCCGGCCTGGACTGCCAGCAGCATCTGGGCCCGGTCTCGCCGGCCTTCCCAGCGGGCTTGGTCGGGTGCGGCGAGCAGCGCGTCGACTTCGGTGGCGGTCAGGAACGTCACGATCCGCTTGTCGAACCGTTTCGGCGGGATCGCCAGCACGCGCTGGATGAGCATCGCGTGCTCGGGGTGGCGCAAGGCGGCGTAGGAGAACAGCGACCGGATCGCTGTCAGGCGCACGTTGCGGGTCCTGGTGCTGTTATGCCGCTCGGTTTCGAGGTGATTCAGGAACTCCGAGATCGTGACGGCATCCAGGTCGTCCCAGTCGAGCTGGGCGGGCATCTTCCCGGTCCGCTGGTGCACGAAGGTGAGCAGCAGCC
>Ga0335074_10008824_pt1 | contig 14027 bp, 14 predicted proteins | sample Lox_Sample_23_FD_206715 | JGI IMG/M metagenome (GOLD analysis project Ga0335074, IMG submission 206715) | Soil microbial communities from Loxahatchee National Wildlife Refuge, Florida, United States - Lox_Sample_2.3 | ecosystem: Environmental > Terrestrial > Soil > Wetlands | place: USA...
ACAACTTCTCGACCGTGACGATCTCCTCCCCGACGACGGTCACCGTCAACCCGGTGATCAACAGCTACCTGATCTCGGGCACCGTCTACCTCGCGGCGAACCACAACGCCCCGGTCCCGAACGGCGGGAACGTCACGGTCTGGGACGGCTACAACGGCTACATCTACTCGAGCGCCACGGCGCCGGGCGGCTTCTATTCGTTCGGCACGTACCCGGGGAACTTCACTTCGGGATCGCAGACGTTCGAGGCCGTGCTCTCCCCGGTCGGGTACGCGACCACGGCGTACCAGCACACCGTCTCGAGCGCGACGCCGTACTCGCAGGACGTGTACGTGAGCCCGCTCACGGCGGCGCAGCGCGGGATCTACACGACGACGCTGAACTACTCGGCGATCAACGTCCTCACCGGTAAGGGCTCGCTCAACGTCGTGACGTCCGCGGCTCTCGGCAACGACACGGTGATCGCGAACCTCCCGAACGCCTCGATCGGCCAGATGTGGGCGCAGCTGGGCCTCGACTTCAACCACCAGACGTCGTTCCCGAACACGATGCTCTCCCAGTTCTTTGCGTGGGAGAACCAGTCGGGACCGTTCTTCCCCGCCGTCCAGGCGGGCGCGACGATCAACGGCACCGGATTCATCGCCCCGAGCTCGGGCACGACGCTCGCCAGCGCCGCGTCGACCTGCGCCTCGGCGAGCCCCGGATGCGGCCTTTCGAGCGCCGCCACGATCTCGCTCGGCTGGAACCAGACGTTCACCCTGAACGGGACGCTCGCGCTCAACTCGAGCGCGTACACCCTCTCGTTCGGGTTCGCGCACCCCACGAGCTCGGACACGTACAACTATACCGTCGTCCTCCCGACCGGCTACTCGCTCGCCGCGGGCACCGCTGCCCCGGCGCAGTCCCGACTTGTCGCGGCCGGGCCCGGGAACAGCTGGACGAAGTTCACGCTGGTCGCGCTCCCCTCGGCGAACCCGTCGGGCACGTTCTCGTTCTCGATCGTCAAGTACGCGAGCCTGACGCCGAACGTCAACGTCTCGGTCGCGAATTTCGCCTTCTCCAAGGCGAACGTGCTCAACGAGACCCACGGCAACTACACCGTCGTGGTCGGGCTCGGCCAGAACGCCACCTTCAGCGCCCTCAACTCGACGTATCCCTCGGGGACGAACGGCACGAGCTTCACCTGGGTGTTCGGGGACGGCAACTCGACGACCACGAGCCAGCCGACCACGAACCACACGTACACGGTCGCCTCGGGCGCGACGCCGTACGACGGGACGCTCACCGTCACGAGCTCGGGCGGTCTCGTGAACTCCACCGCGTTCCACGTCTGGGTCGCGATCGGACCGGTCACCGCGGCGCTCTCGTGGAACGCCACGGCGTCGCAGAATCGGACGAGCGGCGGGGTCCCGTACGTCTTCGTGAATTGGGGCACGGTGCTCCAGTTCAACGCGACCGCGAGCACGGCGCAGATCTCGCCCACGGCCCCCGTGGCGAACGTCCTCTCCGTCGCGTCGTACGTCTTCTCGGCGAAGGGGTTCACCGCGAAGCAGAACTTCTCGGTCGGCCAGGGCGGCCAGTTCTGGGAGAACTACAGCTACCAGTTCCTCGGCGCCGGGGTCTATTACTCCAACTCGACGACGATCGGGGGCTCACCGGTACCCTTCAAGGGCTGGCAGTACAATCTCACGCTCACCGCGTGGGACGGGACGGGCCAATCCGGCACCGCGAGCCTGATCGTGCTCGTCAACGACACCCAGAAGCCGGTCTCGAGCTTCCAGATCCTCAACTCGGCCGGTAAGCCGGTGTCGGGGAGCGGCGTCGTCGCGGCGAGCAACCTCACCGCGAAGGTCTCGCTCAACGGCGCGAACGCGACGGATCCGAACAACGGGAGCGTCACGAAGTACTACTGGCTGATCACGAACTCCGGCAACAGCTCGGTGCACGCGGGCATCAACCAGTCGACGGTGAAGCCGTACCCCGCGGTCTGGCTCGCGCCGCAGGCGAAGCCGTACACCGTGAACCTGACGGTCTGGGACCTGAACGGCAACAAGGGATGGACGACCCAGTCCCTCGCCGTGACCGTGAACTCGTCGACGAGCGTCATCATGGCCGCGAACAACCTCACGGGCCCGACGAGCGTCAACGCCGGCACGACGTACACCTTCTGGGTGAACGTGACGGCGGGCGGCGGCTCGAGGTCGGTCGCCCAGGGCGTTCAGGTGACGTTCTACCTGACGAGCCCGACCGGCACGAGCCGGACGTACATCGGCGGCTCGCCGGCCTCCGTCCAGTGGTTCAACTACACGAGCGGGGCGGTCAACACCGCGCCGTTCGCCACGGGCACGCTCGTGAACATGACCTACAACACGACGTACCGGGCCCTGATCACCTGGTCGCCGGGGACGACGGGCAACTTCGTGCTGTACGCGAACGTGACCGCGACCAACGAATGGTCGGGGAACTACAACCACGGCCCCCAGCAGATCTCGCAGTCGATCACCGTGCACCCGAACCCCACGACCCAGCTGCTGGAATACGTCGCGATCGCGGCCGCCGTGATCATCGTGATCTTCGGGATCATCTTCCTCTACCGCCGCCGGACGCGCCGCACCACGGCGCCCACGCGGGCGGGCCGCTCGGGCATCGACCGCAGCCGGCCCAAGGACGACGACGAAGACGAGGACGACGACACGGCGTGAGCCCGGAACGGGCCGTCCGACCGGCGGCCAGCGAAGGGTACACCCGCGGGTGACGCGCCGCCCCACCCGCGGAGTGGCCCCCCCGTCTCCCTCCGCGCCCGCGCGACGGTCGGCGCTCCCCCGCGCGTGCGGCTAGATCGGCCGTCGCCACCGGAAGGGGTCGACCCCCGTCGAGCAGCCCCAGCCTCCGCGATTCGCAGCGCCCGGCGTGAACTTCGGCCTCGACCGAGTCTCGATGGGGCGGCCGCCCCCATCCTCCGTGCACGACCTCGGAGGGCGGCGCCGCACGTCGAACGCGGAAGGGAACGGACGGCCGCGGGTCCGCCGGAACTCCATCCTTCCTCGAGCGGACGGGAGCCGCATTCGAAACGCCCCCGCCGCCGGCACGGGACGATAAGTCAATATACTTGACTGTCTATGGGCTTTACTGATGACCCGAGCTCCCGACGAGCGAAATCGGTCCGACCCCGTCCCTCTGTCCGCCCTGCTGTACGCCGTCCGAGGGACGTACACGGCCGCGGTCCGCCGAGCCCAGGAGAAGGTGGGGTTCCCGGACGTCCCCGCGTCCGGGGAGTTCATCCTCAACGCGATGGAGTGGAGCGGGGCTTCCTTGGAAACGATCGTCCGATTCATGGGAGTCTCGAAACAGGCGGCCAGCCAGTTCGTCGAGATGCTCGTGGATCGGGGCTACCTCGAGCGCGGCCAGGACCCGTCCGACCGCCGCCGGATGACCCTCTCGCTGACGGAACGGGGTCATGCCGCGGGCCGAGCCGGGAAGGCCGCCATCGAACAGGTGGACCGTGAGCTCGAAGCCCGCGTCGGCTCCCGGGCGATCTCCCACACGCGCGCGACCTTGAGGGCCTTGCTCGAAATCAAGCGCCGGAACGAGACGCTCGATGCGCCCGACTCCTCGAGAGTCTCGACTCCGGCGCGGGAGCGCTCCCAGGGAGACCGTTCGGCCCGGTTCGGGACCGTGGTCCGTCCGGCGACCGCGACGTACGCGTCCTCCGCGACGGAGAGCAAACCGAGAGGGGAACCATGAGCGACCTCCGCCTGGCACGATTGGCCGACGACGACGCCGATTACGCGCGGCTCGGCCTCCAACGAGGTCGCGTCGCGCCCTGGGAGGATGGGATGCGCACTTCCGGCGGGCGGGGGAGTTACGAGTGGTGGTACTTCGACTCCCATCTCGAGGATGGGTCGTCGCTCGTGATCACCTTCTACACGAAGTGGATGCTGCAACCGAAAGGCCCCGAGGCTCCGATGGTCATGGTCAACCTCGACCGGCCCGGTAAGCCGACCCAGCAGGTCACCGTCCACGGCACTCCGGACGAGTTCCGCGCAAGCAAGGAGAGCTGCGACGTCCGCCTGAAGGACTGCTACTTCCGTGGGGACCTTCACACGTACCACATCAAGGTCGTGGGCGAGGGCCTCACGGTCGAGGCCGAGCTCGTCGGGCAGGTGCCGTCCTGGCGTCCCGGGACCGGCTTCAGCTACTTCGGAGCGCACGACGAGCACACGTTCGCCTGGATGCCGGCGGTGCCTCAAGGGAGCGTGACGGTCACGCTGACCGAGGGGAACTCGGCCCCCCAGACCCTCACGGGGATCGGCTACCACGACCACAATTGGGGCGACGTGGTGATGTCGAAGCTGCTCAACCACTGGTACTGGGGGCGGGCCCAGGCCGGGCCCTACTCGGTGATCGCGGCGTACCTCTACGCCACCGACGAGTACGGACGGACCGAGCTACCCCAGATCCTGATCGCGAAGGACGGCCAGGTCGTGGCCGATCAGGCCACCAAGGTGCGGCTCGTGCTCGAAGACGTCTCCACCGACCCGAAGAGCCGGAAGCCGGTGGCCAACCGAGTGATCTACGACTACACCCAGGACGAGCGGGTCCGCTACCGCGTGATCTTCGAGCGCAGTCAGACCATCCTCGACTACCGGCTCGCGGACACGGTGACGGGGATCAAACACCTGCTCGCCCGCCTGGCGCGGGTGGACGGAGCGTATCTCCGGTTCAGCGGGACGGTCACGGTCGAGAAGTACGAAGCGGGGCAGCGCGTCGAGCAGGCGAGCGATCCGGGGATCTGGGAGCTGATGTATCTGGGCCATGTCGAGTGAAGAGCAAGCGGGCAGAATGGGCCGAGCGAGCGCCGAACGCAACGACTCCCGACCGGAGGCGCGACGATGACGCCACCGTCCCGCCCCTCGCACCCGGGGTCGAAGGACCTCGACTTTCCGAAGGAGCTGGAGCGCTTGCTCGCCGGAACCGGCGTTCGCCCGTCGGATACCGGAGGGAAGATCGCGTTCGCCGGGCAGGATCCGATCTTCCCGAGTGCGATCCGCCTGGGTTCCGTCTTCGCGCTCGCCGCGATGGCGGCGGCGGTCGGTGCGGCGTCGATCGGGAAGTTGCGCTCGGGTCACGGCCAGGACCTCTCCATCGACCTGCGCCGGTCGTCGCACGGGATCGACCCGGAGCTGACTTTCGGGCCGACGATCAACGGTTGGCCGTACCCGAATCCGATCGGGAACTCGCACCCGTTCTCGGTCTTCCCGTTCGCGACGAAGGACGGCCGATGGGTCTATCCGTCGGCGGTGTACCCGGCCCAGCAGTTCGCCTGGACGAATTTCTTCAACTGCGGGGCGAACCACCACAGCGTCGCGAACGCGATCAGCAAGTGGGACGCGCTCGAACTCGAGAACGCGGCGAACGAGGCCGGCCACACGATGTGCATCGCCCGGACCGCCGAGGAATGGGCCCAGCACCCGCAAGGCCAGTATCTGGCCGCCGAGCCGGTGATCGCCGTGCGGAAGATCGCCCAGGGCGACCCTCAGCCGTTCGGTCCCGGGGACCGCCCGCTCAGCGGGGTACGGGTGCTCTCCGCCACGCACGCGGTCGCCGGGCCCGTGGTCGGGCGGACGCTCGCGGAACAGGGCGCGGAGGTGCTCCAGTTCAATCGGGTCAACGATTTCGAGCATGCGTGGGTGTATGACGATGCGAACGTCGGATTCCGGTCCACGTACCTCGACCTGCGGCGGCCGGACAACGTCGCGAAGGCCCACGCCCTGGTGAAGCAGGCCGATGTCTTCGTCGACAACTTCCGCGGCCGCAAGCTCGCGAACTTCGGCTTCGACCCCGAACAGCTCGCCGCGAACCACCGCGGACTCGTGGCGGTGAGCGTCCGGTGCTACGGGTGGGGCGGTCCGTGGTCGGAGCGGGGCGGCTTCGACATGCTCGGCTCGGCCGCGTCGGGGGTGGCGATGGCCGAAGGAGAGAACGGGAAACCGTCGATGCCTCCCACCGCGCTGATCAACGACTACGTGACGGGGTACATGGGGGCCGCCGGGGCCGCGGCCGCCCTCTACCGCCGGGCGAAGGAGGGAGGGAGCTACCACGTCACGGTGAGCCTCACCCGGAACGCGATGTGGTATCTCTCGCTCGGGCTCATCCCGCCCGAGGAACGGACGTTCGCCACGAATCCGTTTCGCCAGTTCGACTCGCTCGTGACGAAGCCGGCGGAGCTCGTGCCGATCGTGATGAAGCTGCGGCAACGGCTGCTCCCGCCCGAGGTGATCGAGCGCGACACCGCGCTCGGGCGGGTCCGACGGCTCGCCCCCGCGGTGCATTTCTCGCGCACGCCGGGCGGCTGGAGCGATCCGATCCTGACCCCGATGGGCGCCGCTCCTCCGGCGTGGCTCGATCCGGGTCGCCGCTAGCGCCCCGCCGGGGGTACGGAGGCCGAACTCGGCTCAGCCGTACGGGCCGACCTCGTCCAGGAGGTCGACGTGCGTCAGGAGCATGCGGCGGCAGCAGTAGCGGTGCAGCCCCAGCGCGTCGAGGACCTGGCCGGCGGGCTCGCCGCGGCTCGTGCGCTCGCGGTACTCGTCCCAGCACTGGCCGATGACCGTCCCGCACGTGAAGCAGCGGACCGGCACCATCATCGTCATCGCTCGTTCCCTCCCTCGCCTAACGGTACGACTTCTGCCGTCGGGCGCGCGCCCCGCGCCCGCCCGGGCGCTTCGGCAGCTTCCGGCGCGGATCGTTGACGATCAGCGACCGGTCGTACTTCTTGAACATCTCGCGGAGCTCGGGGTCCTTCAGCCAGTCGAGCAGGCCCCGCGCGACGGCCGTCCGCGCGGCGGACGCCTGACCGACGATCCCTCCGCCCCGGACGTGGACCGAGATGTCGAGACTTCGGCTGCGGTCCCCGATCATGAGGAGCGGCTCCTGGATCTTCTGCCGGACGACCTCGGGTTCGACGAGCTCGAGGGGCCGGTCGTTCACTCGGACGAGGCCGGCGCCCTTGCGGACCGTCGCGCGGGCGACCGCCGCCTTCCGCTTCCCCGTCGCGAGGACGATGGGCGGGCTCTTCATGCGCGCGCCCCCAGGAGCACCGTGACCTCGGCGAGCGTCACGGGCGGGCGCAGGGACGGGCGGGCCTTCGCGTCCTCGATCGTCTGGAGGGACGACGCCTTCCACTCGTCGGGGACCCCCATGTGGACGACGAGGCGCCGGAACGCGGTCTTGCCGCCGGTCTTCAGGTGGGGCAGCATGCCCCGGACCGTGCGGCGGAAGATGCGGTCCGCGTACCGCGGGAAATGGGGGCCGGATCGGACCGACCCGCGCGCGCGGGCGGCCGTGTAGTGGGCGATGATCTCGCTGCGGGAGCCGGTCACGACGCTCTTCTCGGCGTTGACCACGACGATCGTCTCCCCCGAGAGCAGCCGCTTCGCGATCACGCTCGCCGCCCGCCCGAGCACGAGGCCCGTGGCGTCGACCACCGTCGGGGACGCGGGCGCTTCAGGCAAGGAGACGCACTCCCGCCCCGTCGGGCTTCGCCTTGATCAGTTCGGAGATCGTGAGGGCCGTTCCCCCCGCGGCATGGACCTTCTCGCGGGCCTCGCGCGAGTAGGAATAGGCGGCGACGGTGATCGGCTTCGAGAGCGGGCCATCGGCGAGGAGCTTCCCCGGGACGACGACGGTCTCCTCGGCCTCCGCGAGCCGTTCGAGCTGCCCGACGTTCACCGGATCGGAGAGGTGGCGCGCGCGCTCGAGGCGATCCGCGACCGATCCCCAGATCGGGGCCGAATGGGCGCGGGCGGCGCGCCGCAGCTCCACCACGACGCGGTGGAGCTCGGGATTCTTCTCGCGAAATGAGACGGGCATGGGCGGGGAGGCCTCGACCTGTGTCGCCGATATAAGCATTGCCGCCGCCAGAATGCGGCGCGTCGCGCCGTGCGTCCACCGGCGGTGAACCGGGTCGCGAAATCGCTGCCCATACTTACGAACGATTAAATACGCCACTCCGCCATCGCCGGCCCCGAGGCTCTCCTCATGCGCAAGTTCCTCACCGAACTCCGGGGCAAGACGGTCATGACCAACGACGGCCAGATCCTGGGGGCGATCGACAATTTCGTCGTCGACACGGTGACCGGCGGGATCGCGCACGTGCTCGTCACCCCGAGCGAGGACGTCGAGCCGCGCCTGTTCCAGAGCGACGCGTCGGGCCGCCTCGTGCTCCCTTTCAAGAGCATGCGCGCGGTGAAGGACGTCGTCGTGATGGACATTGGGAAGTGACGACGCTCCGCGCCCCCTGATCTCGGTCGTCGTTACCGTTCGCAACGAAGCCCGCCACCTCGGTCAGCTGCTGGAGAGCCTCGCGGCCCAAGAGGGCCCGTTCGAGGTCGTCCTCGTCGATTCCGAGAGCCGGGACGCCACGCTCGAGATCGCCTCGGAGTACGCGCGCCGGCAGCCGGCCGTGTTCCGGGTCTACGAGCAGCCGGGCTCGCGCGGGATCGGCCGGAATCGCGGCGTCCGCGAGGCGCGCGGGGAGTTCGTGGCGTTCATCGACGGCGACTGCTTCGCCGACACGGGCTGGCTCCGGTCGCTGCGGGCCGGCCTCGCCGGCGCCCCGATCGTGGCGGGCCGCACGCTCGCCGTCGGAAAGTCCGCGTACGGGCATCTCGAGCGCGTCGAGCTGTTCCAGAGCGGCTACGACGTGACGTATCCGTCCTGCAACCTCGCCTACCGCCGGGCTCTGTTCGAGGCGCTCGGCGGCTTCGACCCGCGGTTCATCACCGCCGAGGACATCGACCTGAACCTGCGCGCGGTCCGCTCGGGCGCCGCGATCCGGTACGCCCCCGACGCGATCGTCTACCACCACATGCGCTCGACGTTCGTCCGCTTCCTGTACCAGGCGTTCTGGAACGGCTACGGACGCAAGCAGCTCACCGAGAAGCACGGCAGCCTCTGGGGCCGGTACCGGATCCGTCGGCTCGCCTCGGGCCAACGGACGGTCATCGCCTGGACCCGGCTCCTCGCCGCGGTCGCCGGCTACCTCACGCGGGTGGTCACCGGAGGAGGAAGCCGGTTGACGCCGACGCCGGACGCCCGGGGCGGCGCCTAGTTCGCCTTCAGGAGCTCGGCAACCTTGACGACCTCGCCGAGGACCTTCGTCACGTCCGCGGTCTGGTCGACCACGGCGACGAGCAGCGCCTTCTTGCCGCTGCCGACGATGATCGTCTTCGAGTCGTTGCCCTCGATGACGATCCGCTCGGGCGGGGCGCGGTTGAGCTCGGTGTTCGCGGTCGCCGCGGCCCCGAGGATCGTAGCGCACATGATCGCGAACGTCTCGGTGTAGACGCCCGCAGGAACGTCGGCATAGAGGACCAGGCCGTCCCGCGAGACCAACGCCGTGGCGATCCCCGAGATGCGGGTCTTGAGGTCCTTGATCACGGCCCCAACGTTACCCGTTGCCATCATCGACGCCCCCCTCCCTACATCTCCTCAATACGGAATCGGCATTCGGGGTGCCCGGTGCTGGCACACATCTCTTCGGTACACTTAACGCGCCCCCCCTTAAAACGTTCGTAGAACTCGCGGAGGATGCCCCGCAACCGGTGGCAGGTCGGTATATCCCCCGGGGCGACCTCGATCGACCCGCGGACGACGACCTCCGAGTCGGTGAACGTCATCTCTTCGACCCAGCCACGCTCCTTCAGGATCGTCGCGGCCCGCTCGAAGAACTTCGGCCGGTCCTTGAGCGCCTCTTCCGCCATGTCGGTGCCGATCACCGACCCTTCCTTGAAGAACAGGCCGTGGCAGGCGTGCGACATCACGCCCTCGTAGAGCTCCTTGATCTGCCGGAGCTCGGCCTGGTCGATCTTCACGTAGCGCATGGCCGGGCGGGGAGCGGAACCCATCGTATATAGGTTCCTCGGAACGACGGCAACGCTCACGCGCTGTCGCCGTCAGCCCCCGATTCCGCGACGTCGGCCGAGCCGCCCGCGGCGAGGCCCGGCTCGAGCTGGTCGAGCGTCACGATCCGGCCGGCCTGCACCTTCGGCCAGACCTCGAGCCGGTCCACGAGGAGCGACGGAAGCCCCGCCCGGGCCGCCGCCCGGACGTCACTCCAAAAGAGATCGCCGACGAACGCCGTTCGTTCGACCGGGGCCGAGAGGGCCGTCGCGGCCGCCCGGAACGCCGCGCGGTCCGGCAGTCCCGGAGCGGCCTCGCCGGTCATGAGCAGGCGAGCGGGGTCGATCCCGCTCCGCTTCAGCAGCCACTGGGCGGACTCCGCGGGAAGGGGCGTCGCCACCCCCCAGCGGATTCCGGCGGCGGTCAGTCGGGCGAGCGCCGGGGCGACGTCCGGGTACCGCTCGACCTCACCCGCCGGGTGCTGGATCCGTCGCACGACCGCCTCCGTCTCGGCGGGCGGCAGCGGGTGACCGGCCACGTTCGCGAGCGACTCCTCGAGATGCCGGCGGAACGCGGCGAGGTCCGCCGGCGGCTCCCGTCCCGTGACCCCGTGCCACCGACGCCGATCCCAGCTCTTCAGCGACCGCCGGATGGCGGCGAGGACCCGGCGCTCACCGAGGACGGGACCCTGCGGCCGCCAGGCCCACTGCCAGGCGGCGACGGTCTGGAACGGGACGAGGACGTCGTCGAGGTCGAAGACGACCGCCTCGACCGCGGCGGATCCATACGGCAGCGACACGGCCCGACCCGCGCTTAGGCGCGCCCGCTCTTCTGGAGTTCGAGGAGATCCTCGGTGGAGACCTTCTCGCCCTTCTTCAGGCGGGCGAGGAAGTCCTCCTCTTTGGGAGGCTGGGCGTCGGCCCAGCTCGGCGGGGCGCGCCCTCCTCGGGCGGCATAGAGCATCTTCTCGATGTCACGGACCTCTTCGATCGACGCGATGTGGGCGCGGTGCGCCTCGTCGGCGGCCGCCTTGACCTCGATCAGCTTCGCCTGCACCTCGTCGGCGCGCCGGCGGAGCTCGTCGACGGACTCGTAGAGCCGCACCATCGCCTCGTGCTCGGCTTGCGCCTCGAGGGCGAACTGCCCGACGGCGGCGTGGTGCTTCTCCGCCTCCTCACGGGCCTCGGCGAACGCCTTCATCGTCTGCTCGACCTCGGGATCCTGCCGGAGCTCCGCGTCCTGGTCCCGGATCGCCGCCTCCAGCCGCTTCATCTCCTCGATGAGCCGCTTCTCCTGCTCGCCGGTGAGGGCCGTGGTCATGTGGCGGAACTCGAGCTCCTTGAGCTCCTTGCGCAGCCGCCAGACCGGCACGGCGCCGGGCCGCGGGGCGCGGGCACGCTTCAACTCCTGGACGCGGTCCCCCAGATCCTGGAGCTTCCGGTTCCACTCCTCGCGCAGGCGCTTCTCTTCGCGCACCTGGTCGTTCAATTGATCGCGATGGCGTCGGTGCTCCTGGGCCTCGGCGCTCTTCGCATGGAGCTCGTCGACGATCCGGCCCCGCTCGTCGGCGGTCGTACGGGCTTCCGCGTTCAAGCGGTCCCGCCGAGCGCGGTGCTCGTCGGCGCGGACGTTGGACTCCGCCCGCTTCTGCTCAAGTTCTTCGGTGGCGTCGGTCAACGGGTCCCGCCTCGACGGAAACGCTCAGGGTCGGGGGTCGTTCGACAGGAACGGCCGATATAAAGACTTCCGAATTCCGCGCAACCGCCGTTGCGTCTCCCGCGTCAGCCTCATATGCGGGGGGTCGGATGAATCGCCCCGTGGAAGAGGTCGGCCGCATCTTTGGCGACGTAGGGCTCGGCCAATTTCACCTCAGTTTGTCGAGCCCGGTGGAGCGGGGCGACTACCTCACGGTCGTCGACGAACTCCACGGCAAGGTCCTCTGCCAGCTCGACGACCTCCGCCGCAAGAGCGATCTCGACTCCGAGGCCGCCGGCCAGCTCCGACCGTCCGACGAGGCGCCGGTCCACGAGAGCCTCCTCGGAATCGCCCGGATCATCGGCTACCGCGACGGGCAGGGGCTGGTCAAGATGCCGACGATCCCGTTCCGCCCCGGCGCGCACGTGTTCCGCGCGGAGGAGCCGCTGATCGCGGAGGTGCTCGGGCTGAAGCACCACGCCAACACCGGCGCGTACGTCGGACTGCTCCGCAACCACAACCTGCGGGTCGAGCTCGACATCAACCAGCTCGTCCAACGGCACGTCAGCGTCCTCGCGAAGACCGGCGGCGGGAAGAGCTACCTCCTCGGCGTGCTCATCGAGGAGCTGCTCCGCCACAAGGTCACCTGCGTGATCATCGATCCCCACGGCGAGTACGGGTCGCTGCGCGTGGCGGCCGAGAAGAACGGGGTGCACGCCCGCTTCGGCGTCGAGTCCCAGGGATTCGGCCGTCAGGTCCAGGAGTACTCGCCGGACGTCTCCCTGAATCCGTCCGCGAAGCCGCTCACGTTCTCCCTCCGGCACATCGACCCCCGCGACCTCCTCGTCTTCATGGGCCTCACGAACGTCAAGACGTTCCTGGCCCCCCTCAAGGGGATCATCGAGGCGGTCGCCGCCTCGAACCCCGACTTCGGCGTCCACGATCTCGTCCGGGCGGCGGAAGGCGGCGAGGGCGCGATCGCGGAGACCCTCCACGAGCGACTCGAGTACCTCGAGCAGACGAAGATCCTCGGCCCGGTAGGGACGAGCCTCAACGACCTCGTGAAGAAGGGGGAGGCGACCCTCGTGAACCTCCGGGGCGTCGCGCCGGACGTCCAGGAGCTCGTGGTCGCCCGCATCGCGCTCACGCTCTTCGAGAACCGGAAGAAGGGGAAGATCCCGCCGCTCTTCCTCGTGATCGAGGAGGCGCACAACTTCGCCCCGCAGCAGGGGAGCGCGACGTGCTCGCGGATCCTGAAGAACATCGCGAGCGAGGGCCGGAAGTTCGGCCTCGGCCTGTGCGTGGTGACCCAGCGCGCGGCCCGCATCGACAAGAGCGTGCTCTCGCAGTGCAACACCCAGCTGATCCTGCAGGTGACGAACCCGCTCGACCTGAAGGCGATCGCGCAGTCGATCGAAGGCCTCACCGCCGGCATGACGGAGATGATCCAGTCGCTCCCCGTCGGCACGGCGCTGATCACGGGCGGCGGGTACCACACGCCGCTCTTCTGCGAGGTGCGCCCGCGCGCCACCCGACACGGCGGCGAGAGCGTTCAGATCGTCGCCGCGTGAAGGGGGGCGCCGCTCAGGTCGAGCGGCCCGCGTCGAGCAGGTAGCGCGTGATCACGCGCACCCCGAACGCCGTCGCGCCGGCGTTCTGGTACGCCGGTTGGTACTTCCGGGTCGTGGGCGTCGTGTAGGCCGCGCCGGCGATGTCGAGATGGGCCCACGGCGTGCCGTCCACGAAGTTCTCGAGGAAGGCCGACGCGGTGAGCATCCCGGCGACCGGGATCTCCGTCGAGTTGCGCACGTCGCCGATGTCGCTCTTCACGAGCTCGCGGTGGTAGTCGGTGATCGGCATGCGCCAGAGCGGCTCCCCCGTCGTTGCGGAGGCGGCGAGGAGCGCGTTCGCGAGCTTGTCGTCGTTCGACATCAGCCCCGCGGTGTCGTCGCCGAGCGCGACCACCTCGGCACCGGTGAGCGTCGCGAGGTCGACGAGCTCGTCGGGATGGTACTGGGCCACCGCGTAGGCGAGGGCGTCCGCGAGGACGACCCGGCCCTCGGCGTCCGTGTTCAGGACCTCGATGGTCTTGCCGTTGTACGTGCGCACCAGGTCGCCGGGCCGGTAGGACGTGCCGCTCGGGACGTTCTCGGCGCAGCCCAGGATCCCGATCACCCGGGGCGGCACCTTGAGCAGGGCCGCGGCCCGGAGGATCCCGAGGACGGCGACCGCCCCGGATTTGTCGAACTTCATGTTCGCCATCGCGGGGGCGGGCTTGATCGAGATCCCGCCGGAGTCGAACGTGATCCCCTTGCCGACGACCGCGACGGTCTTCCCCCGTCGGGCGCCGCCGGGATACTCGAGGACGACCATCCGAGGGGGATGCACCGTCGAGCCGCCCCCCACGGCGAGGATCCCGCCGCAATGCA
>Ga0335074_10008825_pt1 | contig 14027 bp, 16 predicted proteins | sample Lox_Sample_23_FD_206715 | JGI IMG/M metagenome (GOLD analysis project Ga0335074, IMG submission 206715) | Soil microbial communities from Loxahatchee National Wildlife Refuge, Florida, United States - Lox_Sample_2.3 | ecosystem: Environmental > Terrestrial > Soil > Wetlands | place: USA...
GACGGGCATAGCGGACTGCGTCGAGACGGCGCTCGCCAGTGATCTCAAGCCCGGCGGTTCAGCACAGGATCCTCAATCTTGACTGCGGTTTGAACCAATCAAGGCAAGCGTGCACCTGTCCAACCCACCGAGACCGGGAGCAAAAAGCGATCATGCCCTGGTGACCAGGAGAATCAGCAACGTAGCGACCACGGCCGCGAGCAAGCAGCTCATCACTGTCAGCGCGGTCTTGCTCCCCAGCAGAGCCGTGAGTTGCAATTCGCGCTTCGGCACTGGCGCTGGCTTACCGGGTTGCGCCCGTTTTTCGAAGACGTAGAACGGGTCATAGCTTCTACGCGGGCCACGCATCCCGGGAATCGGCCCTCCCGTAGCCGGGGGTTGCCATCCCCGCTGAGATCTTTTGGTCATTCGACCTCCCGCCGAGGCCAGCGCCATACGCGCCGTCCCGGGTCTGTCGATTGTAAAGACCAGCGCGCTCTCATGGCACCTCGCCGCCACCACCGGCGCGAGCCCCATGAACCCGCTAGCTAACCCGTCGCCGGGCGCGGTGGGAACGATCGGCTTCGTCACCCACGGCCGGCCCGGTGCAAAACTCGCTGGCGCTGACCGGCCTGACAGCAGTTGGATCTGTCCGTGCACATTGTCTTGGAAACTGACCGGATGCTCCTGCGGCGCTTCACCGAGGCAGATGCAGCACCGCTGGCCGCGTTGTACGGCGATCCGCGTGTGATGCGGTTCATCACGCCCGAGCCGCCCTCCCTCGCGGAAGTGCAGGCAACGATCCTGCCCGAGTACCTGCAGGAGTACGGCGAACTCGCCGACGGCCTCGGCTCCTTCGCGGCCATCGAGAAGGAAACCGGGCAGATGGCCGGGAGGTTCTCGCTCAAGCCTGCCAACAGCTACGGCCTGACCGGCGGCACGGAGCTTGGCTACCGGCTGTACCCGGATTTCTGGGGGCGAGGGCTTGCCACCGAGGGAGCACGGGCCCTGATCGGGCTGGCATTCGCGCAACTGCGCCTGGACCGGGTTGTCGCGACCACGATGGCTGACAACGCCGGCTCCTGGCGTGTCATGGAGAAGTGCGGACTGCGCAGGATCAGAACGTTCTACTACCCGGACGCCCACCTGATGCCCGGTGGCGAGCATGGCGACTTCCTCTACGAGCTAACCCGCAGTGACTGGACCAAGCAGGTCAAGAGCGCGAGCTGAGAGCTATCCCGGCGGCGCCGCGCGGCGGGCATAGCGGACCGCGTGCGGGCGGTGCTCGCCGGTGATCTCGGCCTGTGCCAGCGCCGCTAGGAACTCGCGCGGCCCGTCGAAGTCGGGCATCTCCAGGTAGGCCGCACCGATGCCATCGGGATCATGGGCGTCCGAGCCGGCGCCGCCAGGCAGCCCGTACCGGGCGGCTAGCTCAGCAGCGCGCTGGTTCAGTGCGGAATCCTCGATCTTGGCATTGAAGACCTCGACGATGTCGGCAAGCCCGTCCGCGCACAGTTCCTCGGCCACAGATCCCAGGCTTGACCGGCCGGGGTCGAACGGGTGCGGCAGGTAGATCAATCCGCCCTGAGCCCGGATCAGCCCCGTCACCTCAGCGAGTGGCAGCACGTACGGGATGCGCTCGGTGAGAAAGAGCCCGATAACGTCGCCCTCGCGAGTCCGGATCTCCTCGCCGACGATGACTCGCGCGCCGATGTCGCGTTCTGCCGCCGCGACCGCGGCGGCCGTCACGTTGTGATCGGTGATGCAGACTACGTCCAGGGCCTCGCGCGCGACCCTCTCGGCCAGCTCGTCGATGGTGGTCACCGCGTCGCCGGACACCGAGGTATGCAGGTGACAGTCAACCCGCACGCGGGCGTTCCCGGTCATCAAGCCTGGGGGACGGCAACGCCGAGCTCGTCCAGTATCTCCTTCGAATAAGCGATCCGGCCGGTCATAGTTTGCGGGTCACGGTGGCAGAGCATGAGGGCTGCCTCGGCCATCACCGACGTCGGCTCCGAGTTGGGATCGCCGTCCGAGGTCAGGTGGTGGAAGACAGTACCTGGCGTCGGCACCACTTTCGTTGGTGACAAGGCGTTCACGGCGATGTTGTCCCGGTACAACTCGGCAGCGAGGCCGGTGGAGAGCCGTTCGAGCGCGGCCTTGCACATGCCGTATACCGTGCCGCCCCGGTCGGCGAACTGGGTCGGCGGAATGCCCGGGTGCAATGCGGCTTTCGAGGAGATGTTCAGTATCCAGCCCGAGCCGCGCTCGCGCATGCCCGGCAGGACGAGGCGAGCCAGTTCGAAGGGAGCCTCGACCTGGACAGCGAACATCAGCGCGTACTGCTTGGGGCTGAAGTCCTCAACCCGGATGAAGTACGTGACCGCTGCGTTGTTGACCAGGATGTCAGGCTGCCCTAGCTGGCTGACAGTCTCGGCGACCAAGCGCTCGCGGTCCTGTTGCCTGGCCAGGTTGACCGGGATGGCGACGGCCATGCCGCCAGCCGCCCTGATTTGCCCGGTCGTCTCGGCGATAGTCCCGTCGAACTGCGAGACTCCGGGCTCGGTCGTTCTGGCCGCGACGGCGACTGCGGCTCCCTCGGCCGCGAAACGCCGGGCGATCTCGGCGCCGATGCCCCGGCTCGCACCGGTGACGATAGCGACCTTGCCATCCAGCAGACCCATACGTATCCTCCGCGGCTCGGGGTGGAGCGAAATACTAGAAGCATGTTCTACTAAGCCATTGGACCCAGCCGGACCGACCGTGTCAACGCGGTTGGCCGGCCCGGCAGGCGCGGAGGTCAGGATGCCGCTCAATCACAGTCTTGTTGGCGTGCCGGGGGAGCCGCAGCAGCGATCCTGGACCTCTACCGACGCGCTGCTGTATGCGATCGGCGTCGGCGCCGGCCTGGGTGATCCGTTGCAGGAACTGCAGTTCACCACGGAGAACACCGCTGGCGTGCAGCAGCAGGTGCTGCCCACCTTCGGCGTGCTGCTTGCTCAGGCCAGGGCGGCCGGCAATCTCGGCGACTTCGACCGCGCGATGCTCGTGCACGCCGAGCAGTCCATCGAACTGCACAAGCCGCTGCCGGCGGACGGCACGCTGCAGACCTCAGCGGTGGTGACGGGCATCTATGACAAGGGCTCCGGCGCGCTGATCCAGACCGAGAATCACGCCGTGGACGCCGCCACCGGCGAGCCGGTGGTGACCACCCGCAGCGGCACCTTCATCCGCGGCGAAGGCGGCTTCGGGGGGGACCGGGGGACTAGCGCCCCGTGGCAATTGCCGGACCGGGCACCGGATAACAAGGTGACCCAGCAGACCAGGCCGGAGCAGGCATTGCTGTACCGGCTGTCTGGCGACCGGAATCCGCTGCACACCGATCCGGCGTTCGCGGGCCGCGGTGGTTTCAGCCGGCCGATCCTGCACGGCCTGTGCACTTACGGCATCACCGGACGCGTCCTGCTGCACGAGCTGTGCGGGTCTGACCCCGCCCGGTTCGTCTCGATGTCGGGCCGCTTCAGCAGCCCCGTCCTGCCCGGCGAGTCGCTGGTGGTGTCGATCTGGGCTGACCAGGAGGGGACAGCCCAGTTCCAGACGGCCAAGCAGGACGGCACCGTTGTCATTGACCGGGGCACGGTGACGTTCCGCCCGTAGGCTTACCTGGCATGCGGTTGCCGGCCGAGGTTTCCGGTGTCACAAGCCAGTTCCTGAACCTGATCGACGCCAGCGCGCCGGGCCTGGTGCAGGGCCTGTACCTGCGCGGGTCCCTCGGGTTCGGCGAGTACTTCGCGGGTGCGAGCGACGTCGACTTCACCGCGGTGCTGTCCGCCCGGCCGGATGCCGGCCAGGTGGCGGCCCTGGCCGCGGCGCACGAGGCCGTTTTCGCGGCGCAGCCGAAGCCGCACTTCGACGGCTTCCATCTGGTGCCCGAGGATCTGGCCAGGCCGCCAGACCAGTGCCCGGACGTTCCGGTCATGTTCGACGGCGCCTTCAAGCCCGGCGCACGGAATGACGTGCACCCGGTGAGCTGGCATGAGCTGGCAAGGCACGGCATCGCCGTGCGCGGTCCCGCGCTGAGCGAGCGCGACGTGTGGACCGACGATGGTGTGCTGCGGGCCTACAGCCATGGCAACCTCAGCTCATACTGGGCTGGTGTAGCCGAGACGCTCGGCCAGCACCCTGCGGCAGATGTGGCGGATCCGTGGCTTGCCGCGTGGTGCGTCCTTGGCGTCAGCCGCCTGCATCACCTGCTCGCCACCGGCACGCTGACGTCGAAGTGCGGGGCCGGCCGCTACGCGCTGACTGCGTTCGGCGAGCAGTGGCACCGGATCATCCGCGAGGCACTGCGGGCCCGAGAGCGGCCCGGCGACGTGTCGTCCTACGACGGCGAACTGGATGCTCGCGGGCGCGATACCACGGCCTTTACGGTGATGGCAATCGAGTCTGGCCTGGCGCTCGGGCCGGTAGCCCCGCCTTGACGCACGCGACATCGCGCGCGGCAGCGCGCCGCGAGGTGTCAGGCTGGTAAGCATGACTTCCGATCCGGCTGAGCCAGCTACGGCTATCCCGGACCCTGCCGTGGTCGTGCTGGTTGGCGCGGCGGGATGCGGCAAGTCCACGTGGGCCGCGGAGCGGTACCTGCCGGCGGAGATCGTCTCCTCGGACCGGTTGCGGGCAATAGTCGGCAGCGGCGAGCATGACCAGGAGGCCTCCATTGATGCGTTCGCCCTGCTCGACCAGATCGTTGCAGCCCGTGCGCGCCGGCACCTGACGACCATCGTCGACACCCTGGGCCTGGACGCCGGTCGGCGCACGACCTGGCGAGAGCTGGCAAGGCGGGCCGGGCTGCCCGCGGTCGCCGTGCTGTTCGACACTGAGCCCGCGGTCTGCCGGCAGCGCAACCGGTCGCGTACCCGTTCGGTACCCGTCGCGGTACTGGACGCACAGCTGCGCCGGCTGCCCGGCGTTGCTGCCCAGCTTGCCACCGAGGGCTGGGACCTTGTCGTCAGCCCGGCAGCCGCGACCGAGCCGCTCCATTCGCCTGGCAGCCGGCAGGCAGCGAGCCAGCAGCAGGAGCAGCCGGCCCGGCTGGAGTTCATCCTCCAGATCTCCCGCTTCGGCTGGGCGGACGACCCTGCTGGCTGGCTGAAGTCGGTAGCGCTTGCGGCCGCCGACGCCGGCTTCAGTGGTCTGGCACTGATGGATCACCTCATTCAGATCCCGCAGGTCGGCCAGCCGTTTGAGCCGATTCCCGAGCCGTGGCTGACGCTTGGCTTCCTGGCCGGCCTGGGCACCGGTCTGCGGCTCGGCACGCTCGTCACACCCGTCACGTTCCGCGCGCCCGGCATCCTGGCCAAGCTGGCAGCCACGCTCGACACGCTGAGCGGCGGACGGGCCTTCTGTGGCATCGGGGCAGGCTGGTGGGACCGGGAGCACGCTGGTTTCGGGCTGCCGTTCCCGCCGCCCGCTGCTCGTCTCGACCTTCTCGAGGCCGCCATCGAGACCATGCGCGCCCTCTGGCAGCCAGGCACGAAGCCATACCGCGGTGCGCGCGTTCAGCTGCCGGAAACCACGTGCTATCCCCGTCCGCTATCGCCGATCCCGGTTATCGTCGGCGGCAGCGGGAACCGGACGCTCGCCATCGCGGCGCGGCTCGCTGACGGCTGCAACCTGCCGTCCGACCCCGCGGTGCTGGACGCAAAGCTGGCCGTCCTGCGGCAGCACTGCGAGCAAGCCGGCCGCGACCCGGCCGAAGTGGCCGTCACCGTGCTCGACGTGCCGGTCGTCGGGCGCGACAGGGAACATGCGGCGGCCATTGTGGAGGCGCTGCGCGGCCGCACTAGCGCGGCAGCGTTCGCCCGCCGGCATCATTCCGGCGTCGCCGCCGATCACATCGGCCGTTACCGGTTGCTGGCCGAGCGCGGCGTCAGTACCGTCTTCGTTTCGCTGCCCGACCTGGCCGGGCCGGACGACGTGAGCAGGCTCGCGCCCGTGGTCAGTACGTTCGCCTGACCGGTGTCCGGCCGCGAAGCCTGCCTCTCGGCCGGCAGGCCAGTATCGTCAGCGGCGTGGTCTGGTGCTGACAGAATCGGCGGGTGCAAAACACTCCCGGCGGTGCGCCTGCCGAGTCCCCCGACGCAATGCAGAGCCGGGTGCTGGCCAGCTTTGCCCGGCAGGCGATGATGACCACGCTCGGCGCGGAGGTGACCTCGGTCACGCCGGGCCGGGTAGAACTGGCCGTGCGCCACGACGGGCGGTTCACCCAGCAGCACGGCTTCCTGCACGCCCAGGCCACCATGACCGCCATCTACGACCGGCCCGGCATCCGGCAGTGACCTGAGCAGGCTCGCGCCCGCGCTCAGTGCGTTCGCCTGACCGGTGGCCGGCCGTTCTCCAGGTAGACGATCGCGTGCTTGCGGGGAGAGCCGTTCCGCTTGCGCACGGCCGTGATGCGGCGCCTGATGGGTTTGCGCAGCAACGGCAGCGCGTCGGCCAGCGGGAGGAGCCGGTGTTCTGCGATCTCCTCGGCTTGGAGTTCCACTGCGTCGAAGGCAGAGTCGCGCAGTGCGCCGCAATCGAACAGGAAGCGGATACCGCCCGGACTGCGGTGCGTCGGCATGCGGAAGTCCGTGCACACCAGGCGGCCACTGCCGATCTCGAGTCCGCATTCCTCGCGTACCTCGCGCTGGCACGCCTGCCAGGGCGTCTCACCGCCCGCTTCCATGACGCCGCCAGGGATCGTCCATCCCGACTTATAGGTCGGCTTGAGAATGAGCAGCCGCCCCAGGCGGTCGAAGATGAGCGCGCCAGCCGAGGCCGGCACCCGAGGCACCGGGTATCCGGTGGCCGCGCCTGTCTCGCCAGTACTTCCCGACATACTTCACCCTACGTAACGCACTCTTGCGTGCCTCGCTCCACGAGCAGCGGCGGTAGATTTCACCGGTGACGACGTTTATCACCCGGCTGTCACCCGACGGCAGCGGCATCCGGCTAGCCGTGAAAGATCTCATCGACCTGGCCGGAATTCCTACCACCGCGGCCAGCGCTGCCCTGGAGAAGACTGCTACGCCGGCGGATCGCGACGCGCCCTGCATGGCAGGCGCTCGTGCTGCGGGGGCTGTGATCGTCGGCAAGGTCAACATGCATGAGCTGGCGTTCGGCGCATCCGGCGTGAACGAGTACTTCGGCACGCCGGTCAACCCGCTTGACCCGCAGCGGGTGCCGGGCGGTTCGTCGAGCGGATCGGCGGTCGCGGTAGCCGACGGCGATGCCGACATCGCCTACGGTTCGGACACCGGCGGCTCGATCCGGGTCCCCGCCGCATTCTGCGGTGTTACCGGGCTGAAGACAACACACGGCAGAGTCCCGCTCGACGGCGTATGGCCGCTCGCGCCGAGCCTGGACACCGTCGGCCCGATGGCGCGCGATGTCGCCGGGGTCGCGGCGGGCATGGCCCTGCTGGAACCGGGATTCGCCGTTGACGTAGCGCCGGCTCGCCGTCTCGGCCGGATCCGGCCAGCCGGGATCGACGTCGACCCGGCCATCGACTCGGCTGTCGATGCCGCGCTGGCTCGCAGCGACCTCACCGTGACCGAAGCCATGTTGCCCGGCTGGCTGGCGGCCCGTGACACCTGCGGACTCATCATCGACGCCGAGGCCGTCGAGTCGAACCGCGAGCTACTGACCGATCCCGTCAAACGCGATCTGCTCGGCTCCGACGTCCGAGCGCGGCTCGGCGGCGGTGCTGCCATCACCCCTGACCAGCTAGCTGCCGCTCGCGCCGGGCAGCCAGCCTGGCGCGACGCGATGACGCAAGCGCTCAGCGAGGTGGACCTGCTGGTGCTGCCAACTGTGCCGTTCTATCCGCCGTTGCTGGCGGACGCGCCCGGCGTGCATTTCACTTCGTTCACGAACCCGGTGAACCTGGCCGGCTTTCCGGCCGTCGCGCTTCCGGTGCGGAGCGCTCAGCGGCTGCCGGCCAGCCTGCAACTGATCGGCCCGCCCGGCAGTGAAGCGCTCTTGCTGGCAACGGCCGCGATCGTCGAGGCAGCCGCGGGCTTGGCGTAGCCGGTTACGGCAGCTTCCAGTCGATCGGCTCGGCGCCTTGCTCCTGCAGCAACTGATCAGCTCTGCTGAACGGCCGTGAGCCGAAGAAACCGCGGTCAGCGGACATCGGACTCGGGTGCGCGGACTGGACTGACGGAACGCCGCCGAGCAACGGCGTCAGATTGCGCGCGTCGTTGCCCCACAGGATCGCCACCAGCGGACCGCCGCGAGCGGCCAGCGACCTGATGGCCTGCTCGGTCACCTGTTCCCAGCCCTTGCCGCGATGAGAGCCGGGCTTGCCGGGCTGGACAGTGAGCACCCTGTTCAGCAACATGACACCCCGCTCGCTCCACGGAGCGAGGTCGCCGGTTGACGGCCGCGGATGGCCGAGATCCGCGGTGTACTCCCGGAAGATGTTGACCAGGCTGCCGGGCAGCCGGCTCACCTGCGGTGCGACCGAGAAACTGAGCCCGACCGGGTTTCCCGGCGTCGGATAGGGATCCTGGCCGACGATCAGCACGCGCACACTGGCGAGCGGCGTGGAGAAGGCACGCAAGATGTTCTCGCCGGCCGGCAGATAGCTGCGGCCAGCCGCGATCTCGGCCCGCAGGAACTCCCCTAGCGCGGTAATCGTGGGCTCGACCGGCCGCAGAGCCTCAGCCCAGTCCGGAGCTACCAACTCGGTAAGGGAGCGTGCCGCCATGTCAGCACACTGTATTGCAGGATCGCCGTCGCGATGCTTTCCTTTGAGCGCTTGCCCGTGCACCCTGCATGCCTGTTGCCCAATTCGCCGGGATGGCCGGTATGCGGGGAGTGTCCGTGCCAGGATGCCACCGTGCGAAAGCCAACGAGACTCCTGCCAGTGAGCGTTCGAGCTGCCGCCGCGTCGGCTGCAGTCGTCGCGTTGGCCGGAGCTGCCGCCTCGGCAGGAACCGCTACGGCTGGTGCGGACCCGGTAGTGCCGGCATCCTCCACTGCCAGCCGCGTCGCCATGACCACAACGGTGCCTGGCGCGCCGAACTGCCCGATGTTCCCGGCTAGCAACGTGTGGAACACCAACATCTCGAAGCTGCCAGTCGACTCCCACAGTGCCGCGTGGCTGCGCAGCATGGATTCCTCGTCGACCTACCTGCACCCGGATTTCGGGCCGGATCCCGGCGGGTATCCCTATGGCATTCCGTACACGGTCGTGACGAACTCGCACAGGCTGGTGCGAATCAAGTTCCAGTACGCCAGCGAGAGCTATCGCGGCAAGTATCCGTTCGGGTCAACCACCCCGATCGAGGGTGGCAAGGACGCTACCGGAGACCGGCACGCGATCATGGTCAACTCTGATACCTGCACGCTGTACGAGTTGTGGGAGGCGCGGTACTCGGCGCACGGCTCGACAGCAGGGTCAGGCGCCATGTGGCACCTCGACTCCAACGCGCTGCGCCCGGCCGGCTGGACCTCGGCCGACGCGGCGGGACTGCCGATCCTGCCCGGCCTGCTGAACTACGCGCAAGTGAAGCAAGCAGTGGCGACCGGCAAGCCGATCACGCACGCGATCCGGTTCACCGCGGCTGTCACCCAGGCCGCTTACCTGTGGCCAGCCAGGCACTACGCCAGCAGCGATACCAGCAAGAACGTGCCTCCGATGGGCGCGCGGTTCCGGCTGAAAGCGAGCTTCAACGTGGCGAGGTTCTGCCGGAACAGCCAGGCCTATTGCCGCGATGCCAAAGCTGTGCTGACGGAGATGAAGAACTACGGCCTGATCCTCGCTGACAACGGCAGCAACTGGTACTTCCAGGGTGCTGCCTACCCGCAGTGGCCAGACGCGCTGGTCTCGCTGCTGAAGGGCATCCCGGCCAGCGCCTTCCAGGCGGTCAACGAGTCGTGCCTGATGGTGCACCGCAACTCAGGTATGGCGAGAGGCAAGCCGGGCTGCCCGATCGGCTAATGCTGCCCGTCAGTTGCGGAGCCGCCTGGCTAGAGGCGGGTCGCGGCGCGGACCAGCCCGGCCAGGGCCCGGGACCGGCTGTGCGGCGGCCACGCGATAACCGTCGTCACCGTCGGAGCGTCCAGAACCGGCACTGTCGCGAGGTCGCTGCGCAGCTGGGCACGGCACGACTCCGGCAGGACAGCCGACGCCCGGCCGAGCGCGATGAGCTGGCACAGCTGTGCATAATCCCGAACTTGCGGACCCGGGCCGTCCGGGTACGTGCCGTCGGTACCGGGCCAGCGCGGCATCGGCAGGCCGGGCAGTCCGGTGACATCGGCCATCCGCAGGTGAGCCCGGCTGGTGAGGGGGTGCCCGGCCGGCAGGACCACGACCTGTCCCTCCGTGCACAGCTCCTCGGTGTCGAAACCGGCCGTCGAGTCGAATGGCCGGTGCAGCAGCGCCACGTCAGCGCGTCCGTCCCGCAGGAGCCGCTCCTGCTCGGCGATCCCGCACAGGAGTACGTCGACGGCGACCGCGCCGGGTTCGGCCGCGTAGGCATCGAGCAGCTTCGACAGCAGCTCGCCGGACGCGCCGGCCTTCGTGACGAGGACCAAGGCGGGCTGGCCGGTCGCCGCGAGGGCGGCGCGGCGGGTACGACGCTCAGCGGCGTTGACCGCGTCGAGCGCCGCCCGGCCCTCGCGCAGCAGCACTGACCCGGCCTCGGTCAGGGTGATGGTCCGGCCGGTACGCTCCAGCAGCGTCACTCCGAGCCGCCGTTCGAGCTGCTGGATCGCCCGCGACAGCGGCGGCTGGGCAATTCCGAGCCGCTGCGCGGCCCGCCCGAAGTGCAGCTCATCCGCGACGGCGACGAAGTAGCGCAGCTCCCGGGTTTCCATGCCGCCAGGGTACCGGCGGCTTGGCTCGTGCCCCGCTGCCGAAAGCTGAGGGCAGGGCAGGACGGGACGACGGAAAAGGCCGTTGGCCTGGGTCGATACCTGACAGGTATCGTCACCCACTCAGACGGTGTTGGACGCCCGGCGGGGGCGCGGACAGCATGGACTGCATGAACGAACAGACGATCGCGCTGGTCACTGGCGCGAACAAGGGGATCGGGTACGAAATCGCGGCCGGCCTGGGCGCCCTCGGCTGGAGCGTCGGTGTCGGCGCCCGGGACGAGGAGCGCCGGGAAGCCGCGGTGCAGAAGCTGCGCGCAGCCGGCGCTGACGCGTTCGGCGTGCCGCTCGACGTGACTGACGACGCGAGCGTGGCCGCTGCCGCCAGACTGGTCGAGGAGCACGCCGGCCGCCTCGACGTGCTCGTCAACAACGCCGGCGTGACCGGCGGCATGGGACAGCTGCCCACCACGGTCGACCTTGAGGCCGTGCGGACGGCCGTGGAGACCAACGTGATCGGCGTCATTCGCGTCACCAACGCGATGCTGCCGCTGCTCCGCCGATCAGCGTCGCCGCGGATCGTGAACATGTCCAGCAGCGTCGGCTCGCTCACCCTGCAGACTCGCCCCGACGCCACGGGCCCGATTTCCGCTGCGTACGCGCCGTCGAAGACGTTCCTCAATGGCGTTACCGTCCAGTACGCCAGGGAGCTGCGCGACACCAATATCCTGATCAACGCCGCCTGCCCCGGCTTCTGCGCGACTGACCTCAACGGCTTTCGCGGCGTCCGTACACCCGAGCAGGGCGCTGCGATCGCGATCCAGCTCGCGACCCTGCCAGACGATGGCCCGACCGGTGCGTTCTTCGACGACGCTGGCGTTGTGCCCTGGTAACAGGCCTCCCCGATGACGTACCTCAGCCACGTGCTAGTCGGGTGGCGCCTGGCCGGCGTCGCGCGCTGCCTTCCACTTGGACGTGCGGGCCGTGATGTAGTGCGCGAAGTCGGCCGGCGTCCGCTGGTTGGCCAGCAATGGCTCGCCGACTAGCTGGTCGGCTGGCACCGGCAGGTTCGAGGTCATCTGCGCCTGCAGCTGCTGCAGGTGGGAGACCTCGCCGGCGGCCGGGTTGGGCTCCGCGGAGGTCGGCGCGACGACTCCGGCCAGCGGATCATCGGCCCGTGGCGTCGTCAGCGTCAGCACGCCGCCGAGATCAGGTGCGGCGGCGTCGCGGGCGGTCAGAGCCGGGAGTCCCCAGCGCAGCTCAATCGTCTTCAGCACGGAGGTGTGGTCAATCGGCGTTGCTCCCGCTGGCACCCGGTAGATCGTGCCGGCCGGGATCAGCGGCGAGACCAGCACGGCAGGCACGCGGACGCCGAACCGGGTGAAGTCGAACCCGAACTCGCCGATGCTCGAGTCGGGTGGGGTGGCCCCGGTCGGTGGCGGTACGTGGTCGTAGCATCCGCCGTGCTCGTCGTAAGTGATGATCAGCAGAGTCTGGTTCCAGCCCGGCCCGGACCGCACAGCCTGGTAGACCTGCTGGATGAACGCCTCGCCCAGAGCCACGTCGTAGTTGGGGTGCTGGCTGTTGCCGGACGAACCCCAGCTCGGCTCGAGGAAGCTGTACTGCGGCAGCGTGCCACCGGCGGCATCAGCCTGGAAATCGGTGAACTTGCCGAAGCAACTGTCCGGCGCGCTCGTCGTGTCAGGGTAGTTAGCCCTGGTCAGCGGCTCGGCATCGTAGCCATAGATCTTCCAGGTCAGGTTGTGCGCGGTCATCAGGCCGAAGATGCTCTGCACCGTGTACGACGAGGTGCTGTCGTTCATGTGTCCCTGGCTCGTGCCGGCACAAGCGAAGGCCCGGTTCGGGAACGTCTCGGTCGGGACCGAGCTGTACCAGTGGTCGCAGACCGCGAAGCCGGCGGCAAGGCCGGACAGCACCGGCAGCGCTGCGGGCGGGAAGATGCCCATGATGCCGGACGGCACCGTTCCGGTGACCACCGTGCGCTTGTCCTGCTCGTCGTAACTGATTGCCGCGGCGAAGTTGGTGACGAAACCGCCGTTGGTCGCGACCGGCGGGGAGGGCGCCTTGCCGGTGCCGAAAAGCTGCGCATTGGTGTTGGCATAGCCCTCGCCAGGATCTGCTCCGGGCATGAAGTAGGCGCTCGGTTGGCTGGTGGCAATCTGGTAAACAGTCACCGGATTGCCGTTTGAGTCATTGTTAGATTCGGTACCGAGCAAGCCTTCGAACGGTTGGCCGTTCGGTCCCGTCTTGTTCGGGTACAAGAAACCCAGCATGTGGTCGAAAGAGCGATTCTCCAGCATGACCTGGACGATGTGCTGAATAGCGGAAAGCTGGGAGGGCTGATTCGGTGCGGTCATGCCCACATGCTGACGTAACGGGAGGCCGCCGCCAAGCTCAATTGTGAAATGGGCAGCGAAAAACGGCCCCCGCGCCGAAATTGCCCCTGCCCGAACTGCTTAGTGCAGCCCGGACAATGCCGGGGCTCGGCCCGGTACCTGCCCGTCCACTGATTTCCCGGCTAGCACTGTCTCCCGGCCCGGTGCTTGCAAAGCGGGTGCTTGCCAATCCAGCGCCTCGGCGACCTGGCTCGTCCAGCTGCCCAGTACCTCGTCCAGCCGGCCGAGTTCAGATTCCAGCACGGCGAGGCCCGGTGCGGGCACCGATGCGCCGAGTTCGACGAGCAGCGGGCGCAGGTGCACGCCGACTGCCAGCGCGTGCAGCGGCGAGTCCATCACGAGCAGTGGCAGCGCGGTCGCATCGTGGAGGCACTTGTACGGCAGCCGGTCCAGGAAGACCTTGAGCAAGCCTGAGTACGTGCCCTTGAACGTCGGGCTCGCGACAAGCAACAGGTCGGCGGTCAGTACCTGGTCGACAGCGTCCTCGACAGCGGCGCACGGTTCCGGCAAGAGCAACCGCCGGGCCAGGACGGACAGGTCCACAATCGCCGGCCCGGCTGGCAGGCTCAGGCAGTCAGCCAGTGCTTCGGCCGCGGCCAGGGCGACGCCGAGCGTCCGGGATTCGGGCTGGGGATTACCGGCGACGACTGTGAAATTCACTGGCGACCTCCTTGACGGCACGCGGTGGCAGCGCGCCGGGTATCGAGCCAGATATCGGCCAGCGCGGAGCTGGCCAACTGGCGAGCAGGCCCGGCGGCGTTCGGACGC
>Ga0335074_10008826_pt1 | contig 14026 bp, 11 predicted proteins | sample Lox_Sample_23_FD_206715 | JGI IMG/M metagenome (GOLD analysis project Ga0335074, IMG submission 206715) | Soil microbial communities from Loxahatchee National Wildlife Refuge, Florida, United States - Lox_Sample_2.3 | ecosystem: Environmental > Terrestrial > Soil > Wetlands | place: USA...
ACCTCTCCCTAGAGGGTAACCCTATGATTGAAAGGGAGTTTCGAGGCATCGTCGGCAACAACTCGAGACTCAAAGCGGTCATCGAGAACATTCAAATCGTGGCCCCAGCGGACTCAACTGTTCTCATTCTTGGGGAGACCGGTACCGGGAAGGAGTTGATCGCTCGGGCGATTCACGACCTCAGTCCGCGCAAGAATTATCCCTTCGTAAAAGTGAACTGTGCCGCCATTCCTTCTGGACTGCTGGAGAGCGAATTGTTCGGCCATGAAAAAGGTGCATTCACAGGTGCCATTGCCCAAAAGGTCGGACGGTTTGAGCTCGCCAGCAAAGGAACGCTCTTTCTGGATGAGATCGGAGACATACCTCTTGAATTGCAGCCAAAGCTGTTGAGAGTTTTGCAAGAGCAGGAGTTCGAACGTCTGGGAAGCACTCGTACGCAACGCGTCGATGTCCGCGTGGTAGCAGCGACGAATGCCAACCTTGGGCCGATGGTCGCAGAAAAAAAATTCCGCTCTGACCTTTTCTATCGCCTCAACGTCTTTCCAATAGCGGTCCCTCCGCTTCGCGAACGTCGGGACGATATCGAACGTCTTGTTCGCCATTTTGCAAATAAGTATGCCCAACGGATGGGAAAGCACATTGTGAGCATACCCAAAACCACCATGGATGCTCTTTGCAGGCACACCTGGCCGGGCAATATCCGCGAGTTGCAGAACCTGATGGAGAGAGCAGTGCTGTTGTCCCCCGGGCCGCACCTGCGAGTACCCTTGACCGATATCGCGCCTGCTTTCGCAGTGACGGACGACGGCCAGTCCAGTGCCTTGGAACAGGTGGAGCGGGAGATGATCGTGCGAGCATTGCAAGAAAGTAACTGGGTTGTTGGGGGCGTTCGCGGAGCTGCCGCTAGATTACGGCTGAATCGCACAGGACTCGCGTACAAGATGAAGAAGTTTGGAATTTCGCGCCCGACATAGAAAGCTTGGACCGGGGTAAGAGAGCCTGCATTTTCGACCGCGGGAGTAACTATGTCACAAGGAACTTTTGAGTCTCGAGCACCGAACCCCCTGGACATCGTGCCCGATAAAATACCATTCGACATACCTTACGGCCCCCCGATATCCCTGGAAAGTGCTCAGACAGCAATCAATGCGGTGGTGGCAGAGGCCAAGAAGCGAGACTGGAAAATGAATGTCGCCGTCGTCGATTCCGGAGGAAACCTGGTCGCCTTCCAACGCATGGATGGAGCGATGCTTGCCTCGATCCAGATCGCAGAGCACAAAGCACGCGCGGCCGTGATTTTCCGCCGCGAAACCAAAGTCTTTGAGAACGCTGTCCATGTCAACGGTTTTAACTATCTGACGACATTGGATGGATTTATCGCATCGCGTGGCGGACTTCCACTAATCGAAGAGGGCCAGCTGATAGGGGCAATTGGTTGTTCGGGAGGTACCGACTCACAGGATGAGCTGGTTTGTAAGGCAGGCCTCGCAGTGATTAAATGATCCGGGCTGGAAACCAGCGAATGTCAAGCGGGAGCGGCTCAGCACAGCTACGAATCCATTTGATGAACATATCAGCGAATGCGAACGTAGTGACAAACACCAAAGAAGGGACGACATTACGCTCATCTGGGGCGCAGCTGGCGACCTAAGAGTTGGCTGCCAGCGATCAGGTCGACTTCAAGGCTACAGTATCGGGCGCCGCTTCCCTAGCACCGCGCTCCATCTCGAAACTGGCGAAGGCGTAAAAGTCCAGCCAGGCTTCCTCCATCTCCGGGGTGAAACGATCACCGAGAGTGCGCTGGAACATCCAGACTAACGCCGAACCAACTGGAGCGTACTGATCGATCTTGACGTTATACCCACTGTGGCGCGCGCCCATTGCTCGCAATTCCTGACACAATTCGTGGGGCTGCTCCAGGTGCGCAATCACCCACGCGAGCATGTCTGAGAACTTCTTGACTTGCAGGTCCGGCTCTCGAGTGAACATTGACCGAACTTCGGGCGCGAGCTCGAACAGACGCCTGTAGAACTCGTGGACCGGTGCGAGATCTCCTGTGGGCAGCATGGCAACGCTTTCCCGCAAATTCCTGATCGTAATCGAGTCCATGTTGGCCTATCGACTAAAAGACTTAATGGATGCTCTCGCTACCCGCGTTATCGCTATGCAGGACTGCGGAGAGGTCGCCGCGGATCTGCTCGGCCAACCGTTCCTGAGTGGCGAAAATGTCGTTTATGGTGGCTTGATAGATATTGGAAAATCGCATCCAGCCACCGCCGGTCAGTTCCATCAGGTGGAGAGTCACCCTGATCTCCGCGCCGTCGCGTCGTACGCTAGCCTCCAATAGATAGTGTGGCTTCGGTCCATCTTTTTGTTCAAGCCAGCCAGCAACCGATTGAGTAATCACCCGTAGTCGATGATCCTGAGAGAGCTTGTGGATAACTTCCTCGGTCAGCCCATCACAAAAATTCTGATCGCCCGGATCCGGACTGAGGCTGCGGAATAGGGGCACCAGTACGGAGAGGTCGGAGGCAACCTGCGCTGGCGCACCTTCAACCGGAATAAACTGGGGAACGTATCGGCCCTTAGGGATGTCGATGCGTACGCGATCGGGTGGCGTGAGTTCGTAGTATTCACGCAACCGGGCCCGTAATCTGGCGGCTTCCACACGTACAATCGGATCCGTGCGTGGGTCGTAGTCCGCGCGGCGGTCGTACACAGCGACTGCGATATCGAATTCTTTGATGGTCGCTTCGGGGGATTGCAGCGCCGCATCCACCACAAACCGTAGAAAACGGGACTGACGTTCGGCTTTGCGAAACAGCGGCGAACGCAAGGCCTGATCCAGGTGGTGATTAACGACGGCCGTATTCAGCGACAAAGGGTAGCCCCCAAATTTCTCCCAAGATCGCCCGGTTTTTCGATTATACCAATTCCCCTCGAAATCAACTGAGGACGGGCACCCAGGTCTCCAGCGCCCCAGACGATGGTTGAAATTCGTGGTTACGTACCGTAAGTTACGCGGCCGTTACTTCCGGAAACCCCAGCACCCGGGTAGTTTCTTCTCAGAAGGCAATCAACCCAAATCAGAGGCTCTTCAATGAACAACCGCACGGCTGAACCAAACCACAAAAATAGGAGACTGCTATGACACCAGCAAGTTCGCATGCCACGCCAATCGTGTTCGTTGTGGACGATGATATCTCGGTACGCGAATCTCTGGAATTGTTACTCCGCAGCGAAGGATGGCAACCGGAGACGTTCGCGTCGGCTCGAGAATTCCTCGTCCAGCCTCGACCTGTTGTCCCAAGTTGCCTGGTGCTTGATCTGTCGCTTCCCGATATTAACGGTCTCGACGTCCAGAGGCGCCTCGCCCTTGAGCGGACTGACATGCCGATCATGTTCATTACGGGCCACAGCGATGTGTCCAGTTCGGTCCAAGCCATGAAGGCAGGTGCGGTCGAGTTCCTAGTGAAGCCCTTCAAGCAGGACGTTCTGTTGGACGCCATCCGCGAAGGCCTCGAACGTAGCCGCCTAACCCTCGCTCGCGAGATGGAAATGCATACCCTCCGGAACCGCTATGCCGCACTCACTCGGCGTGAACGACAAGTATTGGTGTTGGTCGTCTCTGGTTTGTTGAATAAACAGGTCGCGGGAGAGCTTGGCATAAGTGAGATTACCGTGAAGGCACACCGGCGCCGGGTGATGCAAAAGATGCAGGCCCAGTCCTTCGCTGATTTGGTAAGGATAGCCACGAGGCTTGGCCCACACCGTGCCGTGAACTCGGCAAGCTTAGCTAACGTCGCGGTATAGAAAAATGATTAATAGCTTCTTGTCACTGACCACGGCCAAGAAGAAAACCGCCATGGAAAGCGAGTTTGGTCGCCTCAGGGAATGCGCTCCCGGATTAGTGTGGACGACCAACTTGATGCTCGATTCGATCTAACGTTCTGTGTCTAACGTTCTGTATGGAGGTGAAACCGTGACCGAGACGAAGAATGACTCCACTGTTGAGGCCTCAAATCCCACAGCTCCACTAGAGTCGATACTGTGCAAGGAAGCGTTACAAAGCCGCCCTTCGCGCCCTCCGAATTATGAGAGAGAGAATCGCGCTCTCGTGAAGCTGATGAACGCGTTAGCTAATTCGCCTGGCACGATTTTTCAGATCCTTGCCGACACGATCTTGGAGATCACCCAGGCCGACTCCGCCGGCCTGAGCCTCCTAACGAGGGACGGCAAGAGCCCGCATGTTGACGGCCAAAGGTTCTATTGGCCGGCAATCGCCGGTATGTGGAGTCCCCACGTCGGAGGCGGTACCCCGCGCAATTTTGGTCCTTGCGGAGACGTGCTGGACCGTAATACTACGATGCTATTCACACACTGGGAGAGGCGTTATCCGTACTTGAGCTGCGCGGTGCCTTTCGCCGAAGAGGGACTACTGGTACCGTTTTACGTTAACGGTATGGCGGTAGGAACCATATGGGGAATCATGCATAGCGATCGTCGCAAATTCGACGCAGAGGATGACCGCGTCATGGCCTCGCTTGGGAAGTTTGCCTCATCCGCTTATCAGGCACTGATGCACATAGAGGATCTCAAAATTCAGATAGCCCAGCGCGAAAAGGCAGAGGCAGAAGTTCGTCAGCTGGCGAGTGGCCTGGAAGCGAAGATCCGAAGGCTGGTCGACGCGAATGTTGTAGGGATCGTTATGTGGAATCTCGAAGGTGCGATCACCGAGGCCAATGAAGCATTCCTCCAACTGGTCAAATACGACCGCAACGATCTTACCTCCGGCCGCGTGCGGTGGAAGGACCTCACCCCTCCCGAATGGCACGAATGTGACTACTGGGCAATCGCTCAGCTAAAGGCAGCCGGCAGCTTTCAACCATACGAAAAGGAGTTTTTCCGAAAAGACGGCAGCCGCGTGCCCATACTTGTTGGTGGAGCGCTCTTCGACGGAGGTGGAGACGACGGTGTGGCTTTCATCCTGGATTTGCGCCGGCAAAAGCGAACTCAGGAAGAGTTGCGACGCAGCGAGGCATTCCTGGCAGAAGCTCAGCGTCTCACTCACATAGGCAGTTATTCCTGGCGTGTGGCGACAGACGAAATCAAGTGGTCGGAGCAGCTCTATCGGATCTACGAGTTTGAGATCGGCGTGCCTGTAACACGCGAACTGATCCGCGCACGAGTTCATCCGGAGGATGTCACTCTGATCGAGAAAATGGTCGAACAGGCAAGGAACGGCTGCAATGACTTCGAATGGCAGTACCGCTTGCTGATGCCGAATCACTCGATCAAGTACATGCATGCCGTAGCTCAGGCGACCCGGGATCAGAATGGTCAGTTGGAATACATTGCGGCGGTTCAGGATGTCACGGCTCGCCGGCTGGCGGAGGAGGCACGCGACAAAGCTCAATCCGAACTTGCACATGTGGCCAGAGTGATAACCCTCGGAACGATGACGGCATCAATCGCTCACGAACTCAACCAGCCACTGGCCGGCATTGTCACTAACACCAACACTTGCCAGCGGATGCTGGGCGCCGTCCCCCCGAATATTGACGGTGCTCTGGAAACGGCGCGTCGGACGATTCGTGATGCCAACCGTGCTTCTGAAGTGATTACTCGCTTGCGGGCACTCTTCAGCAAGAAGGATACCGCTTCGGAATCGGTGAACTTGAATGAGGCGACGCGAGAAGTGATTGCGCTTTCGTCCACTGAACTCAAAAGAAACAAGGTGACTGTGCGGGCAGAATTGTCTGGGGACCTCCCGCCGGTCACAGGTGATCGCGTCCAGCTTCAGCAGGTGATCTTCAATCTGCTCCGGAATGCCGCCGACGCGATGAGAGCTGTCGATGACCGCTCGAGAGAGTTGCTCATCAGAACTGAATGGGATGGGCGAGGCCATGTGCGCCTCAGCGTGAGAGATGTGGGAGTCGGTTTCGAAGCTCAAGACGCGGACAGGCTCTTTGAAAGCTTCTATACAACAAAGGACGACGGCATGGGAATCGGATTGTCGGTAAGTAAATCCATTATCGAGAGCCATCAGGGCCGACTGTGGGCCGAGACGAATGACGGTCCGGGAGCAACCTTTTCATTCTCTATTCCCTGCAGGCGGGACGAGTACCTCCGTCCGGCGGCATGAACACGCCCAACCGGAGATTAGGTACGTTTGACGATGACAACCGTCTTGTCGTCGATCAATTCCGCATCGCCGCCTTGTCGGAGCCGGTCGTCTTGCCTTACCGCATGATCCAGCAACGCGTTGCAGATCTCTTTCGCGGGCTCGCGGTAGTGGTCACGCATGACCAGTTCCAGTAGCTCACGCTCGTGTTCGTCGCTGCCGTCGTAAACTCCGTCCGTATAGAGAACTAAGATGTCTCCTGGACCCATCAGCGTAATCTCCCCAAGATCGGAAGAGTCGAACTCTGCTTGCCGGAAGTTCAAGGAATAGTACTTCCTCCGATCCGGGTGATCCGCCGGGATCTGCAAACCGAGGGCAAGGAATCGAGCCATTTTGCTTTCATTGATGTTCATGAACTTGCAATACTCTGCAGAGAACACCAGCGGTGGGGGATGCCCGAAATTCGCAAAGCGAAAATCACCACCGGGGCGGATTTCGCCATAGATCATGGTCGCGATTTCGCGCGCATCTTCCTTCTCAATGATTCCCAATGCGTTGCGCGCGGTCACCGACTGCGCCAGCCGCAAGTTGAGGTTTCCGAGGAGCATGGGTGTGGTTCTGCCGTATCGATCCAGTTCAGTGAGCATCAAGGCATGGAATGTGTCATGTACTGTCGATGCGATCTTGGCTGAAATGATTCCGTGCCCCTGGGCGTCGACCAACAGAACACCCGCTGTCGAAAAAAGATTACGCAGCTCTTCGGAAACCCGCACCTGCTCGGAACTCCTGGCGAATCGATACTCTGCTTCCATTTCAGGCTTGAAGCCGGGGGTCATTCTGAGCCATTGCGAGTGATCGTCGACAGAATTGCGCACCACGCCGCCCGGAGTCGGCTCAAGAAATTCCTTTGATAAGCGTTGCGCCTGCTGAATCCGCGCACCAATGTCGTAACGTTGTTGAAAATTGATGTACTCGAAAAGGTCGCCACCGACGGTTCCGGCAGGAATCGAATTCCCGAACATCTCGATGCCGGGGATGTGCGGAATCGCACCTTCCACCGGCATCAGCCGCTCGCGCAGATATTCATCGATATTCAGACCGGGGTTGCCTCTGGACATGCCTAAATAGGATCAATCTTTATCTTATCCTCCCCGGTCTTCCAACGTAACTACCTGAGTTCGGCGATTGAAGACTCCTCATTCCGACCGGCAACACCCTGGACACATCGAACGAGCATTTCGGCAACGAACGAAACACCCATCTCTGTATTGAACATTACGTCGTACAGGTGAGGATCCGGCCATTTCAGACCGAAATACTGACGGACGAACGCGGCTCGCGCTTTGTCGGTGGTGTCGATCTGTTCAATTGCCTTGTCCTGAGTTGCACCTCGATCGATCAGTCTGCGGATCTTATGGTCTCTAGATGCATAGAGAAACACATGGAAGACATCCTTGCGATTGCGCAGAAAATATTGCGAACCTCGGCCGACAATCACCGAGGGACCGCTGGAAAGGGCGGCCTTAACTGCTGTTTCCGAAACATCGGCGATGCGGCGCGCATCGAGCAAGTGCAGCCGGTTGGTGGGCGGTAGGCCTCCCTCAAACGCACCCCGAAGAAAATCATGGAAAAGCCTGTACACGGGAGAGTCGGTTCGCCATTCTCTTCGTTCGACCGCCTCCGGCGTGCTTTTGGTCAATTGCGCGATTTCCTGTGTTAGCCGTTCGTCCCACAGATTCCATCCAAGGCGGCTGGCGACCACACTGGCGATTTCGGATGCCCCACAGCCAAACTCACGCTCAATTGTGATGGCATGAACCATTGCGTTTATCCTTAGCCCACTGCGACATCGCCGCCCGCCCCTGGGTCATTTCTCTTCAAGAAAAACGCAAGAACGAACATGATGGAGCAGAGCGCTCCCAATACCCAAAAGATGTCCATATAGGACAGTGCGCCGCCCTGTTGACGCACAAATCCGTAAAACCTCGCAATCGCCTGATCGCGTGCATCAACGCTGCCCAAGCCCGAATGTGCGATTTTTGAACTCAGCGCATGAACTGCTGAACGGTACGCGGGGGTATCGGGAGTGATGTGGCTGACGAGAATCTGCTGGTGATATTGAGCTCGTCGGACAATCATCGTGGTCACCACGGAAGTTCCGATACTGCCGCCAATGTTGCGCATGAAGTTGATCATGCCGGAGACGCTATTGCCCTTCTCTAAAGGAATTCCGATGTAACCCGCTGCAGTGATCGGAACAAAGAGGAATCCGATTCCTACGACTTGGGCGACGCGCAGCCACATCGCAAACCGGAAGCTGACGGATAAATCAATCTGGTGCGCGCAATAGAAAAGTCCAATAGCAAGGCACAGCCATCCCGTCGCGATCAGCCATCGGGCTTGAACCTTTGATGATAGCCGGCCGACAATGGGCATCATCACCAGCAAGACCAAACCGCCACCCGACAGGACCAGACCCGCAAGCTCTGCTGTGTAGCCCATTAGCGTCTGCAGGAACTCTGGAATCAAGACCAGAGTGCTGAAGAGCATGAAGCCCATCATGAACATCATCAGGTTCGCCGCGGCGAAGTTGAAGCTCTTGAACATGCGGACATCGATAATTGGCTCCTTGCGGAACCATTCCCAGATAACCAATGAGATCAGGCAAACAGTTGCGGTTACGATCAGGGTCGTGATGAAGTGCGAGCCGAACCAATCGTCCTCCTGCCCCTTATCCAGAAGTACCTGCAACGAACCCACTCCCAGTGCCAACATGGATATTCCGATGTAGTCGACGCGGATGCCGCCCCTCTTTAAGCGACGGAGGAACGGTGGATCTTCGACCAAGGTATGAGTCAAATAAAGAGCGAGTAGAACTACCGGAAGCGTAATGAAAAATATCCAGCGCCAGGAATAGTTATCCGTAATCCACCCTCCCAGCATCGGTCCGACCGTGGGGGCGAGCACAGCAGTGATTCCGTAGACCGCAAACGCCTGCCCGCGCTGCTCTGGAGGAAACGTATCGTTGAGAATGGCTTGCGCCATCGGTTGCAATCCACCGCCGCCGATGCCTTGGACAGCTCGGAAGAGTAGTAATAGCGGCAGGCTGGGCGCTAAACCGCAGAGCAGCGAACTTCCCGTGAAGATAGCAAGCGACATCATGAAATACCGTTTGCGGCCGATCACCTCCGCCAGCCATCCGCTGATTGGCAGGACGATCGCGTTCGCAGCGAGGTACGATGTCAGCACCCAAGTGCTGTCGTCGTAGCTGGCTCCGAGGCCACCGGCAATGTAAGGCAATGCAACGTTGGCGACGCTGGTGTCCAGGACTTCGATAAACGCCGCCATCGACACGGTGGCGGCGATCGCCCAGGGATTTACCTTAGGCCGCCACACGACCTGCTCCGACGGAAGTGTCAGCGTTGCGGCACTCATCGCAAATACACTTTCGCTTCGACATTCATACCCGGTCGAAGCTGGTGGTCACGATTTTCGCCTGGCTCGAGAACGATCTTGACCGGAACGCGCTGGACGATTTTCACGTAGTTGCCGGTTGCATTTTCGGGCGGCAGCAGGCTGAAGAGCGGCCCCGTTGCTCCTGCAATGCTGTCGACATGACCGTTGTAGGTGCGGCCGTTCGAATCGAGCTCAATCCTGGCTTTCTGCCCTACGCGCATGTGTTTGAGCTGTGTCTCTTTAAAGTTCGCTGTGATCCACACCTGATCCAGTGGAACCACCGTGAGCAGTTGTTCCCCGGGGTCCACATTCAATCCCACGACCACTTTCTTAGTCACCTCACCACTAACCGGCGCCAGCACCTTGGTGTAACCGAGGTTGAGTTCGGCCTGTTCAAGTTCGGCTTGGCGCTGGCGTTCATCGGCAACGGCTGAGAGTGCACGGTCGCGCGTGGAGGCCACCCGTTTCGGTCCAGCCTGGGCGGACTCATTCCTCGCAATCGCTTCAATAAGCCGGCTTCGTGCTTCCTCGACGTTTTGTTCAGCAGCCGCCTCATCCGCTCTGGCAGCTGCTACTGCGGCAGTGTCTGTATCTGCCGCGGCTACCGCATGGTCGTAAGTCTGCTTAGGCACTTCCTCCTTCACCAGCAGAAGATGGTAACGGTCCACGTCGTCCTTGGCCTTTACGTTTTCCGCCTCGGCCTCTTGGATGCGCGCCCGCGCGGCAGTTACCTGTTTCTCGCCGGCGGCGATGGCAGCTTTAGCTTCTTCGATGTCAGATGACGTGAACTTCAGTTGACTCGCGGTATCCACCGAACTGATGGGAACATCGATGTTGAGAGCGCTAGCAGAGGCCTTCGCGGTTTCAAGGTTCGCCTGCGCTCTCGCCACCGCGACTTGATAGTCTTTTGGGTCGATCTCCACCAAGGTCGCGCCTTGTTGCACGTACTGGTTGTCTGCGACGTACACAGCTTGCACGTACCCGGAGATTCGCGCGCTCACTGGATAGAGGTGAACATCGACCTGGGCATCGTCCGTGCTCTCGAAACCGGAAAGGTAGTGCCAGAGAAGGACACCCCCGACAACAACGACCACTACGGCAGCCACAATAATCCAGCGCTTGCGCGAACGACGGGGTGGATAGACTACGGCCGGCTTTGATGTTGGACTCTCGACTGCCGCAATCCGTGTTGCGGACGATCCACTTTCTGGACTCTTCTCCGTCGATTGGTCTGGCATTTTATTGTCCTTTCAAATAGAGCGCGTAGTTTGATTCCGCAACCCCGATCGATCGCGCCAGTGAGATTTTTGCGAGGTTATAGCGATAAAGGCTGGCGATATATGCGTCATTTGCATCCGCCAGGGATTCCTGTGCCTGAACCACCTCGATGTTGTCTGTCACTCCTGAGGTGAAACGATCGCGCGATTGCTGGAGAGTCTGAGTAGCGAGCTGGATGGCATTGTTCTCAACTGACACTTCTTTGGCCGTATCCTGCACGTCAAGAAAAGCATCGCGAACTTGCTGGTCGATAAGGGCGTGGAGGTCTTCCTGCCGTTGCCTCGCCTTCGCCAGGATAGAATCTGCAACGAGGTTATCTCCGTGAACCCTGCCTCCCTGAAAAATCGGGAGTTTGAGTTCAGCGGTTGCGTCTACGGTGCCGTGGTTCGAGGCAAAGTTAGTTCCCACGGTTCCGTAATCCACGACAGCCGATAGTGTCGGATAACGCTCGGCTGACGCGGCTTTCTTTGCGAGCCCTGCAGAACGTACTTGCTCCGTCACACTTTTATAGTCGGGGCGTGAAGCAAACGCCTGCTTCAACGCTTCATCGATGGTTGAAGTTATCAGCGGCTGGTAAGCAACTTCCGTGCTGACGTCAAACGCTTGACCCTCCGGAAGTCCAATCGCCCGCGCCAGTACACGCTTCTGCTTGGCGAGATTGTTCCGAGCGAGAATCAATTGTTGCTCGCGCGCCTGTAGCTCGACATCGGATCTGAGCACGTCAACTGCGGCCGCAAGCCCAGCTTTCTTCTGATCGGTCGTCTGATCAAAAATCACTTTCGCGGTGTCACGCTGAGCCAGAGCGGATTCGACCTGCGATTTGTCGGCAATAACCAGCAGGTAATTCGACACAACTACGACAACGACCAGCTCGCGGGCGTTCTTGTAACTGTAACTGGCGGATTTCACTTGTGCAGCAGAAGATCGTGCATCCTCGATCGACTCCCAATTGAAGACTGACTGGTCGAGGTAAGCGCGCGCGTCGAATACCCCAAACGGGCCGATTACCGGTGGATGGCCGGGGACATCAATACCTATGATCGCCTTCAGATCATTTTGCCGGGCGCCGAAACTAGTAGCGGTGGTCAGATTGGGCAGCAACGCGCTGAGTGCTCGCCAGCGTTCGCCTTGCGCGCCGGAGATTACGTCGGAGGAGAGTAATCCACCAAGGTTTTGCCGCAGGCCTTGAGCTACAGCGTCTTCCAGTGAAAGTTCTAGCGGCGTTGAGGTGGCTTTGCCCATAGGAACTCCTCCCAGGTAAGGACTTTTCGACTGAAGGTCCGAGGTGTCCCCAACGGACGATGCGGAGGCACCGTAGGACACTGTTCCTTCGCCCATAGGAGTCAAGTCAGACTGTCCGTAAATCAGCCCCGCCGCAAGCAGAGCCACACAAAGCATGGTCAGCTTGGCGCAGAGCTTCGCACAATCAACAGTCAGCAGTTTTGAAGCTGGGAAATTCACAATGCGGGCTTATCTCCATCAGGTAGAACCGCCGTGCCATTTCGATTGAGCCAGAAGACTGGAGGAGAAACAATTGACCTAAGGTGTCGGCGACACTTTCGTATCAATTGTCGATGTTCTTAGTATCTGCGATGCAGCCCTGACTCGGATTCGATTTGCTAATCGGGCTGACGCCGCGATCGTGACCGCACGCCAATTCCGGTCCTCAGATCGAGGAGGACTGTCCATGAGCTCCGATTCCTCGAGCCAGTCCTCCGCCGACAGTTTGGCCTGCTCTGAGCCGTACGATGATTTGACGGCTGCAACGAAGGAAGAAAGCTCGCTCTCAGCGAGATGAGTCTGCTCTTCGTAAACCGAATCGGAAAATGGATGAGGCTGACGCATTGCATTCATTCGTGTTGGCTACACCCAAGTGATTAGGCCAGAATCGTCGCGTCGAATCCATTGAACGAACGTATCAACCAATACCAAAGTATGGATTGGGAATTGGGATTTGCACTCGTGCAGCTGAGTGCTACGTGCGGCGATCGACATCCAGTTCGGAGATACATGTTGGTGGAGCCAAACTTTACTCCGGGACTCTCGGATTTTGATCAACCTCCTCAATGCGCGTCTTCTGCGTCGAAAACAAAAATGCTTTAGGGACTATTTCACGCTGTCTTAACGAATAGAGCGGGCGTAGGCACGGCTGCGTCGCTGGAGATCTCGCGACCACCTGGACCCCGTCGATGTTCAGACAGAACCCTATTACCGAAGGGCGCTCCGCAAATTACGCTCGCGGGCGCGTTTTCTGGCGAAAACATCAAATTACTGACACCAGTCAATGCTTGTCCCCGTAGAAACGCGAGATGAGGAATCAGCAGGATCCTATCCAGCTTCGTCTAAATTCGGCATCTTCGCACCCCACCAAGGATTCCCTTATGCCGGGTTTTACTTTCGACGGCCGTGGAAATATGAATGCAGTAATTTGGTTGCGTCTTTACCGCGCTGCGAAACGATGACTCGCGGAAAGGGGGAGTCATAAGGACCTTCGATCATGGGGAGGCTTTTCACGTTTATCGGGAAGGTGAGCTCATTTGGGCTGACAGCATTAGTGGACGCATTTCGCCCGCCGTTTGAATGGGAATTTTTCGTGAGTCAGATTGAGGAGATTGGGTGGAGGTCGCTCCCCCTCATCTTGGCCGCTGGCTTCGCCCTTGGGGTTGTATTGTCCATGCATACGCGAGGGACTCTGGCACAGTTCGGCGCAGAAGCACTGATTCCAAGCCTGCAATCTGCTGCATTTTTCAATGAATTGGGGCCTCTCATTACTGCACTGCTGGTGGCGGGGAGAGTAGGTGCGGGCATCGGCGCTGGAATAGCGAATATGCGCGTGACCGAACAGATTGACGCAATTGAGTCCTTGTCTGTCGACTCTTTCAAAATGCTCGTAGTCACGCGGATCGTCGCCTGCATTCTTATTTTGCCGATGTTGACTGTTTTCATGGATTTCGCCAGTATGGCCGGTGGATTTCTCGCTGAACACTTCACCTCACATATTTCTCTGCAACTCTATCTCGATCGTGCCTTCGAGACCGTGGAATGGGCGAACTTTATTCCGCCTACGTTAAAAACCAGCGTCTTCGGTTTCATCATCGGCACCGTGTCGGGGTATTTTGGCTACACCACAGACGAAGGGTCCGCCGGAGTTCAGAGGGCGGCTACCAC
>Ga0335074_10008827_pt1 | contig 14024 bp, 8 predicted proteins | sample Lox_Sample_23_FD_206715 | JGI IMG/M metagenome (GOLD analysis project Ga0335074, IMG submission 206715) | Soil microbial communities from Loxahatchee National Wildlife Refuge, Florida, United States - Lox_Sample_2.3 | ecosystem: Environmental > Terrestrial > Soil > Wetlands | place: USA: Florida...
ACCGCGCCGATCTTGCCCTCGATGCCGCGCACGCCGAAACCGCCGGGCACGAGGATGCCGTCCACATCGGATAGCTGCCGGGCTGCGCCCTCGGCTGTCTGGCAGTCGTCGCTCGTGACCCACCGGATGTTGACGCGGACGTCGTGAGCGAACCCGCCCGCACGCAGCGCCTCAGCAGGCGACAAGTAGGCATCCTTCAGGTCTACGTACTTGCCGACCAGGGCGATCGTCACCGACTTGGCAGGCCGGTGCACGCGCCGCAGCAGGCCATCCCAGTCGGTCCAGTCCACGTCCCTGAACGGCAGCCCGAGGCGGCGCACTACGTAAGCATCCAGCCCTTCGGCGTGCAGCACCTTGGGGATGTCGTAGATCGACGGCGCGTCCGGCGCCGACACGACGGCCTCCTCGTCGACGTCGCACATGAGACTGATCTTGCGCTTCAGCCCGTCGCTGATCGGCCGGTCGGACCGGCACACGATGGCGTCCGGCTGGATACCGATGCTGCGCAGCGCCGCGACCGAGTGCTGGGTGGGCTTGGTTTTGAGCTCGCCGGACGGCCCGATGTACGGCAGCAGCGAGACGTGCAGGAAGAAGCACCTGTCCCGGCCGATCTCGTGCCGGATCTGCCGGATCGCCTCCAGGAACGGCTGCGACTCGATGTCGCCGACGGTGCCGCCGACTTCGGTGATGACCACGTCGGTTTCCGGGCCTGCCATCTCACGGATCCGTGCCTTGATCTCGTTCGTGATATGCGGGATTACCTGCACGGTGTCGCCCAGGTAATCGCCGCGGCGCTCCTTGGCGATGACCCGGGAGTAGATCTGGCCGGTCGTGACGTTGGCTGAGCCCGGCAGCCTGATGTCAAGGAATCGCTCATAGTGCCCGACGTCGAGGTCTGTCTCCGTGCCGTCATCGGTGACGAAAACCTCACCGTGCTGGAACGGATTCATGGTGCCGGGATCTACGTTCAGATAGGGGTCAAGCTTCTGCATGCTCACCCGGAGCCCGCGCAGCTTGAGCAGTCTGCCGATGCTTGACGCCGTGAGCCCCTTGCCGAGGCTGGAGGCAACGCCACCGGTGACGAAAAGATGCCTAGTCGTTACTGGTCGTGACGTATAACCCGATATCGCCAATGACCCTCCCGTGGTCAGATCCGGCGGAAACCCGCTCGCCCACGGGGTATCAGAATATCAGGCGCAGGGCCCCTGGCTGGGCAAACACGGCGCCGCGATTGCCGCGGAATACTGCATTTGGGCGGCTGGAGTCGCAGTCCGCAAACTGAGCAGCGACTCGATGGCCCTGCCGACCCGGATTCAGCCTTGATCGGGCAGCTGCCGTCGCTTTAATGCTGCTCGGTGACCCACCGACGGGCTCAGGTTGCCGGCCTCCGCCTTGGCCGTGGCCTGATGGTCCTCGCCAGCCTCGCCGAATCTCGCCAGGGCCAGCGCGCACAGCACTGCGAGCCCGAATCCGACCGCTCCGACAGCAGCGAGACCGTGTCTGGTGGCGTCACCCAGGAACAGCACGCCGACCACGGCCGGCGGCAACGTCTCGGCCAGCACCACGCCTGCCGTGGCGATGGTGACGCTGCCGCCTTCCAATGCTGTCGCGTAGATCAGGAACGACACGATTCCGGCGGCGGCGAGCGTGTACGTTGCCGGGCTCTTGAGCAGCTGCAGCGGCGAGAAGCCTGGCAGGATCCTCGCTGAGACCGCGAGCACCGCGTATCCGAGGCCGGCAATGGCGCCGAGCGCGGGGGTGCGGACCGGGTTGGGGAGCCTGGCTACCGCGAAACCACAGAGCCCGACCGCGACCACGGCGAGGATCAGGCCGAGCTCGAACTCCGAGCCCACGTGCTTGGCACCCTGAGCGCCGGTCGACAGCGCGAGCAACGCCACGCCGACCACAACCCCGGCCACCGCCAGCCACTCGCGGAACTCGAGGCGCATCTTCATGAGCCAGGCCGCGAACACTGCGGTGACGGCAAGATTGGCCGCGATGATCGCCTGGACCGCGAAAATCGGCAGCCGCCTGAGCGCCACCAGCTGGGCCAGGAAGCCGACTAGGTCGATTGCGATGCTGACGAGGAAAAGACCCTGCCGGACGAGCCGGACCAGCAAGCCGGGGTCAACGCCCTCTCCGCCGCCCCCAGCCACCTCGGCGGTGCGGCGGCTGGCGGCTCGTACCGAGATCGCCTGCATCACCGAAGCGATCCCGTAGCACAGGGCAGCGATGAGCGCGGCCACCAGGCTCGCCAGCATCATCTGACACTACGCCGTGGCCAGCCTGAGCGTTTGCTGGGCACCGGCGTTACGACCGCGGCGCAATGTGCACCTCAGACGCCAGCCGCCTGCATGCCCCGTAGCTCGTGCTTGAGCTCGCGGATCTCGTCCCGGATCCGGGCGGCTACCTCGAACTGCAGCTCGGCAGCGGCAGCGTGCATCTGCTCGGTCAGCTCGGCAATCAGCGCGGCCAGGTCGGCGCGTGCCGGACCGGCGCTCCGCTCCCCCGCCGCCGCAGCGGCGGCGCGCGCTCTGGACGACACGCCCGGCACCGGTGCCTTGCCCCGGCTCTGCTGACGCCCGGATCCGCCAAGCAGCTGCTCGGTGTCCGCGTCTTCCCTGGCCAGCTGGTCCAGGATGTCCGCGATCCGCTTCCGCAGCGGCTGCGGGTCCACGCCATGCGCCCGGTTGTAAGCGATCTGCCGGTCCCGGCGCCGGTTGGTCTCGTCGATGGCCCGTTGCATCGACGGGGTGACCTTGTCGGCGTACATATGGACCTGGCCCGAAACGTTCCTGGCAGCGCGCCCGATGGTCTGGATCAGCGAGGTACCCGACCGCAGGAATCCTTCCTTGTCCGCATCCAGGATCGCCACCAGCGAGACCTCGGGCAGGTCCAGGCCCTCTCGCAGCAGGTTGATGCCGACCAGCACGTCGTACTCACCGAGCCGGAGCTCTCGCAGCAACTCCACCCGCCGCAGCGTGTCAACCTCGCTGTGCAGGTACCGTGCCCTGATGCCGAGCTCCAGCAGGTAGTCGGTGAGGTCCTCGGCCATCTTCTTGGTCAGCGTCGTGACGAGCACTCGCTCGGACTTCTCGGCCCGGTCCCTGATCTCGCCGACGAGGTCGTCGATCTGGCCCTTAGTCGGTTTGATGATCACTTCCGGATCCACCAGACCGGTCGGCCTGATGACCTGCTCGACAACTTCGCCGCCAGCCTGGCGCAGCTCGTACGGCCCTGGCGTAGCGGACAAATAGAGCGTCTGGCCGATCCGGTCGCCAAACTCGTCCCAGGTCAGCGGCCGGTTGTCGATGGCACTGGGCAACCGGAAGCCATGATCGACGAGGACCCGCTTCCTGGACACGTCACCTTCGTACATCGCGCCGATCTGCGGCACGGTGTTGTGCGACTCGTCTACGACCAGCAGGAAGTCCTCGGGGAAGAAGTCAAGCAGCGTGTTCGGCGGGCTGCCTGCCTCGCGGCCGTCGATGTGCCGGGAGTAGTTCTCGATCCCCGAGCAGCTACCGACCTGGCGCATCATCTCGATGTCGTAGGTGGTGCGCATCCGGAGCCGCTGTGCCTCCAGCAGCTTGCCGAGCCGCTCCAGCTCCGCCAGCCGGTCGGCAAGCTCAGCCTCGATCCCGGCGATCGCCCGCTCCATCCGCTCCGGCCCGGCGACGTAGTGCGAAGCAGGGAAGATGTACAGCTCCTCGTCCTCGCTCATCACCTCGCCGGTCAGCGGGTGCAGCGTCATCAGCCGCTCGATCTCGTCGCCGAACATCTCAATCCGCACCGCGAGTTCCTCGTACTGCGGGATGACCTCGATGGTGTCGCCGCGGACCCGGAACGTTCCGCGAGTGAATGCGAGGTCGTTGCGGCTGTAATGCATGCCGACCAGCTTGCGCAGCATGCCGTCGCGCTCGATCTTGTCGCCGACCTTCACCCGCAGCATCCGGTCCACGTACTCCTGCGGCGTGCCGAGGCCGTAGATGCACGACACCGAGGCCACGACGATCGTGTCGCGCCTGGTCAGCAGCGAGTTGGTCGCCGAGTGCCGGAGGCGGTCGACCTCGTCGTTGATCGAGGAGTCCTTCTCTATATATGTGTCGGTCTGCGGTACGTATGCCTCGGGCTGGTAGTAGTCGTAGTAAGAAACGAAGTACTCCACCGCGTTCTTCGGCAGCATCTCGCGCAGTTCGTTGGCGAACTGGGCGGCGAGGGTCTTGTTCGGCAGCATGACCAGCACCGGCCGCTGAAGCCGTTCGGCAAGCCAGGCGACTGTGGCCGTCTTGCCTGTCCCGGTCGCACCAAGCAGCACCGTGTCCTTGGCGCCGCCGGCAATCCGCTTCTCCATCTCGGCGATGGCGGTGGGCTGGTCTCCCGCCGGGACCATCTCCGTCACAACCTCGAACGGGGCCACCCTGCGCTGCAGGTCGGTCACCGGGCGCATGGCATCTCCTCGGCTTGCTGCTGTGATTCCACTGTAGGGCGACCTGCTGACAATCGCGGTCCGGTGCCAGTGCTATCCGGCGCCAGTGCTATCCGGTGCCAGTGCTGACCACGGCCTGGGCTGGCTAGCGCAGGACCTGTCGGGCGGCTCGCGGTAATCCGCGCGTAAAGTCCCGGTTCGCGTAGATCTGGTTTACCGGGCTTCTTACCGCCTGAAAAGGGACCAACCAGCTAGGGTCGACTGAGAATCTGTTGAGTACGAGCTGCAGCGTTGACCCAGACTGGCCGGTCCGCTGCGACGGGGAGAGACCGGCACATCGATGTTGTCACCGCTGTCACCCGAAGGCGGCGCGGCAGCCACCGGGGGCCGCTCGCTCGCAGCGCGCTCCAGCAGCGCAACCGCGGCAGCAGGCCGGCCGGCCCGGCAGCCGGCCACTAAGCGCGCCGGGCGGCTGGTGCTAGCCGCGCTCTCGCTCGTCCTGATCGCCATCAGCATGGCGCTGATCGGTGCCGTTGCGCTGCTCGGGCCCTCCGCCGCGGTCCCGAACCTGCCGTCCGGCTTCCCCTGGCCGCTGTTCTACCTGCATAGCGGGCCGGGATCCGGTCTCGTGACCTGGTGCCTGTGGCTGGCCGTGGCAGCCGCCGCCGGCGGCCTGACCGCGGGGCTGCTGGCAGTCCGCCGCGGCTGGCAGCCCCGGCCCCAGCTCCTGATCGCGGGATCGCTGATCGCCGTACTCGGATTGATGCTCCTGCCGCCCATCGGCTCCAAGGACCTGATGGACGACGCGGTCTACGGCCGGATCGCGGCCCGCGGCTACAGCCCCTACAAGGTGACGCCGAAGGACTTTGCGGCCACCGGCGATCCGATCGCGAACCTGAGGACGCGGCACTGGCAGAACGACCCGTCTCCGTACGGCCCGCTGATGACGGTGACCCAGGAGGCGGCTTCCGGACTAGCCGGGGACTCCGGCGCGAAGACGATGTTCTGGCTGAAGGTCTGGAACGCACTGGCCTTCCTTGCGGTGGCACTGGCACTGGACCGGATGCTGCGCTCCGATCCGGCCCGGCGGACCCGGGCCCACCTGCTCTGGACCGCCAACCCGCTGATGCTGCTGGCCGTCATGGCCGGCGGGCACAACGACGTGCTCGGCGTCATTTTCGGTGTGCTCGCGCTCGCTGCCTTCCGGCGGGCCGATTTCATGAACGGCCTGCTGGCCGGCGTGCTGGCCGGCACCGCGATCGTGCTCAAGGCACCATTGGGCTTGGTCGGCGCAGGCCTGGCCATCGCCGCGATCAGGTCACCGCGCGCGCTGGCCGGGCTTGCTCTCGGCGGCTGTGCCGTCGTGCTGCCCACTTATGCGCTGGCCGGCAAGCTGGCAATCACCGCGGTCACGTCCGAGACCGGGCGTGCCTTCAGCACCTACCAGCCGTGGCAGCTGCTTGCCCGGCTCGCCCCGTCGCTCGGCACGCTCACCCGGGCCGATCAGGTGGCCCTCGCGGCGAGCATCGTGCTCGCCGGGTTGCTGCTCTGGCGGATGCCGGCCGGCCCGGCCGAGTTCCCGGCCGTCAGGCCCGCGCTGGCACTGGTCCTGGCCTGGCTGATCTTCTCGCCGCAGCAACGGACCTGGTACGACGTCATGATCTTCCCGTTGCTCGCGCTGATGCCCGCCACCAGGCTGGACTGGATTACGATCGTCCGGGCCGCGGCTGCAGCGATCGCGCAGCTACCGGGAAACATCACGCCGGCGAACGATCTGCCCTGGCTCCAGCGAGACTTCAACGCGCTCAACACCGTGGCCGTCCCGGCGGTCCTAGCCGTCCTCGCGATAGTGCTGGTGGGGCTCTGCCTGACCGGCCGGACGGCTGCCGGTCTCGCGCACCGCAAGATCAGGGGAGCACCGAAGCACGCGGTACCCGGCTAGCCAGCCGGGCGGACCTGAGTGCGCTTCCGCAGCTCGCTCCACAGCTCGCCGACTTGCCGGTCCAGTTCCGCTAGCGATGCGGAATTGTCTACCACGATTCCTGCGATAGCCAGCCGCTGTTCACGGCTCGCCTGGGCAGCCATCCGCGCCTGCGCCTGCTCCCGGCTCATGCCGCGAAGCCGGACCAGCCGGTCGAGTTGGACCCGCGGTGGCACGTCGACGACGACCACCACATCGTAGGCGCCTGCCAGTCCGTTCTCGGCGATCAGCGGCACGTCATGCACGATCACGGAGCCCGCGCTGGCGGCGTCCTCCAGATCTCGCATCCGCGCGCCGACCCGCGGGTGCACGATCGAGTTGAGCTTCGCCAGTTTCTCCGGATCGGCGAACACGATGTCACCGAGAGCCACTCGGTCAAGATCGCCATCGGGACCGAGAACTCCTGGCCCGAACGCCTCGACTACCTCGGCGAGCCCGGCCGTGCCAGGCGCGACGACTTCGCGGGCTATCAGGTCGGCGTCGATGACGACGGCGCCCTGAGCAGCCAGTCGCTTGGACACCTCGCTCTTGCCGGCCCCGATCCCGCCGGTCAGCCCGACCCTGAGCACGTCAGTGAAGAAGCCGATGGCGGGCGCCCGGTGCCGTGCACCCGGAGCCCGCCATCGCCATGTACCAGGGACTGTTCGCGGTCAGCTCTGGCCGCCGGACAGCTTGTCGCGAAGGGCAGCAAGCGCCTCGTCTGAGGCCAGCGTGCCGGCCCGCTCGGAGTCGGCGCTGGAGGTGCTGTGGTGCTCGCGGGCCTCGCCGCCTTCCTCGCCGGCCTCCTCCGCTGCGGCGTCGGCCTTGCTGCGCGCCTCGGCTACCTGCTGCTGGTGCGCCTCGTAGCGGGCGCGCGCCTCGGCGTACTGCCGCTCCCACTCCTCGCGCTGGCTGTCGAAACCCTCCAGCCACTCGCCGGACTCGGGATCGAAGCCCTCCGGATAGAGGTAGTTGCCCTGCTCGTCATAGGCAGCAGGCATGCCGTACAGCGTCGGGTCGAACTCCTCGCCGGACACGTCGCCGCCGCCGCCCTCGTTGGCCTGCTTGAGCGACAGGCTGATCCGCCGCCGGTCCAGGTCAATGTCGATGATCTTGACAAAGATCTCGTCACCTACCTGCACGACCTGCTCGGGAATCTCCACATGCCGGTCGGCCAGCTCGGAGATGTGCACCAGGCCCTCGATGCCCTCCTCGACGCGGACGAACGCGCCGAACGGCACCAGCTTGGTGACCCGGCCCGGCACGACCTGACCGATCTGGTGCGTGCGGGCGAATTGCTGCCACGGGTCTTCCTGCGTCGACTTCAGCGACAGCGACACCCGCTCACGGTCCATGTCGACGTCCAGCACCTCGACCGTGACCTCCTGGCCGACCTCGACGACCTCACCAGGATGGTCGATGTGCTTCCACGACAGCTCCGACACGTGCACCAGGCCATCCACACCGCCCAGGTCGACGAACGCGCCGAAGTTGACGATGGACGACACCACGCCCTTGCGGATCTGGCCCTTCTGCAGCGTGTTCAGGAAGTTCTGGCGGACCTCGGACTGGGTCTGCTCCAGCCACGCACGCCGGGACAGCACCACGTTGTTCCGGTTCCGGTCCAGCTCGATGATCTTGGCCTCGATCTCCTTGCCCACATAAGGCTGCAGGTCCCGGACCCGCCGCATCTCCACCAGCGAGGCAGGCAGGAAGCCGCGCAGTCCGATGTCGAGGATCAGGCCGCCCTTGACGACCTCGATGACAGTGCCGGTGACGACCCCGTCCTCTTCCTTGACCTTCTCGATCGTGCCCCAGGCGCGCTCATACTGAGCCCGCTTCTTCGACAGGATCAGCCGGCCTTCCTTGTCCTCCTTTTGCAGGACAAGGGCCTCGATGTGCTCGCCAGCCTTGACGACCTCGTGCGGGTCCACGTCGTGCTTGATCGACAATTCACGGGACGGGATGACGCCCTCGGTCTTGTAGCCGATGTCGAGCAGGACCTCATCTCGGTCGACTTTGACGACTGTGCCCTCGACAATGTCGCCGTCGTTGAAGTACTTGATGGTCTCGTCGATCGCGGCGAGGAAGGCCTCCTCGGAACCGATGTCGTTGACCGCTACCTTGGGGGTCGAGGTGGCCTCTGTGCTGCTCGTCATGTGTAGGTGGGCTCCGGATACGGACATGGATTGGATTTGGTGGACAGTACCGTGCGCGACGCGTCCGACAACAAAGCCATGGTTTGGGTGACATGCCTGGTCAGCATGACCGACCGCGGCCTGCAGTGAGACTGCCCCGCGGGCTGCCTGACCATTGGCGGACTGCACCAGAACACAGTGCAGTGACCAGCATATGAGAGCCCGGCCACGGGGTCAATCGGCGAGTCGCAGTCGAGGGCCGCGCTGCTCATGCGCGGTCCTGCCCGGTCGCGAGTAGCGCCCGCAGTGCCTCGACCGGGGCCTGCCAGGTGGTGTAGACCGCGACCGGCCGGAAACCGACGGCGTGGTTGATGGCCAGCATCGGTTCGTTGCTACCCGCGTTCCACGTGATCACCCACCGCACGCCGGGCAACTCGTCAAGGATGTGCCGGGTGATGGCCGCCTTGAGCCACTTCCCGAGCCCCTGGCCGCGGTGCGCCGGCTCGACAGCCGTGTCACCCACCCAGACCCGGTCGGGCAGGTCCGGCCGGACGGTGATATCGGTGAGGCCGACGAACCTTCCGGACTTCTCCTCGACCGCGTAGTAGGCCCGGCGCTGTGCGCCCACTGCCGACGCCGCATCGTCGTTCTGCCTGATCAACTCCGGCGTGATGCGGGTGTCGCCGACGTCCAGGCCCTCTCGTGGCGCGGTGTTCATAACGTTCAGCACCGCCGCCACTTCGTCGGCCAGCTCCGGCGGCGTCGGGCCGGCGACGAACAGCAGCCGGTAGCCAGGGGCCCGGCGCGGGCCGTCAGTCAGCCAGCGGTCGATCAGCGCCTGGTCAACGCTGCGGAGATCCAGCCGGTTCTCGTCCGCGACCATCGCTTGCTGAGCCTGCATCGCCGCGCAGAACCCGGCCCCGGACGGGACGTTGTCCTTGGTCCGGCCAGTAATGAGGCGAAGGTCGCGGCGCTGGGCGACGGCCGCGGCGTGGTCCAGCAACAGGCGGCCAAGCCCTTGGCGCCGCTCATCAGGTGGCACAGCGACGTGAGTGTGCAGGACGTGGTCCCAGCCGGCCATGTACAGCCAGCCGCAGGACGCGTAGCCCCGGATAACGCCGCCAGGATCCCTGGCAGTGAGGACAACGCCGTCCTCCGAGGCCGGCTGATGTCGAGCTGAGGCAATCTCGGCAGCCAGCGGCAAGCGCGGGTCGCCGGGCATCGCCTCGGCGTGCAACTCGGACTGCACCGCGTAGAGCTCGGCCAGCAAGCCGTCAGGCTGCTCGCGCAGCGGCCACTCGTCAACCGTCCAGTATTCGGTCTTCCGGGCCAGCACGGGCACTCAACGTAGGCGTGCCTCAGGCTGCGGTCAATCGCTTTTTCACCGGCCATCAGGCAACAGCGTGACCTGCTCCTCGGCCGCTGCCTGAACGGCACGGCGAGAGTACGGCGCAGGCAGCAGCCGCCCCGCCCGCCAGGCCTCTTGCTGGTCGTAAGCGTGCCGTGCGCCCGGCTCTCCGGCAGCGCCGAGCGGAACCACCCAGGCCGAGGAGTCCCAGTCGGCCAGGTCGAAGGCGTACCGGGCGACCGAGCCGGTCACCGTGCGCAGACCGGTTAGCGGGACATAAGAGCTTGCCTGCACGGTGTCCATGTCGCCGCCGTAGGGCACCGGCGGCGGGTCAAGCCCGGCTTGTCCGAGCGGGTGCCGCTGGCCGGTCGCGTGCAACTCGCCCCACGGCTGGCCGGCCCAGTTCCGCTCAGCCCGGCTGATTGCCTCGGCGAGCGCCTGCCGCCAGGACCAGCCGCCGAGCAGGGACTCATCACCTGCCGCCAGGTGGTCCCCGGCCACGCGCCAGACGACGGACTCAGCCCGGATGCCCGGCAGTATCCGGTTCCACCGGTGGTCGATGACGTCCGCAAGGCCGGTGCGCTCCACGACGAGCAGCGCGAGCTCGCGCCGCAGCACCGAGTATGCGGCCGCTGAAGCCGAGCCTGCCGCCATCTGGCCATCCCAGCCGGCCAGCGGGGCCCAGTCGCTCAGCAGGCTGGCAATTTTCCGGGCCGGCAGCGACACCACGTCGCGGTGCAGCGCGGCCATATCCGCGACTGTCGCCGCGGACAGCGCCGAGATCGTTTCCACGATCCGGCTGGCCCGCCATCGCGGCGCAACGTCCAGGCCCAGGTACGGCCCGGAGTTAGCGGCCAGGATCCGGTTATTGGCGCTGAACAGGAATCCTCCGGCCGGATCACGCACTGTCGGCAGGTCACTGAACGCAACGTAGCTACGCCAGCCATAGGTCTCGTCGGCGGCCGGGACCGGCGTCCATGCCGCTTCCGGGCGAGCCCGGACCGGGATCCGGCCGCGGGTGAGATAGCCGATGCTGCCGTCGGTGTCGGCGGCCAGAAGGTTGTTGGCCGGGTCGACCCAGGACCGCATGGTGTCAAACAGGTCGCCTACCGACCGGGCCCGCAGCATGGCAGGCAGCGCGTCGAAGCCGGTGTTTGGCTCGGCCGCGGCTGCCCAGGCGAGCGCGAGGTCCGGTGCGATGAGCGGGCCCCGATCAGTCCGCTGGACCTCGACCGGCACCGGATCGCCGCCGCGCACCGTGATGAGCTCAGTGTGTGCCGGGCCATCGGGCAGGCTGGCCGGGAAGTGGTAGAGGTCCTGGTCGTCGGCCATCGCATGGGTGATGCACCAGGCGACCCGGTCGTTGTGACCGAAGTGCGGGAAGCCGGGGACACCGGGGATCGCGAGTCCGAGCACGTCAAATGTCGGCCCGGCGATGTGCCCTTGGACGTAGACGTTCGGCATCTCCAGCGGCCGGTGCGGGTCTCCGGCCAGCAGCGGCAGTCCGGAGGCCGTGCGCGAGCCAGCCAAAGCCCAGTTGTTGCTGCCGCCATCGTCTAGGCCCGCCCAGGCCGGCACCGCGCCCTCGCATCTCTCCCCGGGAGGCACGCAGGCCAGCTGCCAGCTGGCCATGCCGGACGCCATCGCCCTGGCCGCCGCCGGGCCGAGAGCCCGGGCGACTACACCGCGCCAGAGCTTCCCGGCGGCCGAGCCCATGGTGAGGTGGCGGACCCGGTAGACCAGCAGGCAGTGCCACGGTTCCCAGGACTCGGGCTCATGCCCGGTCAGCGCGAACTCGGCGGGCAGGCCGCCGCGACGCGACCGGCCGATCAGTGCGTTGACGCCCGCCGTGTAGGCGGTGAGCATGTCCCGCGCCGGGGCTGACAACCGGGCCAGATCCCGGCGCGCGCCACTGGCGAGGTCAAGCCTCCGGCTGAGCGAGTCCCAGGTCACTCCAGCCGGGCCGATCACCTCGGCTGACCGGCCAAGGCCCCGGCGGCGGTCGTAGTCCAGTTGCCAGAGCCGGTCCTCAGCATGCACGAACCCCTGGGCAAAGAATGCGTCGTGCTCGGTTACCGCCCAGCAGTGCGGCACACCGGAGCGGTCCCGCACCACCTCGACCGGGCCATCCAGCCCGCGCAGCCGGCACTCCATGGGGCAAGCATCCCAGACCGCGCCCTTTGCGGTATTAGCCGCCAATAGCTAACTGGGTGAGGAGGGTCAGTGGGCCGCGTCCGCCCAGCTTCGTCCCCAGCCCATGGAGACCTCAAGCGGCACGGTCAGCTCCGCAGCGCCGCCCATCGCCACCCGCACCAGTGACTTCACGGCCTCCAGCTCGCCCGCCGCTACTTCGAACAGCAGCTCGTCATGCACCTGGAGGAGCATCCTGGACCGCAGCCCGGCCGCGCATAGCTCGACGCTGGCGGCCAGCATGGCGACCTTGATGATGTCGGCTGCCGAGCCCTGAATCGGCGCGTTCAGCGCCATCCGCTCAGCCATCTCCCGGCGCTGCCGGTTATCGGATGTCAGGTCCGGCAGGTACCGGCGGCGCCCGAGCATCGTCTGGGTGTAGCCGTCCATCCGGGCCTTGGCGACGATGTCACGAAGGTAGTCACGGACACCGCCGAACTGCTCGAAGTACTCGTCCATATACCCGCGCGCCTCGTCCGGCGAGATGCGCAGCTGCTGGGACAGCCCGTACGCGGAAAGGCCGTAGGCGAGGCCGTAGTTCATCGCCTTCACCTTGCTGCGCAGTTCCGGTGTGACCTCCTCCGGAGCTACCCCGAACACCCGCCCGGCCGTCGCAGCGTGGAAGTCATGCCCGGACGAGAACGCCGCCGCCAGCGCCTGGTCCTGCGACAGGTGCGCCATGATGCGCAGCTCGATCTGGCTGTAGTCGGCGGTGAGCAAGCACTCGTACCCGGTCCCGACGATGAAGCCCTGCCGGATCCGACGGCCTTCCTCAGTGCGGATCGGGATGTTTTGCATGTTCGGGTCGGTCGACGACAGCCGGCCGGTAGCCGCGATCATCTGGTTATAGGTGGTGTGGATCCGGCCGTCGGCGTCGGCCATCGGGATCAGCGAGTCCACGATGCTCTTCAGCTTGGCCACGTCCCGGTGCCGCAGCAGGTGCGCGAGGACCGGATGCTCCGTCTGTGCGAGCAGGCCAGTCAGCGCCTCGGAGTCAGTGGTGTAGCCAGTCTTGATCCGCTTGGTCTTCGGCAGGCCCAGCTCGGTGAACAGGACCTCCTGCAATTGCTTCGGCGAGCCGAGGTTGAACTCGTGCCCGGTCACCGCGAACGCTGCCTGCTCCGCGGACTTCACCTCACCGCCGAGCTCCGCCGACATCGCAGCGAAATGCTCGGAGTCGGCAGCGATGCCCGCCCGCTCCATCTCGGCCAGTACGCCGACCAGCGGTAGCTCGACCGCGGCCAGCAGCTCGGTCGCGCCTCGCTCGGCGAGATCGCGATCCAGCGCGTCAGCCAGCTCGGCGGTCGCCTGCGCTCGCTGCGCCAGCGCGGTGGCGATCTCAGATTCGTCGGCCACGTCGAGCGTCAGCTGGCCGGATGCAGGCTCGGCGTCGCGCAGCTCGCGGTTCAGGTACCGCAGCGCGAGGTCGGCAAGGTCAAACGAGCGCTGGCCGGGCAGGGCGAGGTAGGCGGCGAGCGCGGTGTCGCTGGTCAGCCCGCGCAGCTCCAGGCCGCGCGCGGCGAGCGCGTGCATCGGCCCCTTGGCGTCGTGCAGCGCCTTGGGCCGGTCGGGGTCTGCCAGCCAGGCACCCAGCGCCTTGTCGTCGGCTTCAGTGAGCTGGGTCGGGTCGAGGTAAGCCGCAGCACCGCCCGGCGCGGCAATCGCGAGACCGGTCAGCGTGCCGGTACCGCGTCCCCAGCTGCCACTCGCGGCAAGTCCGGACCGGCCGGGAACGAGCACGTTTCCGGAAATCCAATCGGCCACCTGGTCCGGTGCGAGGATTACAGCAGCCACATCGAACCCGGTCGCATTGGTCGCGGCCGCGCCGGGCGCGACGGCGGGAACGCCGATGCCATTCGGCAGCGTTGAGTACAGCCGGTCGCGGAGCACGCGGAACTGCAGGGTGTCGAAAAGCTGATGGATCTGCTCGCGGTCCCACTGGGCGGGGCGCAAGTCGTG
>Ga0335074_10008828_pt1 | contig 14024 bp, 4 predicted proteins | sample Lox_Sample_23_FD_206715 | JGI IMG/M metagenome (GOLD analysis project Ga0335074, IMG submission 206715) | Soil microbial communities from Loxahatchee National Wildlife Refuge, Florida, United States - Lox_Sample_2.3 | ecosystem: Environmental > Terrestrial > Soil > Wetlands | place: USA: Florida...
TGCTGGTTGGGGTGGCGACTCCGAACTCCGCCGAAATGGGCCGCCCGCTGTTCAACAGCGCGGTCCTCCTGAAAGACGGACGGGTCGGCCCGGCATTTCACAAGACCTTGCTGCCCACGTATGACGTATTTGACGAAGACCGTTATTTCGAGCCGGCCGAGGGTCCACAGATTCTCGAATTGAACGGCCGCCGCCTGGGCATCAGCATTTGTGAAGATGCCTGGAATGACCGGGATTTCTGGAAGCGGCCGCGCTATCATCACGATCCGATAGAAGAGCTGGCACAATCCGGGGCCGAACTCATCGTGAATTTGTCGGCTTCGCCTTTCACGGTTGGCAAGCAGGCGTTGCGCGAGAAGATGATGGGCCACATGGCGGGGAAATACGGCGTCCCGATGGTCATCGTAAACCAGGTGGGAGGGGATGACGAACTGATCTTCGACGGACGGAGCGCCGCTTTCGATGCCACCGGCCGCCTGTTCGCCAGGGCCAAGGGCTTTGAGGAGGACGTGCTGGTGGTCGACATGGCCAGCCGTTCGGGGACGATTTCCGAGGACGATTTTGAACCTGAGGCGGAAATCTGGCATGCCCTGGTATTGGGTGTCCGCGATTACGCCCGCAAGACGGGATTTACCAAGACGCTGCTGGGTCTCTCCGGTGGTATCGATTCGGCACTGACCGCCGCGATTGCGGTGGATGCCATGGGACCCGATAACGTTCTCGGCGTCCTGATGCCCTCCCTCTATTCCAGCGCCGGCAGCGTGGACGATTCGGTTCACCTGGCGGCCAATCTGGGGATCCGCACCCTCACCCTGCCAATCTCCGGCATCATGGAGAGCTTCGAGGAAACTCTCGCCGAAGCCTTTCAGGGATTTGCCCCCGGCGTGGCTGAGGAAAATATTCAGTCGCGAATCCGCGGCAATCTTTTGATGGCGCTCTCCAATAAATATGGCTCTCTGCTGCTGACCACCGGCAACAAATCGGAACTGGCGGTCGGATACTGCACCCTCTATGGCGACATGAATGGAGGGCTGGCGGTGATCGCCGACCTGCCGAAGATGATGGTTTACCGCGTGGCTCGATGGCGCAACCGCCGCAAACCGGACATCCCGTGCGAGATCTTCAGCAAGCCTCCCTCGGCCGAATTGCGGCCCGGTCAAACCGACCAGGACAGCCTTCCGCCGTACGAGGTGCTCGACCCGATACTCGAACTGCACGTCGAGCAATGCCAGTCCGCCGAAGAGATTGTGGACCGGGGTTTCGATGAAGCGGTCGTCCGCCGCGTGCTCCGGTTGGTGCGTATGGCCGAATTCAAGCGCAAGCAGGCGGCGCCGGTCCTGAAGGTGACTTCACGCGCATTCGGTCTCGGCTGGCGCATGCCCATCGTGCGCCAGGAATAGCCGGTGGCGCTCCGGCGGCGCGCTTGGGTCCAGACTGGCGCCAGCATGCTGAAGCGTGAAGAAAGCGTGCCCAATATGGGTATAATGGCGGCTTAGCTTGGCCTTGCCTCGGTCCCCCGGATGATTCGCCTATTTCGTGTCTTCGTCCCCGTCGGCACTCTCATTCTGCTCGTTTCGGAAATTCTGCTGGTGTTCTCGGCTTTTATCCTGGCGACGTACATTATTCTGGACGTCGATCCAAAGATTTACCTGCTTTACGAAGGCGGCATCGCGAGCATCGTCATCGTCTTGCTGAGCATCCTGCTCGGGCTGTACCTGCACGATCTCTACTCCGAGATCTTCGTGAAATCACGGATCGCGCTCCTGCAGCAACTCTGCCTGGTGATCGGCATCGCCTTCCTCACGCAGGGCTTCATCGCCTACCTCAGCCGCAATCTCCGGATGCCCATCCATGTGATGATCCTCGGCAGTTTCCTGGCGCTGACCGCAATCTACTCGTGGAGAATCTTCTTCAGCGCGTACGCGCTGCGCGTGGTGGGACGCGACAGCTTCCTTTTGGTGGGCGGCAGCCCGGTGCTGGAGGAAATCGCGCAATACATCGTGGATCACCCCGAAAAAGGCCTCTCCGTGAGCGGTTACGTGGACGACTTTCACGAAGCCGGCTTCCAGCTTCCCGGGGCGAAGGTGTTGGGACCGATGGACTCCTTACGACAGATTGTGGATCGAACCCAGCCTAGCCGCATCGTGGTTGGTATGTTTGAGCGGCGCAACCGGTTGCCGGTGGGAGAACTACTGCACCTGCGCTTCGCCGGCCACATCATCGAAGAAGCATCCACAGCCTATGAAAGAGTCTGTGGGCGCATCTGCCTTAACGAACTCCGCCCTTCTCACCTGATTTATACCGGTGAACTCGGGCCGAGCCGCGGCGTACTGGTTTACCAGCAATTCACCAACCTTTTCGCCGCAATAGTCGGCATCGTCCTGACTGCCCCATTTATGGTGATCGCCGCGCTAATGGTGCGCTTTTCGTCGCCCGGCCCGATTTTCTACCGGCAGGTCCGCGTAGGACTGAACAGCGCCCCGTTTACGCTGTACAAATTCCGATCCATGCGCGTTGATGCGGAAGCCGGGACAGGAGCAGTCTGGGCCAGCAAGGACGATCCGCGGACCACCCGTGCCGGGCGCGTGCTTCGTAAACTGCGCCTGGATGAACTGCCGCAGCTTTTCAACGTCTTGAAGGGTGAGATGGCCATAGTGGGACCGCGTCCCGAAAGGCCCGAGTTCGTCAAGACCCTCTCGGAACGGATCCCCTATTACCACCAGCGCCACGCAGTGCTGCCCGGAATCACCGGCTGGGCGCAGATTAACTTCAAGTATGGGGACAGCCTGGAAGACACTGTAACGAAGCTGGAATTCGACCTCTATTACATCAAAAACATGTCCGCCGGCTTAGACCTGTATATCATCTTCCACACGTTGAAGGCCATGCTGCTTTCCCGCGGCGCCCAATAGGGACGGTGGCCCGCGTCACGGCGTTACGGAAATCTGCAACCCGGTTTGCGATACCACCTGGTTGTTCGCATTTCTATACTTCACCTGGTAATACAACACCCGCTGGGCCAGCCCTGGAATGTTCAACGAGCAGCCTGACGCACAGGGCAAACCGGCCAAGCCGCTTTCCACACCTCCGCTTCCTTCACTGGCAAACTGGAACGGATTGGCGCCAATGGTGGCGCTGGTCACCACGCAGGTGTCCTGGCGTGTCGTGCAATCAAGCTGATTCGGCGCCCCATTTTCGCCGTACCCGAACTCCACAATCACGTTGGTTACGCCGAGGCCGGAAGGCGGCGTGAGGCTCAGCGGCACAGGAACAAATGTGTTTCGAGCGACCGAGTCTTGCGCCGGATAAGGAGGTAGCTTGCCTACCATAATGGCGTCTTCCGCTCCGTTCACGGCAATCGTTCGGAACAACAGCCAGGACGCATCCGGCAGCACACGCACGTTCTGGTTCACGTCCAGGTCGCGCTGCCGGATGAGTCCCTTACTCAAAGTCCTGCCCAGCAATCCGGCACTGTCGGTTGAGGTGTAGCCGATCTGCGCAATGCCGTTCAAGTATGCCCCGGTATTGAAGACGCACATATCATTCTGCGAAAAACATCCGTAGCTGCTGCCGGAAACAGGCGCGGTGTAAGGGCAGTTCAGGTAGATATCGCCCTGCGACGAGCCCGACCGGCATTCCCCGGCATTGCGCGCAATACAGTATTGGTAGGAATTGGAGCTTGTCGTTCCGATGACGTTGCCCGCCGCCGGCGAGCTGATGTCCGTGAGCGGCTGCGTGCCACAGAACGCCATCGTCGCCTGGAGTTTCCGATTGATGCCACTGGCATTACTGGCGCCTCCGATATTGCTGAGATTATCGCCGTCGGTTGTCGTGCTGGCATATTTGTAGAGCTGGCCGGCAACCGGGGTGGCAGTTCCATTCAGACCCGCCAAGGTACTGGCAGGGCGAGCGTCGTTAAACCAAGCTGCCAGAGCGGAATCCTGCGATGCGCTGGCGTGATCCTGAGCAGACTCAATGAAGGCCGTTACACCGGCCACGCCGCTAAATGCCGGAGAGATCGCCTCATAGGTGTTAGGAAAGCCGAACCCGGACGTATTGAGGACCGCATACCCATTTCCGGGTATCGGGTCGGACGAATTTCCATACCACCCATCAGCCCCAACAACGAACGACGGTCGGGGAACCGGGTGGTCGTAGTAGTAGGCCGATTGAATCGTCGTTCCGCCAGAGTTTAGCCCGTGAGGGTCGGCGATATAGTTCCATGTCCACGACATTCCTCCATAGGGCGGCGCAGCACCGCAGAATGCCTGCAGCACCAGGTTCCCGGAATAAGACTGTGGCGTGGAAGGAAATCCACCAGATGGATACGCGCGCTGTAAGAGCCATGTGGTAGCGCCGGTTCCGGTCTTGCTGACTAGCTTCAATAACTCGCTGTTGCCGCCCTCCACCGTAAACAGGTCACCCACCATCGAGGACTGTATATACCCCCAAGCCGAGTTCTTAGGGCAACCGGTTGGATCAGGCGCGACCGGGGAGGGATTGCAAGGCTCTCCATCCACGACTACCTGATCGCAGCCGGCGCTGCCACTTGGGCAGCCTCCCGTGCCGGCGGCGATGGATGGCGTTGCGGTCAGGCTCCCGCTGGTCACCGTTGACACGAACGCGCCGCCGCCTGCCTGGCCAGGCGTCGTTCCGGTATACTTTCCGGCGACCCAAGCGGTGTTGGTAGACGCCTGGCCGGTCTGAAATAGTGTGTGCAATACACACCACCGGCACGGCGCCACCGCCCAGGTGCTCTGCGCTGCAATTACGCAACCTGGAGAGCTTCCCCCTACACAGCCGGCCGCGCTGCTTACCAGCGTCGGGTTGAACACGACAACCCACCCCAGCGTGTCCTGCTGGCTCTCTACGCAATTCATGACCAGATTGCCACCTTGAATACCCGAGATACCGCACGCCGGGAACACGGTGCGGCTGAAGGCCGGCGTGTAGCCGGAGGTGAAATTGCTAATGAGGCTCAACAGGTCCGAGGAGTTTGCGGCCGGTGTGAGATTGGTACAGGAAAACGAGAGATTCCCGGCCGTATTGTTACTTGACATGGAGCACGAAAGAACGATTTCGTTGCCGGAATTATCGGTGCCCGTGCAGTAAATTGCCTCCGGTGCAGTCGAACTAGTTCCCAGCAGAGTCGTAGAGGCGTTATTGCAGTAGCCGGACTGCCAGCCGTTCGGGCCGCTCTGGGCCGCGTATTGGGCCGCTCCCAGGTAACTAGCCACTCCCGTGGTGTGGTCGATCCAATAGACAACCGGGACGGTGCCGCCAATGATGCAGTGGTAACCGAGATCTCCCGTGGAAGTATTTTGGGTCAACGTGTCGCTGCAAACGTCAGGAGATCCGGACGCCGGCCAACTAATATATCCCTCGGCTGCGACGGTGTATTTGGCGTACTGCAGGTTGATCGAATCGGCTGCCGAAGATGAGTGCTTGCGGATCATGAAGCCGAAATTATTGGCCGAATACGAGGCGCCCGATACCGGAACGGAAAGCGCCGGAGAACAGGCCGATGGCGTGATTGTCAGCGATTCGAGGGTTACGGTGCTGCTGGTAATCGTGCAAAGGGACGCCGAGATCGTAATGAGGCTTCCAGCCGTCCAATTCGGATAAAACAGATTGCCGGAGCCCCACGTCACATTTCCCGACCCGTCCACGTTCACCGTACCGGTCCGCTTGATCATATCCGACAGGACATTGTTATTGTTCGGGATAGCCCCATTAAGCGGGTTCATTCCAGCCGGCGTCCAAGCGGCCATAATAGGCGTCGTGCTACCCGCCACTACAAAGGTTGCAGGGAGCGCACTGGTTCCGAGCGTAACGTTCTGAATCTGAGCGCTCGCGGCATTGGGCCAGGGAGTGACGCCATTCACCGTAATCGCCACGTCGACACTTTCACCTGCACATGTACCGCTGCACCAGCCAAGCACCGACAACGTGATCGCATCGATGGGGTAATTATTGCCGTTAGTCAGATTTTGGTCCGTTACCACCAGCCAGTCCGACGTAGTTCCGGAATACGAGGCGTAGCTCGAATCATTGGCCAGAATGTTAGCGGAGTTGGTCCAGTTGCCGCTCGGGTTCAGGGCTTGTGAAAACGAGTGATCACCAGCCGGCAAGTTGGCTGTCGGATAGTCCTGCGGCATCGTTACCCGTTGCAGAAGCATGCCGGTTTGCGGATCGACAACTCCTTCGCTTCGCCCTGTCGAGTTGTTCCAGTTCAGAAACTGGGGCCAGGCGTACTGACCGGCCGGTACATAGTACCCTGCCGCCGTGGCAGCGGGACTCGCGGGAAGGTCTTCATTGTACGTGTTCCCCAAAGCGATATTGGACGTGGTAAAAGTCCCTGCGGCGGAGGCGCTATCGCAGGTCACCTGGTAGTAATAGGTTGAGGCAGCCTGCGCTGCCCGGGAGTGGAAATAGCCATCGCTGCCCTTTTGCGCAGTGCGCTGGCCGAACACAAACGTCCGCGAAGTTCCCGATGAGATGCTGCCAGCCCGGTTGTCCAGGTTCGCACCCGCAAAGATCGATGGGTCTACATCGTGCGCCAGCGGGGCCAAGCCAGGAGACTGGCTCACGGCCACCGAACACGGTGTGGTGTCCGGCGCGGTGTATTGGAGTACGGCTTGGGTGTTGGTTACTCCGCTTACCGTAACCGTCATCGGATCGTTCACGACATTCGCCAGGACGATGCCCCGTTCCTGCAGGATTTGCCGGACGTTGGTCATTTCGGTGACCAGTTCCGTATCGGAAAGGTCGCGGTTCCACACCCGCAGAAGCGACATGATCCCCCAAAAGGAGTTGGCCGCATCCCCGAGCACCAGGGGATTCGTTCCCCATTGGCCGCTGGCGACCGTTGTGGGGCCCAGTGCCGGAGCCAACGGCAGAGACGTTCCGATACCCGCCGTGTTATATACGGTCACGACATCCGAAGTACCCGCTTGGGATGCCCGGATCACGATGCAACCGATTGAGTTATCCGGAATCGAAACGTCTCCCAGGGACGTGCCCTTGTAGGTTACCGTCCAGTTAGGCCCCCAGTCCCAGGCAATCTTCAGGTCACCATTTTTCTGCAGGGCAATAGCGCCGGCCGCGGGCGCACTCAGTAGCGTTGTCGGATAGTGCCCGAAACACGTGAGCACTGTGGAACTGGCAAGCGCCTGAGCGTACGGCGTGGTGATCGCGACGTTGGAGTGAAAATCTCCCGTGGGGAGGCCGCCGCTCGACGAAACACTCGGAGAGGTGAAATCGTACGTTCCGTATTTGTCGATCCAGATGCCCGTCGTATTGCTTGCCGCCGTCCAGGCGTACTTTTGCGTGGCGTCGGATGGAGCCTTATTCGGCAGCGTCAAGCTTCCGCTAGGCACGTCGAAGTCGTAAGCCAGATCCAACCCGTTCGCCACTTCGGTGTTCTGTGCATTTCCGAACTGCTGACGAGATGGGGGACCCGATCCCGGCCGCGCCCCAAATGTGATTGCCGACGCCTTGTAGATATCCTGGCTGTTGGTGGTCGGGTTGCCCTGCTGTTTGTTGAAGTTTCCACCAGAGAAACCAAGGTCAATGCTTACCGTGGAACCGGCTGCAGTTTGAGTCGACGCGATCCACCGCGGGAATTGGGTAGTCGCTCCGGGATAAACATCCACATTCCGGGCGTAGGTAGCCAGGAGCGTGATCGGACTCCACGGATACGGTCCGACATCGTAGATTCCCGTGCCGCCACCCCAACTGTCGGTGAAGGCCGGATATTCGTAAGCCAGCACGAATCGGTTGAACGTGGGGATGTAGATCATCTGCGGGAAGACGCCGCCTCTGCCGTTAGCCCGGTAAGAGAACGGCACGGGGTTCATGGCTGTCGAATTGGTCACTTTGTTTGAGGTGTAGTCCCAGTTTGTCGAATAGAGGCCGTCGTCTCCGTTCTGGTTCCCCTTGTAGCAGCCGATTTTGCTGAATAACTGGGCCTGCATATTCTCGACGCGCATCCGGCACAGTGCCAGTGTCGAATTGGTTCGTGGCACGAAAAAGTAGACGTATCCATCCATGCCGGCAATCTTGGTGCACTGATAATCCTTCCCGTCGCACTTCACCCAACTGGCCGCGGTGATGGCCGAATTGCTGTTGGGCATCGGACCGGTCGGGACATCCACCTGGTAGACGTTAATTGTGCCGCCTGAAGTCCAGGACCATCCGGAGCAGCTTTGCGGCCACGAGATCGTCGTGCCGGTGGCGTTCGAAACTCCGTAGATTCCATTCACGCCAGTACCCGAAGCACCCGCCACCACAACGGCAACTTGGCCCGGAGATTGGATCAGCGAAACCAGATCTGTGATATTGAGCAGGCTGGTTGCTGTCACCATGCCCGAACTGCACGTCATGTTGGTGATTGCGGTAGTCGAGGGACCAACGTTGTGGACCGGAGTAATCGAGCTCGTCCAATGATCGGTTGTCTTGAGGAGGTTCTGCCAGGTGAAAGGTGGGTGCCCGCCGGTCCCCGCCTGGTCGTAAATCCAGATGTACATTGAGCCGTTGACGGAGATCGGATCGCTGCCGAACCACTCCGAAACGTAGGGGTTCAGGATGAGGTTGTTCACTCCATTCTGCCAACCGGTCCCGATATTGCTGAACCCGGTGTACATGCCCTGGTCCGAGGTCACCACGGGATTCATGGTGGGCCCGGCGCCCGAGTAAGACAGTGCCTCACCCATCCCGAACAGGCAGGAAACCCACGCGTAGTTTTTACCGTCGTCCGCCCAGGTAGAATAGACGTTATCCCCGACGCAATATTGCCCGGCGCTTACGGGGGCGCCGTTGACCCCCGCGTTCTGGTCTCCCAATCGGCTCATAGGACCCATGCTGACCACCTGGACCGGAACGCTGTTCGGAGCGGACGGCAACGTCATCGGACCAATTTCGGCCGATGTGGTGCTTATGCCGTTCGTAGCCGTGGACTGCACCACGCAGAACGCCTGGCCGGTGATCGGAGGTACTCCGCCACTCGGCATCGCGTGGCTCGTCACTCCCCAGTACGTCGCGGCTGGTGAGGTCTGCACCGGATTGATCACATCGGAATCGTACGTATACGGGCCGCCGGTCACCGTCGAGCAGAGCACCCGCGAATCGCTGACGACATCCGTTGTCCAGGTACAATACACCGAGCTCGGCGAGTTTGCCGTGCAGGTCTGTGCCGAGATCACCGGCCCCTGCGTCACTGTGATGGACAGGCTCGGAGCGCTGTTTCCATTCGTATCCGCGACATTCACCGTGAAGGGATACACTCCCGCCGTGGTGGGCGTACCGGAAATCGTGCCGCTGGAAGAATTGATCGCCAACCCGGGAGGTAACCCGCTCGCGACCGAAAACGATGGGCCAGCGCAGTTCTGCGTGGCGAGGGTCGCGGAATAGAGCACGCCTTTGCTGGCATTCGGCAGGCTCGCAGTGGTCACCGAACACGGCGTCACCGGCGCTAGCTCCAGCATAGTGGACTTGAAAACGGCCGCACCGCAGTAGCCGCACATCCCCAGCGTGAGCGACTGTACCCCTGGACTCACCGGACCCATGTCTGCAATGAACGCAGCATAATTTTGGCGCAACACCGCCGGGCTGTTGACCCCAATTCCCGCGCCGGACGCGGCCACCAGGTCCACTACCCAACCATTCGTGGACGTCGTTGTAATGCTGTCCGTACAGGGCTCATCGTTCGACCCTGCCACCGAGGTGCAGCTCGTGGCCTGAGCCTGCACCAGGCTTCCTACGCCCGTATAGTAGACCCACGAAACGTTACAGGTTCCACCGCCGCTCCCGATGGATACCGCCAGTGTATTGGTGCCGGCGCTCACCGGGCCATAAAAAGCTTGGCCGTACGCGGTCGCCCCGCCGGTCTGGGCAGCTCCCGCAGTCAGGTTGGAGCTACCCCAGGCTGCCGATACGCCAGCTGGAGTGCCATTGCACGACAGCTCGGCAGCCAGGTAAATACCAGAACCGCTGGTCGTCACCGAGCAGGATTTGTTGCCCGCACCGCAGTATCCGGAAGCCCCGAATGCGACGGGCGTGCTCTGCGGAAAGGCTCGGCCGGCCAGCAGCAAAACCAGCAACAAATATTTGGTCACTGCAGTTGCACTCCACCAAACATGATCTTCGCTGAACCGCCCGTGAGACCTCCCGAAGCCGCGTTGAAATTCGCCGGATTCGGGTTCACCGCGCTCAGCCAGAGATACATGGTTTCCGTCCCGCTCAAAGCTGCCGGCACAATCGGCGCGCTCGCCACGATAAGACCTTGCAAAGCCGCCATACCTCCACTGGTATACGCACCCGGACACGTAAAGTTCTGCGTGAAGGTAGTGTTGCTCGTCCAGGTAGCCGTGCTGGTTTGATTGTAACTGCCGCTTGCACTAACCACGCCGCTGACGGCTACGGTGCTGGTTTGGTTGGAAGGCGGCACCGGAGAACTGAGGGTAAAGGTTGTTACCCCACCCGTACAAGTGGCCGACGCAATCGTGTAACCCACCTGAACCGGCGCCAGGTAAAACGTCGCATTGCTGCTGGTCCCCACGCTCAGTTGTAACGCCGTGATCCCAGGCGCTCCATTGGATACCGTGAATGCGGCGGGCACGGTCAGGACCACTCTGCTGATCGATACCGGTTCGTTGAACGTCGCCAGGCCGGGGCCTTTGTACGTCGTACCGGCATAGCCGCTGTAATCGCCATACGAAGCGGTTCCGGTGACGGATGGCTCCGGGTTGAAATAGGGCGTAAATCCGGCATGCACAGCGGAAAACGGGCCTGCCCCATTGCCGCTGGCCCCGCCTGTCTGCTGCGTCCAGGTATTGGCGGCGGTGCAGTAGTATTTGTTTTGTCCCGCCGTCGCATCTGTGGCAAAGTATTCTTCGCCGATCGTACATGTCGATGGCAGCAGTGCCGTGGTCCCCTTCCTGGCGGGCAGTGTGTGTGCGGCTCCGCTGAAGTCCTGGGTGCCCGCGGTATAAGCGTTCGATTGGTTCGTCTGTACCACCGTCGGCCCCGGCGTGCTGCTGCCCGCGGCAGCCGTCCAGGTCCCCGGCGACCCGGTGCAGTAACTTAGGTTCTGGCCCGCCGTCGCATCCGTGGCAAAGTACATTTGCCCCACGCTGCATGTCGATGGCCTTGCGGCTAAGACTCCGGTCTCCACCGGTACAGTACTGGCGGCTCCGCTGAAATCAACCGTTGCGCTGGTGCCGCTCGACTTGACGATGCCCGTGAATACCCGGCCTCCGTTGACTGTCGTCTGTGCGCTGCACGCAATCGCCCAGAAACTCAGTGCCAATGTGAATCTTCTCGTCATGGTAGAAAGTCCTCAAATCTCCTCAGAAACTCCGCATATCGGCGGCACTGTAGGTGTTGCTGGCCGCGCTCACCGTGGCGGCCGACAGGTTGCATAACCGCACCGAGAGGGTCCCGCTCGCAGAAACCCACATCGTGCCGATCACTCCCGCCGGCAGATTCGCCGGCCATCCTGGCGTTACCGCGTCCCCTGGCATCGCGCCAGCCAATGCCAGGGTCTGATCCGCCGCACAGGTTCCGGCGCCGATGCTTGGAAAGCTCAGTGTCCCGCTGGTCGTCGGGTATGTCGGCGCGGGGTTGCCCGCCCCGCCGCTGGACACCACACAGCGGCCGCTCTGCGGCTGGGCGAAGTTAATCGTTACATCGTAAGTGGTAAGGTTGACGGAGACCGTATTCGGGTCCACCTCCATCGCGGGAGTCTCCGTGTCGTAACAGTTCACCACCAGGTTCGCCGTATTCAATTGATGCGCCGTTCCTGCAATCGTCACACTGGTTTGGGATGTAAAACTGCTTGCGTAGGCGCCTCCGCCTGAGGCCGCTGCCCAACTGGTCCCGTTGAACGTCTTCAGCAGATTGCCGGCGTTGGCATCCACTGCCAGGTCGCCCGCTACGGCATTCGCCGGCAATGTCCCGGGCGTCAGGCTCAACCCCGCCGTGGTGGCACTCGCGGCCATGGTCTGCTTGGCCCCTGCGGCATAGGTGTTCGACGCGCTCAGATTGACCCCTCCGCTGCCTCCGCCGGCGCCCCCGCTCGACACCACGCAACGCCCACTCTGCGCGGTGGCAAAAGTGACCATCACGTCAAACGTAGTCGCATTCACTGAAATACTGTTAGGTTCCACTTCCATGGCGGGAGTCTCCGTGTCGTAGCACGTCACCAGCAGATTCGCACTGTTCAACTGGTGGGCCGTACCGGCGATCGTCACGCTCGTTTGCGACGTGAAACTCGCGGAATATGCCCCCCCAACAGCCGCGGGGTTATTCGGCGTCCATTGCCCCGCCGAAGCGTTCCAGGTCAGTACCTGCCCGCCTGCTGGCGTCGTCGGCGAAACGCTCCGCCCTTGAATGCCAGTCACCGTCAGTCCACCCGGCGCCCCAGTGGCGTCTCCCGCAATAGCACTCCACTGAAGCGTACTGCCGTTGTTGGACAGCACCATGTTCGCATTCCCCGACGGAGAAGGTGTCGCCCCGCCCTGCACCGACCACGTGTTGACAGCCGTACACGCGTATACATTCTGTCCCGCCGGCGCACTGGTATTCAAGAACAAGGCGCCCACGGAACAGGTTGCCGGCAGCGACGTGCCGGTTTGCATGGGTTTCGTTGAACTCGCCGCCGAAAAGTCGACGCTCTTGCTCTGCGTCCGGAGGTCCACCTGCGTTTGGGCCGCCGCATAGCTGACCACGACGGCCACCAGCGCGCCGCGGCATGTCACATTAAGAAGTCTCATGGATCGGAAATTACCCTGGCCGAGGGGATCACAATGCCCCTCTCAGCCAAAAGCCTAACACCCGATCCTGCGCGCGTCTCCCTATTGAGTCTTCTAACTTATTGAAATGACGATCAATCCAGTTTCCCGACTTTTGTGAATGGCCTTGTGCGAGTAGCCTTGTTACATCCGCTGCGAAGTTACTTACCAGTCCCGGTCACCCTTCTTACAAATTACAACGCTACCCTCACTTCAACCGCGGCCCTGTCTTCAGCACCTCATCGAAACAGCGCGAAACGTGTTCCCACGAGTACCGGCCGGCTACCATCTCCAAGGCCGCCTTTGCCACCAACGCCCGCCCGCCCGCATCTGCCAGCAAGTCCAGGCAGCACTGCGCGAAATCCTCGGCCGTGTCCGCCATCCGGATATCCTCCGGCGGATGCACGGACAATCCCTCGGCCCCCACAGTGGTCGATACCACCGGTACGCCTGCCGCCATCGACTCGTAAATCTTCAGCCGCGTTCCACCCCCGATCCGCAGCGGAACAATCGATAAGGCCGCTTCCCAGACAAAGGGCCGTATGTCGGGAACCGTCCCGGTCACTCGTATCTGTGGGTCCGCCTCTGCCAACTGCCGGATCTCGGGCGGGGGCAGTCGCCCGGCGATGGTCACCCTGCACTTCGCGCGGCGCCGCCGGATCACCGGCAGAACCTCGCGCACGAACCACAACACACCGTCCACATTCGGCATCCAGTCCATCGACCCGACAAACACCAGGTCTGTCTGGCTTTCCGCCAAATTGCCGGGCCGCTGGAAATACTCCAGGTTCACGCCCGTGGGAATCACGGAAATCTCTTTCACCTGAAACAGTTCGCGCATTTGCCGCGCGTCGGTCTCCGAAACCGCCACAATCCGCCCCGCCGCCCGGCTCACGCGGCCTTCGTATTCGTACATGCGCCTTGCCTGTAGGCCGTTATACCAGCGGCTCGCCGCGTTTGAAGCGTGCTCCACCCGGCGCCGCCAGATCACCGTTTCCACATTGTGCTGGAAGAACACTGCCCGCTCCAGACACGGAAAGTAACTGGTCGGCGCTAAGTGATCCACTACGGCGATATCGAAGCCCTCCCGCGCGATCAGCCCTTCCAGAAAATGCCGCATCCCCGGCGGGTGAAATCGCTCTACCGCCACAGGCGTAGGCGAAACCAGGCCTCGCATCAGTTCCATCCAGAACGACGCCGAGCGCTTGTCCGGAATCTTATAGGTAACTGGGT
>Ga0335074_10008829_pt1 | contig 14024 bp, 12 predicted proteins | sample Lox_Sample_23_FD_206715 | JGI IMG/M metagenome (GOLD analysis project Ga0335074, IMG submission 206715) | Soil microbial communities from Loxahatchee National Wildlife Refuge, Florida, United States - Lox_Sample_2.3 | ecosystem: Environmental > Terrestrial > Soil > Wetlands | place: USA...
CAGTTGCTGCGCCGCGCTGACACGGAAATGCCTGATCTGAGCCATGGCAAGGCTGCCAGTGATCTCGGACATTGGCGTACGCAAGAAGTCGGCAACAGTACCAGACCAGAAGGATGCCATGGGTCGTTCGCTCAGCCCCAAAGCCCGTCTTGGTACTTCTACTACTACGTAAGCACGCCGGTCACCGGAACGGCGCCGGCTTTGCCTCACGGAACGGCGTGCCGCTTTCCGCCAACGCACGCAGCAGGCGCGATGGCGCCCAGCGCTCGCCGTATTGCTGATGCCAGGCGGCGATCTGGTTGTACACCTCGCGCACGCCGATGCCATCGGCCCAGTACATCAGCCCGCCGCGATAGCGCGGGAACCCGAAGCCATGCAGCCACATCACGTCGATATCGGAGGCACGGTACGCTTTGCCCTCCTCCAGGATACGGCAAGCCTCATTCACCGATAAAAACAACAGCCGGCGCAAAATCTCTTGCTCTGTGAAGTCACGTTGCGGCACGCCCATGTCTGCTGCGACCGATTTGATGATCGCCGCCACATCCGGATCGGGATGCGGCGTGCGGTCGCCTTTTTCATAACGATACCAGCCGGCACCGGTCTTCTGGCCGTAGCGGCCGAGCTCCACCAGTTTGTCGGCGATCGGCAGCTTGCGATAGTTCGGGTTGGCGACGGCGCGGCGCTTGCGGCCCTCGGCACCGATATCCAGGCCCGCCAGGTCGCCCACCGCGAACGGTCCCATCGGATAGCCGAAATCCACCATCACCTTGTCGACTTGCTCCGGCAGGCAGCCTTCCTCGAGCAAGATGACCATTTCGGAATTGAACGGCGCGCGGGACCGGTTGGCGACGAAGCCGTCGGTATTGCCGGCCATCGCCGAGATCTTTCCGATCTTCCGCCCCATCGCCATCGCGGTGGCCAGAGTCTCCGGCGCGGCTTGCGAGGGACGCACCACTTCCAGCAGTTTCATCACATTGGCCGGCGAGAAGAAATGCGTGCCGGCCACCTTCTCCGGCCGTTTCGTCACGGCGGCCAGTTCGTCCATGTCCAGCGCCGAGGTATTCGAAAACAGCAATGCGTCCGGGTTCAGCGCTTGATCCAGTTTGGCGAACACCGGCTGCTTCACGTCCATGCGTTCGAACACGGCTTCCACCACGACATCGGCATCCTTGATGTCGTCATAGCCGGCAACGGGATGGATGCGCGCCAGGCGGCGTTCCATCTCATCCTGCGCCAGGCTGCCACGCTTCACCGACGTGGCATAATTGGCGCGGATGCGCTCCATGCCCTTGCTCAGCGCGTCTTCCGTCGCATCCATGATCTTCACGTCATAGCCGAAATCGGCGAACGACATGGCAATGCCGCCGCCCATCGTGCCGGCGCCGATCACCGCCGGTGCTTGGAAATCGCGCGGCTTCACATCCCCCAGATCGGGCAGCTTCGCCACCTCGCGTTCGGCAAAGAAGGCGTAGCGCAGCGCACGCGCTTCGTCGGAATTTTCCAGTTCCTGGAAGAATGAAGCCTCGCGCGCGATGCCTTCGTCGAACGGCAGCGTGCAGGCGGCTTCCACCGCTTCGATACAGCGATACGGCGCCTTCTGGTTGCGCGCACGGCGAGCGATCGCCTTGCGGGTGGCGTCGAAGATGCCGGGATCGTCCAGTGTCACCGCGCGATCGCGCACGCGCGGCAGCGGGCGAACGGAAGCGATACGGCGCGCATAGTCGATGGCGGCGGAACGCAGATCAGCGCCGTCCGGCAATACCTCGTCGAGAATGCCCAGCGATTGCGCTTCCGTTGCCGGAACATGGCGGCCGGAGGTGATCATTTCCAGCGCCGCTTTCGGTCCGGCGAGCCGCGGCAGGCGCTGCGTCCCGCCGCCGCCGGGGAGGATACCGATCAACACCTCCGGCAGGCCGACCTTCGCCGACGGCACGGCGATGCGATAATGGCAGGCCATGGCGTTTTCCAGGCCACCGCCCAGCGCATAGCCGTGGATCGCCGCCACCACGGGCTTGGCGCTGGCGTCCAGCACATCGTAGGTGCGGCTGCCGATTGGCGGGCGCTTGCGGCCAGTGCCGAAGCCGCGAATGTCGGCGCCGGCGATGAAGCTGCGTCCCGCGCCGATCAGCACCATGGCGCGAATGCCCGGATTGGCATTGGCCTTGTTCAGTGCATCGATAATGCCCTCGGAAACACCGGGACCGAGCGCGTTCACCGGCGGATAATCCACCACGATCACGCCGACATCGCCGGACTTTTCCAATCGAACAGGAGATGTGTCGTTCACTGCCGTTTCCTCATGCGGTTGGGTCGAGGATACGGAGCATGCGCGCGGGCGTCCATCTCCTGCCTGTGGCCGCGGCGTCAGGCGGTACCGGACGTCCGCTGGCAAATATGGGTATGCAATTCCGAGGTGAGTGTCGCGACACGCTCGGTGAGCTGCATGACCGTTTCGGTCAATTGCGTGTTTTGCTCGAGCATTCTCACCAGCAATGCGGTCTGCTTGGCGGTGTCGTCCTGGCGCGCTTCGCTGAGGCGATGCAGTTCCTCGCGATGCTGCGCGTCGGCGATTGCGGTCACCTTGTCGCGGTCCGCCTGGCGGGTCTGCGCCAGCAGAATGAGCGGCGCGGCATAGGCGGCCTGCAGGCTGAACGCCAGATTGAGCAAGATAAACGGATACGCGTCGAACACCCACCAGCCGACGATGTTGATCAGGATCCAGACTCCCACGATCACCGTCTGCGCCACCAGGAACAGCGGCGTGCCGAAGAAGCGGGCGAATTCTTCCGCCCTCAGGGCGAACCAGTCGTCTCCGAACACCGACGCCAGATGTGCGTGCGGCAGATGGAAGCGGAAGTATGCGTTACCCTTGGTGCCCGCCGCGGCATGGCCCAGGTCGGTCGTCGCGGATTGTTCTGACATCGGTCCAGCCCATCTTGTTGTGGCGTGATTGGTGAGCGGGCACAATTGGGCGGGGTCGTGACGCGCGGGTCAATCTCCGGATTGTTGCACTGCGACGGCGATGCGGAACAATTGCCCGGTGGCCTGTAATGCCTCGACGGTCCAGACGCCGCCGACACCTGCCACCACCCATTGCAGGATCGCCCATAGATCGCGATCGACCTGCGCTTCGTCGAGCGGTTCCAGTGCCGGCACGACGGCATGGATCTCGACGCCGGAGGGGAATGGCTCGCCGCTGCGGCCGATGAAGATCAGGGCATAGGCAGCGCCGGAGGGCGCACGCAGCCACCCGGGCCGTGCCAATCCGACACGGTCAAGATCGAAGCTGCGGACGAAGAAATCCCGGAACTCGGGGTAGTGGCCGAGCCAGTCCTCGGCCAGGACGCGCGCCAAGCGCATCTCATGCAACGCTGGCGGAGCAATAATGGCAACCCCGGTCATGGCATCCCCGTCATGGCACCCCCATCATGGCCCCCGCGTCATGGCACGCAGCGCAGGAAGTCGACGATGCGTGCGGCGATCTCGGGGCCGGAGTCCTCTTGCAGGAAATGGCGGCCGGTGACGAGGTGCGGCCCCTCGGCCTGCGGCAACAATTGCTTGAAACGCGTGGCAAAGATGGCAGGATCGAAGACGTCGTCCTCGCGGCCCCAGACCAGCAGCGCCGGCAGTACGCACGCGCGCAATTGGCGTTCCAGCCAGGCAAAGCGATCCCGCGCGCGCGCCGTATCATCCATGGGAATCCAGCGCGGCCAGACCCAGGTGAGCAGGCGGCTGGCCGGATCGGGCAACACGGCTTCATAAGCTGTCATGGCGCCCGCCACGAAACGCGCGCGGTCCACGACGGAAAGATAAACGCCGCGGCGCGCCAACGCGTTATGCCGACCCAGCAGATACGGCCCGATCAATGGCGCATGCATCATGCGCCAAGGAAAAATACGGGTATGGAACTCGGCGGGCGGCAGCGGCCATCCCCAGGTACTCATCAAGACCAGCGCGCGCACACGCTCCGAATTGCTGAATGCGAAGCCGAGACCGGTGGGGCCGCCCCAGTCGTGACAAACCAGCGTAATGCGCTGCAGGTCCAATCCTCGCATCAGGGCCGTCAGGTTGGCGATATGGCCATCGAGCGAATGATCATTCTCCTGCGTGGGCTTTTCCGACAGGCCGAAGCCGATCATGTCGGGGATGATGACGCGATGGCCGGCCTCGGTGAGCGGCGCCACGAAATCGCGGTAGAGGAAACCCCAGGTCGGGTTGCCATGCAGCAGTACGACCGGATCGCCGGCGCCTTCATCGACATAGTGCATCCGCCAGCCATTCACCCGCGCGAAATGCGGCGCAAAGGGCCATTGCTGGTGAATGCCATCCCGCAAAGCCAGGGCGTCCATCCATTGCTCAAGCATGCGCTGCTACAGCACCGCTTCCGCTACCACGCGCATCGCGTCGATCGTCGCGCCCTTCAAAATCATGGTGCCGAGATCGCCGCGTTTTGCCACCTCCACCCAGGCGGCGAGCCGGTCCTTGATGCGTTCCGCCGGGCCGCAGAGCGAGATTTCGTCCACCAGCTTGTCAGGTACCGCCGCGGCGGCCTCGGTCTTTTTGCCGTCCAGATATAGATTCTGGATGGTCTTGGCCGCGCCTTCGTAACCCAGCTTGATGGCGACGTCATTGTAGTAGTTTTTCGCTCGCGCGCCCATGCCGCCGATGTAGAGTGCCAATTCCGGCCGCACCGCGTCGCGGCACGCCGCCACGTCCGGTCCGAGCTTCACGCGCACATAGGGCGCGACGTCGAAATTTTCCAGTGTGGCGGGACGGCCGGCCTTCTTCATTCCTTCCAAAATCGGCGCCGACACGATCGCCGATTGCTCCGGCGAATAGAAGATCGGCAATACGCCATCGGCGCATTCGCCTGATGTGCGCAGGCCGACGGGGGTGATCGATGCCAGGTAGAACGGCAGCGACGGATCGCCATGCGTGATGCTGCGCAGCGGCTTGCCCAGGCCGGAGGCGTCGGGTCCGGCATAGGGGATGTCATATTCCTCACCGTGGAACTCCAGCGGCGCCTTGCGTTCCAGAATTTGTTTTATGATGGCGATGTATTCCTTGGTTCGCGTCATCGGCTTGCCGAAGCGTACGCCGTGCCAGCCTTCTACCACCTGCGGCCCGGACACGCCGAGCCCGCACAGAAACCGCCCGCCGGAGAGGTGCTGCAAGGACATCGCCGTCATGGCGGCGCAGGCGGGCGTGCGGGCGGGGATTTGCATGATGCCGGTGCCGACCTTGATGCGGCTGGTGCGCGCCAGCACCCAAGTGGCGGGGGTGACGGCATCGGTGCCATAGGCCTCGCCGGTCCAGACCTCGGAAAAGCCGAGGCGCTCGGCTTCCAGCACGCGATCCAGGTCCAGCTTCGGCGCGGGACCCGACATGTCCACGGTAATGCCCAGGCGCATGGTTTCTTCCCTTCTGTCTTTGCGAGGTTCGGTGGGCTGAAGCCACCCTGTGCTCGCAGGTCAGATGCTCATCGTGACCGAGGTTGCTTCGTCGCTGCGCTCCTCGCAATGACACGGGACGCAATGACGCCGAGACGCTCGGCCGGCTATCGCAACTTCTCCAACACCTCGTCGCGGAAGCGGCGCATGTTGTCGAGCGTGGCGTCAAGCGTGGTGGCGAACAAGCGGACGTCCACCGCGCTGACACCCTGATCCTGCAATGCGCGGATATCACCCGCGAAATCGGCGGTGCCGCCGGTGAACATTTCCCCCTCGCCATCGATGGTGCGGCGGGCCCGGGCACTGGGCCCAACCAGCACACGCAGGGCAATCGCGATGCTCGACGGATCACGCCCCACCGTCTCCGCCGTCGCACGCAGCTTTGCCATGCCGGATTTGAACCGCGCCACCGTGTTCATCGGCAGTTGCGGGTTGGTGCCGACCGGATACCAGCAATCGGCATGCGCGCAGTGCGGCGGAGCGCCGGGCCGCTTTCGCCGCCGACCCAGATCGGGATCGGCTGTTGCGGGGGCTTCGGCGTGAACACCACATCGTCGAATTTCACGTACTTGCCGTCGAAGCGAGGTTCCTCCTTCGCCCATAACTCCTTGCAGACTGCCACCCATTCGTCGGTGACATTGCCCCGGTCGTCGAACGGGGCGGCGCCGATCGCCTCGAATTCCTCGCGGCACCAGCCAACCCCGATGCCCATCGTCACGCGGCCGTTCGAGAGGTGATCGATCGTGGCGAGCATCTTCGCCGTCAGCACCGCCGGGCGGTACGGCACCACCATCACCGACAGCACGAAGCGCATCCTCGAGGTGATGCCGGCGAGGAAGGCGGTTGTCGCGAGTTGCTCCAGCCAGGCCGCATCGGGGCCGGCCGGAAATTCGCCGGTATTGGTATACGGGTATTTCGATTCGAGATTGCGCGGCACCATGATGTGGTCGCTGATCGTCACATAGTCGAAGCCGAGCGCCTCGCCTTCCGTGATGATGCGCCGCACGCTGTCGGCCCCGATCAGCGGGCCGGAGGTGGGGGCGTTGAAGCCGATCTGCATAAGGTTCTCCTCCCTGGCCGCGCCTGACGTGGGCGTTTGGCGTTCACGGTAGCGTAAGCCGTGGATGGCTGACGTGCCAGACGGCCTTCCGGCGCATAACAGCCGGGTTTTTCACGTCCGCCATCCGTCCCGTCCGTGGCGTTAATCAACTGTTTATCTCCCATATCGTAAAGGGATGCCCGCCAGTTCGCGTATCACACGAGGCAGAGCGGCGAGGGCTGGGGCCAGAGTGTGATGGACCGGCACAACAATCCAACGGTATAGTCATGGCTGAAATGACGCTCGATACGCACGCGTTCGTAAAGACCCTTACCGCGGCCGGTATGCCGGAAGCGCAAGCCGAGGCTGTGACCTCGGTGGTCCGCCAGTCGCACGAAAAGTGGCTTGAATCGCTGGTGACAAAGGATGACTTCAAGTTTGGCCTCAGCGCAACGGAAGGCACAGTGAAGCTCGCCCTCGCCGATTCGGAAAACAAGCTGAAGCTGGCGGTTGCCGATTCGGAAAACAAGCTACGGCTCGCGCTCGCCGAGACCAAGGCCGACATCATGAAACGGATGATCGGTACCGTCGGAGGCGCCGTCATCATCAACGCCACGACCATCATCGGTGCGATGCTGGCCCTGACGAAGATGGGCGGCCATTAGCCTGGCGGCGTGCGTTCGAGCATCCGGGCCTTGCATGTCCGCCCCCCTTCCCGTCATAGACACCACCCCACTCACCCCGCGAAGGAGGAGCCCCGACCCATGCCCGCCATCACCCTGCCCGACGGTTCCGAGCGCCGCTTCGATGCGCCGGTGACGGGCACGACGGTGGCCGAGGGGATCGGTCCCGGCCTCGCTCGCGCCGCGCTGGCCATGAAGATTGACGGCAAGGTCGTCGATCTCGCCACCCCGATCGCCCATGACGCGAACGTGGTGTTCATCACCCGCCGCGATCCCGAAGCGCTGGAATTGATCCGCCACGATGCCGCCCATGTGCTGGCCGAGGCGGTGCAGGCGCTCTACCCCGGCACCCAGGTCACCATCGGCCCGGCGATCGAGAACGGTTTCTATTACGATTTCGCCCGCAACGAGCCGTTCACCCCGGAAGACTTCCCCGCGATCGAAGCGAAGATGAAGGAGATTGTTGCGCGCGGCGCCCCCTTCGTGCGTTCGGTCATGGACCGGGAAGACGCCATCCGATTCTTCCAGGACAAGGGAGAAAAATACAAGGCCGAACTGATCCAGGACCTGCCGCGCGACGAGACCATCAGCCTCTACACCCAGGGCGGTTGGGTGGATCTGTGCCGCGGCCCGCACATGCGTTCCACGGCCGATGTCGGCACCGCGTTCAAGCTGATGAAAACCGCCGGCGCGTATTGGCGCGGCGATCACCGCAACGCCATGCTGTCGCGCATCTACGGCACCGCCTGGCGCGACCAGAAGGAGCTGGACGCCCACCTGCACCAGCTGGAGGAAGCCGAACGCCGCGATCACCGCCGTATCGGCAAGGAAATGGACCTGTTCCATCTCCAGGAAGAGGCCGTCGGCAGCATCTTCTGGCACCCCAACGGCTGGAAATTGTTCCGCACCGCGGAAGCCTATATGCGCCGCCGGCTGGACAACGCGGGCTACCTGGAGGTGAAGACCCCGCAGCTTCTCGACCGCGTGTTCTGGGAGAAGTCCGGCCACTGGGAAGCCTACCGCCAGCACATGTTCATCGCTGAGGTGGTGGACGAGGACAAAGTGTTGGCCGTCAAGCCGATGAACTGCCCCTGCCATGTGCAGATCTTCCGCCAGGGCATCCGCAGCTACCGCGAACTGCCGATGCGGATCGCGGAGTTCGGCTCGTGCCACCGCTATGAACCGTCCGGTGCGCTGCACGGCATCATGCGGGTGCGCGCCTTTACCCAGGACGACGCGCACATCTTTTGCACGGACGACCAGATCGCTTCGGAAACAGTGCGGTTCGTCGAATTGCTTGGTTCGATCTACCGTGACTTCGGCTATCCCGAGTTCCGGGTGAAATTCTCCGACCGGCCGACGCCGCGCATCGGCTCCGACGCCATGTGGGACAAGGCGGAAGCCGCGCTGAAGGAAGCCTGCGCCATCGCCGGCGTGGAATACACGCTGAACCCAGGCGAAGGGGCATTTTATGGCCCCAAGCTGGAGTTCGTGCTGCGCGACGCGATCGGCCGTGACTGGCAGTGCGGCACGTTGCAGGTGGACTATTTCCTGCCCGAGCGGCTCGGCGCGGAATACGTGGCCGAGGACGGCAGCCGTCGCGTTCCCGTGATGTTGCATCGGGCCATCCTGGGCAGCTTCGAACGCTTCCTCGGCGTCACGATAGAGCACTATGCGGGCCGCTTCCCGCTGTGGCTGGCACCGGTGCCGGTGGTGGTAGCAACGATCGTCTCCGATGCAGATGACTACGCCCGAGAGGTGGCCGCGGCGTTGACCCGGGCGGGCGTGGCTGCACAACTCGATCTCAGCAACCAGAAGATCAACGCCAAGGTGCGTGACCACAGCCTGACGCATGTCCCGGTGCTGGCGGTGGTGGGGCGCAAGGAGGCGGAGAACCGCACGGTTGCCCTGCGCTGGCTGGGCGGGGCGGCGCAGGAGGTTTTGCCGCTGGCGGAGGCGATTTCTCGGCTTGCGGCGGAGGCGACCCCTCCCGATCTTAAGGAAGTCGCAACCTCTGTTGAGACAGCTTGATCCCGGGTGGAATGATCGGCCACACTGGCGGCCGGTTGGGCCGCCCGTCCGACCACAACCGTAACAGCTACAGGAGAGACCCATAGCCCGTCCCCCCTTGCCCGCACCGCCAACCCGCGGCGGGCCCCGCGTCAATGAGGAGATCCGTTCCCCCCAGGTGCGTCTGATCGACGAAAACGGTGAAATGTCCGGCGTGATGACCGCGCGTGAAGCGCAGCAGCGCGCCTATGCCGCGGGCCTTGATCTGTTGGAGATCAGCCCGAACGCCGAGCCCCCCGTGGTCAAGATTCTGGACTACGGCAAGTTCAAATACGAACAGCAGAAGAAGCGAAACGAAGCCAGGAAGAAGCAGAAGGTCATCGAGATCAAGGAGATCAAGGTCCGCCCGAACATCGACGAAAACGACTATCAGGTGAAGATGCGCGCCATGAAGTCGTTCATCGAGGAGGGGGACAAGGTCAAGGTGACGCTGCGTTTCCGCGGCCGTGAGATGGCCCACCAGGATCTGGGTGTGAAGGTGCTGGAGCGGATCCGCGCCGAGATGGACCCGACATCCAAGGTGGAGCAGATGCCGCGGATGGAAAACCGGCAGATGGTGATGGTGCTGTCGCCGCGGTAACGCGGCGACGTACGGCGCAACCGGAGGATGCGTTGTGGCCGGGCTCGACCCGGCCTGACGCGTGAGCGGGGACGCGACCTGGTCACAGGTGAGCGTTGCGGCAGGTTGCTAAGGTCCGCCTCGTCCGCGCGATTCGTTCCGGTCTTTAATCTAACACGGAGAAACGGCGGAGGACAACTATGAACCACGGAGCGGTTTGTTTGTGCCTCTGCGCCCGTCGATGTTAAAGTCGTTTATTTGGCACCTTTTCGGCTAAGTTCGCGGAAGGATCATGAGCGGCTGGCCCATGCGAATTTGCCTCCCTTCCTGAACGTTGTCATGCAATGAAAATTCCGGTGGTGCGAACACGATGATGGTCGAGCCATGCTCGAACCAGCCCATCGCATCGCCTTTTTGAAAAACCGTATCGCATTGGATGGTGCGCGGACCGCCGTGGCGCAGGCTATGGCGCGTGTCGAGAAAATTCAGGCGGATGCTCGCGACCAGAATCGCGGCGACCGGGACCAGGGTGACCGTGTGGCCGGTGGCGGACAGCGTGGTCCGGATCACCGCGCGCTCGTTGCGGCAAAACAGATTTTCGATGCGCTTCAATGCGATCGGGTTCACGTTCCAGGTGTCGCCGGAGATGTAGGTGACGAAGTCCACGCGGCTATCATGCGGCGCGTGGAAATGGTGGTACATCGCGGATGTCAGCCGCAGCGTCACGTAGCAGCCATTGTCGTAGCGCGCCGCATCTGTGTGATTGCCGAGAAGGTCTCGCAGGCGATAGGGAAAACCCTTGATCTGCAGGACCTGGCCCGCGTCCACGCGGCCTGAGGCGCCGACGATGGCATCGCACGGACTGACCAGGACGTTCGGATCGGTGTCGATTGGACGGGCGCCATCCCGCAACTGACGAATGAAGCAGTCGTGCAGGCTGCGGAAATCGGTGGTTCGTGCTTCGGCAAGATCGAGGTCCGAGAACAGACGCCAGATGCCGATGGACAGGTCGCGCACCAGCGGGTTCTCGATCCTGCTGAACCAGCCGATGAAACGGGTCGCGAGGCGACGGGGAATACGGTTGGTGAGGAGGAAATTCAGGTCCTCGTGCTGGGCGAGGCGGGCGATGGTGGTACGCAGGGTGGTCATGGGGAGAATTCACGTGCCGCGGCGTTAACACGGCCGGCCGGCACTGTGTCATTGCGGGTTGGCCGCCGGCCGCCCTGCGACTGGACGAAACCGCGCGCGATGCAAGGATCGTAGGTTTCGACCTCTCCCCCTGCCGTGATCCGCTTCGCGGCCCAGGCCCGCAAGGGAAGGTGGGGCCCTGGTTTTTTGTTAGGGGCGGAGCGGCGACGCAATGTCGATTGGAGAGGCACTCGGACCGTTCGCAGGAACCCTGACCGGGGTTGCTTCGTCGCTGCGCTCCTCGCAATGACATGGGCAGGGGGGGCGGATATAACACAACTGACACGCACCTGCCCCTGCTCCCCGCCTATGCTATGTGCGTGGCAATATCGATTCCCGTACTGGGCAGCCTGCGGCAGCGACTCGACCTGTCCCGGGCCAAGCATCCGTCCTTGACCGGCCACGCCCGCCTTTCGCGGCGTGTCGCGTCGCTGATCCCGTTCTACGAATACGACGAACACCGATTCTTCCGCTCCGACGATCCCCCCGAACATATCGCCGCCCGCCGGCGCGAGGGGTTTCAACGACTCGCTTCGCTGTACCGGGAAAAGTTCCCGCAGACCAGTTCGCTCACCGCGCAGGTCCGCGAGAGTGCGTCCGACCTGCAACTGACCAACGCCTATCGCGTGCCGTTCCAATACAGCCGCATCGTGCGACAGGCCCTCTCGGCCGGATCGATCGTCGCGGAATCGAACGGCCTCACGTTCACCGATCTTGACGGCAATACCCTCTACGACCTCACCGGTTCCTACGGTGTCAATCTGCTCGGCTACGATTTCTACAAGGCGTGCATTGCCGAAGGCACGGCCCTGGTGGCGGGCCTGGGGCCGGTGCTGGGATCGTACCATCCGGTCATGGCCCACAACGTGGAGCGGATTCGGCAGATCGCCGGCATGGACGAGGTCTCGTTCCACATGTCCGGCACCGAGGCGGTGATGCAGGCGGTGCAGCTTGCCCGCTATCACACGCGGCGAACGCATGTGGTGCGGTTCTGCGGCGCGTATCATGGCTGGTGGGGCGACGTGCAGCCCGGGGTCGGCAATCCGCTGCCGCCGCGTGCCACCTACACATTGGCGGAGATGTCGGAGCGCACGCTGCACGTGCTGCGAACGCGCCGCGACATTGCCTGCGTGCTGGTGAACCCCCTGCAAGCGCTGCATCCAAACCGGGCGGCGCCGGCGGATTCGTCGCTGGTGGACAGCGCCCGCACCGCCGGCGTGGATCGCGCCGCCTACACCGAATGGCTGCGGCAACTTCGGAAAGTCTGCACCGAACGCAGGATTGCGCTGATTTTCGACGATATCTTCATGGGGTTCCGTTTGGCACGCGGTGGCTCGATCGAATATTTCGGCGTGCGCCCCGACCTGGTGACATACGGCAAGACGCTGGGCGGCGGCTTTCCGGTTGGCGTGCTGTGCGGGCGGCACGCCTTCATGAAGCGCTATCGTGACGACCGCCCGGCGGACATCTGTCTCGCGCGGGGGACGTTCAATTCGCACCCCTATGTCATGGGGGCGATGAACGTGTTCCTGCACCGGTTCGACTCGCCGGAGATCCAGCAGCTTTATGAAAACCTGGACGAGGTCTGGAGCAGTCGGGCGGCGCTGCTGAACCAGCGGCTCGCGGGGGAGGATCTTCCGGTACGGGTGGCCAATCTCTCCACTATCTGGACGGTGAACTACACGCGGCCGTCCCGCTACAACTGGATGCTGCAATATTACCTGCGCGCCGAAGGCATCGCACTGAGCTGGGTCGGCACCGGGCGGCTGATCTTCAGCCTGAATTATACCGATGCGGATTTTGCCGCCGTTGCCGAGCGATTCGCCGCCGCCGCCCGCGCGATGGAACGCGACGGCTGGTGGTGGAGTGCACCGGGCACGACCAACAAGTCGATCCGGCGGCGGATCCTGCGGGAGATCGCGGCGACGTACTGGCCGCGGCGGGGTGGGCGGGTGCGCCGCCCGGAGCCCGCGACGGCGGAAGCGGATTAATCGCATGTGACGGTGTTGGCGGCGGATATGCCGATTAATCGTATGTGACGGTGTTGGCGGACTGCTTGCTTGGTCATCGGATAATGATTTCATGGAATAATCAAAACAAGAAATGCGGGATGCAAGCCTATGTAGGTCGCCGGATGGCGCATGCAACCATTGCGTGTAAAAGCAATGCCGGCGTGGAACGGCATCAGGCCGACGGCTGCCCATCAGCGCCGCGGCCGGGAATGCCGCATTCGGCAGGATCAACTGATTTCCGGAAACCGCTGGCGGACCCGACACGATTCGAACGTGCGACCTTCGCCTTCGGAGGGCGACGCTCTATCCAACTGAGCTACGGGTCCGTGTGCCCGTCCTCTTAGCGGGAAATGACCAACGGCGAAAGGGCGTCGCATCGTCCCGGGCGGCAGAAGCCGCGGAGCGCGCCCTGGCCGCGTCGGTCAACCGCGGCCAGGGCAACCATCGGCTGCTTGTTCCCGAGCGGCGGACGGCGACTCCGTAACGTGTCTCCTGCCGATCGGTTCCCACGATTTTCCGGCGAACAGCGTCCTGGCCGATGCCAGGGGCGAAAGCCGTACTGGCCTGAATTCACCGGCCTGAATGGCTGCTGACGGCTCGGCGGGAATCGATCGAACCGCCGGAAGGGCACGCCAGTGCCTCCCGCGTCATGGTGCGCGAAGGCGCACCACGCGCGACTCCGCTGCATGTAGCGAAACAAAGCCGTGGAAGGCCGGCCTTCGCTTGCCTTCGCCGGCCATGACGCAGTGCGCACAACCGTCGCGCGGTGTGGTGCACTTTAAGGTGTGGCGCACTTAATCCTACTGAGTCGCAAAACGCGCCGCGCCCGCATTTTCCTCTTGGTGCGATTCGGCGGTGGTTTGTAGCGGTGGAGATTCAAACCTTCGGGGAGAGCGAGGTGGATCTTCAGGATGGCGGGGGTACGGACGCGCGCTTCCGGGTCTATGTGGCAGACGTGACGTCGGTTCTGGGCCATGCCGACCGGGTTGAGCCGTTCGAGGCCTACTGTGTCGGGCTGCT
>Ga0335074_10008830_pt1 | contig 14024 bp, 11 predicted proteins | sample Lox_Sample_23_FD_206715 | JGI IMG/M metagenome (GOLD analysis project Ga0335074, IMG submission 206715) | Soil microbial communities from Loxahatchee National Wildlife Refuge, Florida, United States - Lox_Sample_2.3 | ecosystem: Environmental > Terrestrial > Soil > Wetlands | place: USA...
GTGCGGTACTCCCGCAGCCGCTCAAGCGGCATGTCATACCAGGGCATTGGGCCAACCTATCTGTTGTCGCAGGCGGTTGCCCTGCCGGTCCGTGGTCAGTCAGGGAAGGTCGCCAGTGATAGCGCTAGCAGTCAACCGGACATGCACCGTCTTCGAGAAGTGCGACCGCAGAATCCCACCAGCCGGGGACTACGGCACAGGCAAGCTCTTCACACCACCTCCCCGCGACCTAGGGATGCTCACGGGCGGGTCGGCTGGGTGCCGACGGCAGATGGCACCCAGCCGCCTGACTTTACATACCGGGCATAGCCGACTCTAGCTTTTCATGATTTTAAAGACTTTTATCTCGAACGGTCCCGTGGTGAAAGTGTCCACCGTCTGTTCTTCGTCGAGGGTGGCGAGCGTCTCGCCTGGGGGCAGCGCGGGCTTGAGGGCCAGCCGCTCGTCCGCGTGACTGGCGATGACGGCGAACCGGGTGCCGTTGTGGTGGGCGAGCACATCGCAGGCGACTCTCGGGTCATCGACGCTGACCGGGCGGCGGACATCGGCGTGGGCGGCGAGCGCGCCGTAGAGCGTGACCGTGGCGTCAGGGTTGACCCGGGGGGTAAGCGCGGCCATGTACTCGAGCGGGTAGCTGCACAGGATCAGCGAGCCGCGGCCGACCTTGCGCATCAGCAGCGCGGGCCTGCCGCGGGAGTCGGTCGCGATGACCTCGGCGGTGGTCGGCGTGACGGGAAGGTAAGCGCGGCTGTTCTCGCCGCCTGCCGCCGTGAAGTCAAGGGTGGTGCCCCGGGGAAGGCCGCCGAAGTCACGGGTGAACGTCAGCTGCACGATGTCGTCTTCGATCCGGTCGACGAGGCCGACGTCGAGCTGGTGCCTAACGCCGAAAAGCTTGTTCATGTTCCCGTAGGAGGGGCCACGGTGCCAGGAGACGTCACCTGCGCAGTAGGAGACGTAGACGGTGGCCCCGTAGCTGCTCGCGAGTTCCTCGAGGCGGGCAGCGGTGGTCGCGAGCAGCTGCTTGACGGACGGTGCGAGGTAGAGCCGCGCGCCCTCCTCGATGCCCGTCGTCTCCCTGGTGAGTCTCGGCGGCAGATCTGCCAGTCTGGCGGCGACGTACCCCTGTTGCAACGCCTTGCTGACCGCCACGTGGCTGTCCGGAGCGGTGAACGGATACTGGGTGTCCAGGTAGGACGAGACGACGAGGGCGGTGTCAGTGTCGGCGCGCTCGGTGCGGGTGTGGCCGATGCTCTCCAGCGTGCGCGCGAAGTTCTGCATCTCTTTCAGCGTCGCCTTCGGCGCGCCGCCGGGGCCGGTGAGCCCGAAGTTCTGCTCGAACGCGTGGTGGCGGTACGGGGCGCTGTGCGGAAGCGCGAAGTCCGTGTTGTTCCACGCGATCCAGCCGGTTGCTCCCGCGAGCAGCGTGCTGTGCAGCACGTGGCGGTAGTATGTGGCGGCGTTAGCGTCGGAGGCGAAGTCTGAGCTGACGCCGAATTCCTCCATGATCACCGGCTTGCCGAACGTGCCGGCCAGCTCGCAAGCGAGGGCGGCGGCGTAGCGCTGGCGGATGGGGTCGTCGCCGACGGGGTAGGTGTGCGGGCCGAAGAAATCGGCTATTTCGGATATGTCGGCTAGGCGGAAGCCGTTGTCGACGCCGGTGACCTCGATCCCCCAGGCGCCGTCGCCGAGCGAGAACGGCTGTCGGCCGCCGGCCGCGCGGACCGCGTCCCTGATGATCCGCCCCCAGGCGGCCACGGTCTCGTGGTCCGTGGTCGAACCGCCGTAGATCGGCATCTCGTTGCTGACCAGCCAGCCCGCGACGGCCGGGTGGCCGGCGTACCTGCGCGTCATCTCGGCCGCGAACCAGGCCTGGCGGCCGACCATCCAGACGTCCTCGTAAAGATGGCGGCCGTTGCGCCAGCCCGGGTCCCAGTTCTCGCCCGACATGTGACCCACGATGAAGGTGGGGATGGTGGCCAGACCCTGCTCGGCGTGCCGGTCGAGGAAGTCGGCGAACCGAGCGGTCAGGCTCTCGTCGATCTCGTAGGGGCTGGGCATGAAGTCCGGCCAGTAGAAGAACGACCTGGTCATGGTCAGGCCATGGTCCTTCAGCACGGCGAGTTCGGATGTGATGACGTCGGGGTCGTAGCTCCGCCACATCAGCGGACCGCCCGTCCGTGACCAGAAGTTCGCGCCCAGCCAGTGAGCCGGCGCGCCACCCGTCATCATCCTCGCGGTGTTCCTGCGCACCGAGCCCCTCCTTGGTTCTGACTTGCTCACGTGCTTACGCCGGCCGAACTCGCGCCGAAATTCTCGCTGGCCGCAACGTCGGACTATACCGGTTAAGCATATGGCCGTCTATGGTTAGACGCATGCGGCGGGCGCGTCCGGGACTTACGGGGTCGAGCCCGGGACGCGTCCCGGACACATCCCGGAGGCCTGCCCGGTTATGCTAACCGGGATAGCGCGCAGCTTAGGGGGACCGGATGAAACGTCCGACCATTGCCGACATCGCCCAGCGGGCTGGCGTCACCAAGGCCGCGGTCTCCTTCGCCCTGAACGGCCAGCCTGGCGTGTCGGCAGCGACCAGGGAGCGCATCCTGGCGATCGCCCAGGAGATCGGGTTCCAGCCTAACAGCGCCGCCCGCGCCCTGACCGGGGGCAAGGCCGATGTGTTCGGCCTGGTGATCGACCGGCCCGCCCGCATGCTCGGCATCGAGCCGTTCTTCATGCAGCTCATCTCCGGCATCCAGGCCGAACTGTCCGAGCACCACGTCACGCTGCTCTTCACCGTGACCGAGGACGCCGACGCTGAGATCGGGCTGTATCGCCGGTGGTGGCAGCAGCGCCGGGTGGACGGAGTGTTCGTGGTCGACCTGCGGGTGGACGACCGCAGGGTCGCCGTGCTGGAAGAGCTGCGCATGCCTGCCGTGGTGATCGGGACGCCGCTGGGGTCGGGCACGCTCCCCGCGGTCTGGCAGGATGACCGGTCCTGTGTGGAGACCGTGATCGGGTACCTGGCCGGGCAAGGGCACCGCCGGGTCGCGCGCGTTGGGGGGCGATCCGAGTACTGGCACTCGGTGCTCCGCCGCGAGGCGTTCGCCTCGGTCGCAGCCGCCGCCGGCCTTGACGCCGTGTCCGTGGAGGCCGACTACTCGGCCGAGCACGGCGCCGCCGCTACGGTGGGGCTGCTCGGCTCGGCCGAGCCGCCGACCGCGATCCTGTACGACAGTGACGTGATGGCCGCCGCCGGGCTTGGCGTGGCTGAGCGCATGGGATTCGGCGTGCCGGAAGGGCTGTCGATCGTCTCCTGGGACGACTCTGCGCTCTGCGAGCTCATGCATCCCGCGCTGACCGCGCTGCGGCGGGATATCGCCGCCGCGGGGTCGGCCGCCGCGCGCATGCTCCGCGAACTGGCAGCCGGGGGGCACCCGGAGAGCCTGGCCGAGGCGCCGCCGGAGCTCCAAGTCCGGATGAGCTCCGGTCATGCGGGCGTTCCTGTCATCCCCGCGACGGGGCGGACCCGACTCACCGCGTAACTGGCCCGATACCTGATCGCGACACGAGCGATACAGACACGGCTCTTTACTTGCGTGCCTCCTTGGGTTAACACTTAACCGGTATAGCCCAGTTGACCGGTATAGCCGATTGCACGAGCGGCGACACCGAGGCCACCGGGCGGGCCGGTCATCACGAGATTTGCTAGTGAGAAGGTAGGAGCAGGTGAGACCTACAAAGGAATTCACGGGCAGGCGGTGGCGGACCGCCAGATATGGCACCGCCGCTATTGCCGTGCTGACGCTCGGCGTTGTGAGCGCCTGCAGCGGCAGCCCGTCAACATCCAGCACGTCAACGTCAACATCCGCGTCGGCGTCTGCGTCCGCATCGTCGTCATCCGCGTCGGCGACGACAACCAGCTTCCCGCGCAGCGAGACGCTCTACACCAGCGGCACGGCGTACTCAGCGCCATCCAACTGGAATCCGCTTGATACGGGTAACTATTCGACGGGCACGCAGGGGCTCATCTATGAGCCGCTGTTCCTGTACAACCCGCTGTCGACAAGCGGCAACCCCTACATTCCGTGGCTGGCGACCAGCGGCAGCTGGAACGGCGCCAACACGGTGTACTCGATCAATGTCCGGTCGGGCGTGTCGTGGAGTGACGGGACGCCCCTCACCGGGGCCGATGTCGCCTACTCGATCAACCTGGCCAGGACCAACGCGACCGACCCGTACTCGGCCAACGTGGCCACTGTCGCCAACGCCGTCGCCAAGGGCAACACGGTCACGGTGACCTTCAAGGGCACCCCCGGCTACACGGAGTGGCAGGACTACCTGTGGCGGGCACCGGTGCTTCCCGAGCACATCTGGTCCAAGCTCCCGGCGAGCCAAATCGCGACCACCGCCAACCTGAACCCGGTCGGCACCGGCCCCATGACGCTGGACACTTACAACGCGCAGGAGGTCGCGTACCAGACCAAGCCGACCTGGTGGGCCACCAGCGCGCTCGGCCTGAGTTTCAAGTTCAAGTACCTGGTGGACGTCGTCAACGGCTCCAACGACCAGGAGCTCGGCCAGCTGACCGCCGGTCAAATCGACTGGTCCAACAACTTCCTGCCGGGCATCAACCAGCTGATGCAGGCCGTCGGCGGCAACTCCGGCTACACCCTCAAGACCTACTACCCGACCTCCCCGTACATGCTGTCGGGGAACACCGTGTGGCTGGAGCCGAACGACTCCGTCGCGCCGATGAGCAACGTCAACTTCCGCAAGGCGCTGGCCTACGCGCTCGACCCGACGACGATCGCGCAGACGGTGTACGGCGGTATCACCAAGGCGGCCAACCCGACCGGCCTGCTGCCCAACCTGCAGTCCTACGTCGACCAGAGCGTGGTCAGCGCGGACGCGCCCACCTACAACCCGACCCTCGCCAAGCAGTACCTGGCGAAGTCCGGTTACAAGGGCCAGGCCATCACCCTGCAGGTGCCCGACGGCTGGTCGGACTGGATGGACGCCACCACGGTCATCAAGTCCGAACTCGACGCGATCGGCATCAACCTGCAGCTCATCTACCCGCAGTCCAACGCTCGCACCGCGAACGTGACCGACGGCAACTTCGACCTGCAGCTCGACAACAACGCCGGACCCGACTCCACACCGTGGAGCTACTACCAGCGGGTTTACCAGCTCCCGATCGCCAAGCAGCAGACCTCGGAACTGAACTGGGAGCGGTTCAGCTCGCCGGCGGACTGGGCGCTCGTGCAGAAGGCCGCCACGATCCCGCTGACCGACACGTCGGAGCTGGACTCCATCTACGGCCAGCTGCAGGCCGACTTCTTCGCACAGGAGCCGGTGATCCCGCTCTGGTACAACGGTGCCTGGTTCCAGGGCAACACCTCGGTCTGGTCGGATTTCCCGTCAAGCAGCGGTTCCGACCAGAACATGCCGATCATGTGGAACGGCTACATCGGCGCGATGACCACGGTCTACGCGCTGGCCGCGCTTAAGCCGACGCCGGCGTCCGCGAGCTTACGCTCGCCGCCGGTCATGTCGAATTAGCCACCAGCAGGTCCCGTAAGCGATCCGCCTCCCGGCCCGCGCGAGCGGCCGGGAGGCGGACCGCGGGACCGTTTTCTTCGTCTTGGGAGCGGGCTTGTGCGGCGCTATCTCATCAGGAAACTGATTACCTACGTGCTGGCGTTTTTCGTCGGCGTGACCATCGACTGGGGCATCCCGCACCTGATGCCGGGAGACCCCATCCAGGGCCTGCTGTCGAAGTTCGATCTGGATTCGTCGTCCTACGCGGCGCTCTACAAGTCGTTCGCCCAGTCGTTCGGCCTCAACGTCCCGCTGTGGCAGCAGTACCTGGACTTCTGGCATGGCGTGCTGACAGGGAACATGGGGATCAGCATCTCGGACGCGCCGAACTCGGTCACGTCGATCGTCTTCGGCGCGATGCCGTACACGCTCGCGCTGCTGATCCCCGCCGTCGTGCTCTCCTACATCGTCGGGAACCGGCTGGGCGCGGCGGCCGCCAGGCGCAAGGTTCTCGACGACACGGTGCTCCCGCTCGGCTACCTCTTCCAGTCCATCCCGTACCCGTGGCTGGCGCTGGTGGTGCCTTACCTGCTCGGCGTGGTCTGGAAGGTGTTCCCGACCTCCGGGGCCTACTCGGAGACGCTGCTGCCGGCCTGGAGCTGGACCTTCATCGCCTCCCTGCTCGACCACTGGTTCCTGCCGTTCCTCACCGTGTTCATCGTGAGCCTCGGCGGCCAGGCGATCGGCATGCGCAACCTGATCATCTACGAGCTCGAGAACGACAGCTCGCGGTACCTGCGCGCGCTTGGCGCCAGCGAGCGCGTGGTCCGCCGGTACGCCTACAGGAGCGCGTCGCTACCGCAGCTGTCCGGCTTGGCGCTGTCGCTTGGCGTGGTCATCGGCGGCAATATCGTGACCGAGATCGCATTCGACTATCCGGGCCTCGGTCATCTGATCTTTACCGCGATCACGAGCCAGGACTACTTCCTTCTGCAGGGCATCTTCATCTTCATCGTCCTCGGCGTCCTAGTCGCGAACTTCGTCATCGACCTGGTCTTCATCAGTGTCGATCCGAGGACCCGGCTGTCCATGCAGGGAGCGCCGGCATGAGCGAGCGGAAGGGCGCGGCGGTGCCTGAACTGCCCGGCGAGGTCCCCTGCGAGCCGAAGCGCGCGCCCCTGTCCCGGACTGAGGATCGCGGCGGTTTTGGCCGCGCGACGAGAGAGGAGACCGGGGCTCCGGGCGCGCGGAGGGCCGGGGGCCGGGGGCCAGCAGGACAACACAACGATTTCATCTACTACGGGCTGCGGAACAAGAAGCTGATCTTCGGCCTCAGCCTGGAGCTGCTGCTCGTGCTCTTCGCGATCATCGGGCCGATGATCGCGAAGTACGGGCCGCAAGACTTCACGGGCGCGCAGCTCAAGCACCCGAACGGAACGTACTGGCTCGGCACGAACTACCTCGGCCAGGACGTCTTCTCGCAGCTAGCCAACGGCATCAGGGAGAGCTACCTCATCGGTGCTCTCGGCGCGGTGTCCGCGGCGGTCGTCGGCATGGCGCTCGGATTCACCGCCGGCTGGCGCGGCGGCATCCTCGACGAGATCTTGCAGATGGTCACGAACATCATCGTGATGCTGCCATCGCTGGTGCTGCTCGTCGTCATCGGCTCGTATCTGACCTCGAAGAGCATTCTCTTCGAGGGCACCTTCATCGGGCTGACCACGTGGCCCTGGGTGGCGCGCGCGGTCCGGGCACAGACGTTCTCGCTGCGGTCGCGTGAGTTCGTCGAGATGGCCAAGCTGTCGGGCAAACGTCCGTTGCAGATCATCGTCAGGGAAATCGCGCCGAACATGGCCTCGTACTTGTTCCTCGTCGTCATCCTGCTGTTCGGCAGCTCGATGCTGATTGCCGCGAGTTACGACTTCCTCGGCCTCGGCCCGACCGGCATCGTCTCGCTTGGCACCATGATGAACCAGGCGCAGAGTGAGGCCGCCCTGCTCTACCGCGAGTGGTGGTGGTTCATCCCGCCCGGCGCGGTGCTCACGGCGATGGTCGTGGCGCTGCTTGTCGCCAACGTCGGCCTCGACGAGATCTTCAACCCGAAGCTGAGGGAACAGTAGTGAGCGTCAACGTAGCGAACCTTTCGGTCGCCTACCGCAGCCGCCGCGGCGACGTGACCGCCGTCGATAACGTCAGCTTCGCGCTCGCCGACGGGGAGATCATGGGCCTGGCGGGGGAGTCCGGGAGCGGCAAGTCGACCCTCGGCAATGCCCTCATCTACCTGGACCAGCGGATGAAGGCGACCGGCGGCACGGTGACCGTCGATGGCAGGGAGCTGCCGATCGCGGATACCACGGCGATGCGCCCGCTGCGGATGACCGAGGTCTCCCTGGTGCCGCAGTACGCGATGTCCGCGCTGGCCCCCACGAGGAAGATCGGCAAGCTGATCACCGACCTGCTCAAGTCGCACCACGTCCAGGACAGGCAGGAGGTGCTGACCGAGATGCAACGGCGCCTCGAACTGATCGGCCTGACCGAGGAGGTGCTGTCCAAGTACTCCTTTGAGCTGTCGGGCGGCATGCGGCAGCGCGTGACGATCATCATGTCCACGCTGCTTAACCCGTCGCTGCTCATCGCGGACGAGGTGACCTCGGCGCTCGACGTCTCCACGCAGCGCGCAGTGGGGGAGATGCTGCTCGAGTTCCGCGACCGGGGCTACGTCAAGTCGGTCATCGCGATCACGCACGACCTGTCGATCCTCGCGCAGATCGCCGACTCCATCGCGATCATGTACGCGGGACGCCTCGCCGAGAAGGCGTCCACGGAGACGATCGTGAACGAGCCGCTGCACCCGTACACCCAGGCGCTGATCGCCTCACTGCCCGAGGTGGGGGTGCGGGCCGACCAGGTGACGCTGACCGGCATCCCCGGTCGCCCGCCGTCGCTTGTCGACCCGCCGGCTGGCTGCCGGTTCAGGGACCGTTGCCCGTTCGCGTTCGACATGTGCGCGCAGACCCCGCCGTTCGATGAGATCAAGCCGGGTCACCACGTCGCCTGCTGGAAGGTGAGCCAGGAGCACGTCCCGGTGGCGGGGCGGACCGTGGTCGGGCAGGCCGAACAGGAGCACGCCGTATGAGCACGATTAAGGTCGATCAGGTCTCCAAGCTCTACCGGGCGACCTCCAGGTCAGGGGGGCTGACTCCGGCGCTGCGCAAGGTCAGCTTCGAGCTGCCGCCTGGCGAGGTCATCTCGTTGATCGGCGAGTCGGGCAGCGGCAAGACCACGATCGGCAAGATCCTGCTGCGCCTCGTCCAGCCGACCTCGGGCACGGTGACCTTCGACGGCAAGGACATCGCCACGTACTCCCAGCGCGGGCTACGCGAGTACTACCGGCAGGTGCAGGGCGTGTTTCAGGATCCGTTCAGCTCCTATAACCCGATCTACCGGGCAGACCGGGTCTTCGACATGGTGCGGGACGTGTACTTCAAGGGCGTCAGCGACAGCGACTGGTCCGCGAAGATGGAGGCAGTGCTTGACGCGGTGGCGCTAAATCCAGGGGACGTTCTGGGCAAATACCCCCATCAGCTCTCCGGCGGCCAGCAGCAACGACTGCTCATCGCCCGCGCGCTGCTGCTTGACGTCAAGGTGCTGATCGCCGACGAGATCATCTCGATGCTCGACGCATCCACCCGCGTGGACGTGCTGAACCTGCTGGTCAAGCTGAAGCGGCAGGGGCTCGCGATCCTGTTCATCACCCACGACCTGTCGCTCGGCAACTATGTCTCCGACCGGACGATTATCTTGCGGCACGGCGCGATCGTGGAGATGGGCGCCACCGAGAAGATCTTCGGCAACCCGCAGCACGACTACACGAAGATGCTCCTGTCGGCGGTCCCCGAGCTGCGTAAGAAGTGGCAGCACTCTCCGCTCGGCCCGGTAACGGTCGCCGCGAACGGTGCGGCGGTCGCCGGGGGAACAATCGATAGCAGCCCGAACGGTTCCGTGGCTACCGCGCTTACCCGCGCCAGCATGCTCGACGAGCTGACCCACGCCGAGCAGGTGGTCAAACGCGACCTACGGGCCGTCTTCGGTGGCAGCAGAGCCGTCGCCAGCGGGAAGTCCCAGGTCGCGGTGGCGCTGGAACCTCCGGCCCTGCACGAGTGCGAACCCGACCACCTGGTGGCCGAGCCCGAGTAGCGCCCGGACCGTCGGCTGAAGCGGCGATCGGGCTTCGCGTTCGCTCTGGGGTCCGGGATTCGATACACTACATCGGCGCGGTACGGAAGCTTCTGGCCCGCGTTGCCAAATGGGGTATGGGGTAATTGGCAGCCCAGCAGATTCTGGTTCTGTTAGTCTAGGTTCGAGTCCTGGTACCCCAGCGTACAGTGGTTTTTCGAACACCGTGAAGCTTAAGCGCCCCCTAGTGCCCGGTCGGCACGGGGGCGTTTTGCTTTCACCGTGAGCGGAGGGCGGACGTGCTGATTCAGGCTGCTCTTAACGGCGGGACGACGCGGGCGGAGCATCCGGCGGTGCCGTTGACGCCCGCCGAACTGGCGGCCGACGCCCGCGCCGCCGCCGAGCGGGGCGCGCAGGCGCTGCATCTGCACCCGCGCGACGCCGGCGGGGCGCAGACGCTCGACCCCGAACACGTGCTCGCGGCGGTGGCTGCCACCAGGGCCGCGACCGGTCTGCCGGTCGGGGTCACCACCGGCATCTGGACCGTCGACGGCGACGTCGCGGGCCGGCTCGACCTCGTCGCCCGGTGGACCGGGCCCGATCGCCCCGACTACGCCTCGATCAACATGAACGAGCCCGGCACCCACGACCTCGCCGACCTCCTCACCAGCCTGGGCATCGCGATCGAGGCGGGCGTGTGGGCGGCGGCGGACGCGCGCCTGCTCGGCGCGGCCTCGTTCAGGGACCGGATACTGCGCGTGCTGATGGAGCCGGTCGACCGCAACCCGGCCGCCGCGGTCGCGACCGCCGCCGAGGCCGCGTCGGAGCTCGCCCGGCTCGGCGTTACCGCCCGTCAGGTGCACCATGGCTACGACCACGCCACCTGGGACGTGATGCGTGCGGCGGTGGCGATGGGGCAGGACATCCGGATAGGCCTCGAGGACACGACTTTCCTGCCCGGCGGCTCGGTCGCCGCGGGGAACTCAGACCTGGTGGCGGCGGCCGTCCGCCTCGTCCGTGAATGATGAAATTTCCGATACTTGCCGTCCCTGAGGTGACTCGTGTTGGCTGCACTCATCCGGAGGCGGTATCGTTTAGCTCGCCGGGGAAGCGGAACCCCCGGCAACTCGTAGGGCCCCGTCGTCTAGAGGCCTAGGACGTCGCCCTCTCAAGGCGGTAACGCCGGTTCGAATCCGGTCGGGGCTACGAGATCTGGGAGACCCCCGCATGCACAAGGCGCATGCGGGGGTCTCTTCGCTTTACACCGGGGGGACGACCCACCGGACCCCTCGGTGCGGCTTCGCCGCAAACCGGGGCGGGGTTCAACCCAGCTTCCACATAAAGCCCACCGCCCGCGTCAGCGCGCACAAGGGAAATGCCAGGCGGTGTCGCCTGGCATTTCGCCTAGTTAGCAGAAGGTGGCCTCAGGGGCGAGGCGGTGTCAGGAGGCCTTCTTCCAGGTGACCGAGAATCCGGTCCCGCCGCCGTTCAGCGCGCCGGGCAGCGCCTTGGTGGCGCCGGAGTTGTCGATCATGGTGATCTCGTCATCGGTGAAGGAGGAGATGCTGCCGGCCGTGCTGCCCTCGGTGACGGCGGCGTTGGAGGCGGTCCAGGTGCCGAAATCGGAGAGCGGCTCAACACCGCTGGACCCGGTCGGGGCCTCCGCGATCCACTCGGCGCTGCTGTCGACGCAGCTGGAGGCGGAGCAGGACTGCGTGGTGCTGAAGCTATCAGCGGTGTGGGTGGAGTCGGTGACGGTCAGCTTGTAGCTGGTCCCGCTCCGCACCACCGAGGCGGTGATGGCGTCCCCGGCCGCGGCGGTCTCGCCGACGACCTGGACGTCGTTCGTCGGGTACATCTCCCACCAGGTGAACTGGTACGCGGTCCGGTCGTAGCACTCGATCATCGTGCCGTCCTGCTCGACCGAGTCGGAGCTGTAGCCGTCGATGCCGACCCAGAACGCGGCCAGCGAGGTCGTGCGCGAGCTGCAGGACGCCCCCGGCTCGGTCCAGCTGGCGCTGACGTCGCTGAAGGAGCTGCCAGTGTCCGCGTACCCGGACCAGTTGGTGGACGTGACGTCGCTCAGGCCCTTGAAGCCCGGGGACTTGACGCCCACCCGGTGGTCGGTGCCGTGATCCCCGACCGTGAGCTTCTTGATCTCTGACACGGCGATTGCCTTGGCCGTAGCCGCGGCGGAGGTCGTGGTGGTGGTGCGGGCGGCCATCGTGCCCGCGCTGGCGACGGCCGCCGTGCCTGCCAGCAGGCCTATTGCCGGGATAACGGCGGCGAAGGAGTAGAGGAGGAACCTACGGGGACGGTTTGCCATGGGGGACCTCTCTGGCTCAGTGGCCCCTTGTGGCGGCCACAGTTGACCCAGATGTTAACTATCACCCGATTCTCATTCAATACATTGACATTTGGTTATTTCTATGATCATTTTGTTCGTTCGTGTCGAATGAAAATCTCAGAAAATAACAGGACCGCCGATGCTCTCGCTGAATGAGAGCATCGGCGGTCCTGGTGAAGCTACGGAAGCCGTCTTTCCGCACGAGGAGCGCGAAATGCTGAGCGCGAGAATTAGCCGAAAACAATGACCTGCATCGTGGCGTGACGGCTAGTGACGGCCGTGCAGGACGACCCCGAGCGCGACCAGCCCGTCCAGGAACACCCCGACCCCGACGGCGACGAGCAGCGTGCCCAGCAGCCGGGACAGCACCTCAAGCAAGCTGTCGTGCATTCGGCGCAGCAACGGCGCGAACGCCCACGTGCAGAGCATGTCCACCAGGGCAACGAGCGCGAACGCGCCTGCCACGGTCCACCGGCCGCCCCAGCCGCCGGACGAGATCGACTCCTCCAGGTCCGCCGCGATCGCGATCGGGCTGACCACGAACGGCAGCAGCATCGCCCGGAACCCGCTCGACAGCGGGTGAGCCGGGTCGGCCTCCTCGGCGTCCTCCTCGGCGTCCTTGGCGGCGTTCTGCGCGGCCGCCGCCCGGTGCGGAAGCTCGGTATCAAAGTGGATGCCGAGCACCATGCCGACGGCGTAGATGATGAACAGCAGGCCGGCCGCCAGATCCAGTTCGGGCGGCCCGATGTGGAAGAACGTGGTCACCCAGGGGGCGGTGAGCGCGCAGACCGCGCCGATGATCGCGGCGGTGCTCGCGGTGGCGGCGGCGACCGTGCGGACCGAGTGATCGTCAAGCGTTCGGGACAGCCGCCCGAAGGACAGCAGCACCTTCTGCGGCCCGAACAGGGCGAAGAACGTAATGAACGTGTCGGCGAGGTTGAGGCTGTCCATGGGCCGATGACCTCCCCTGTCCGGTGCCGCCGCCGGCCTGGCCCGCCGCCGCCCGGCAGAGGCCAGGAGGCCCGGCAAGACACCAAGAGTAACCGTGGGTGCCCGGGAGGCGACAGGGGAGTGCGCTCCTTTGCGTGTCTGGCCGGCCACTGCCGCCCCAGTCGCGTCGGCCGTGTATGATCGACCACATGTCCAAGTGGTATTGGCGCTTTACGCTGGCTCCGGGTGGAGCCACGCGTCGTTGTTACGCGCGCTTACCACTACCCGGAGCCAGCCAGCGGCGAGGCAGACCTGCATCGCCGCAATCAAGGGCGTAGCTGGCTCGCGGAGGACCCGGGCGAAGCGCGCCCGGGAGGAGAACCCCGATGTCACGCGTGACGGATACCCGGATTGTCGGCTACGAGCCGCTGCTTTCCCCGGCCGCGCTTTTCCTTGAACAGCCGCTCGGCGCCGCGCAGTCGCAGACGGTCGAGACCACCAGGGCCGAGGTCCGGGCGGTGCTTGACGGCGCCGACGACCGGCTGCTGGTAGTCACCGGCCCCTGCTCGGTGCACGATCCGAAGGCGGCCCTCGACTACGCCGCCAGGCTCGCCGAGCTGCGCGCCCGGTTCGCCGACGACCTGCTGATCGTGATGCGCGTGTACTTCGAGAAGCCGCGCACGGTGACGGGGTGGAAGGGCCTGATCAACGACCCCGGCATGGACGGCTCGTACGACGTGCACCGCGGCCTGCGGACCGCGCGCCGCCTGCTGCTTGACATCTTGTCGGCGGGCCTGCCGGTTGGCTGCGAGTGGCTTGACCCGATCACCCCGCAGTACATTGCCGACACGGTGACCTGGGGCGCGATCGGGGCGCGGACGACCGAGAGCCAGGTCCACCGCCAGCTCGCCTCGGGTCTGTCGATGCCGGTCGGCTTCAAGAACGGCACCGACGGCGACGTCCAGGTCGCGGTGGACGCCCTCCGCGCCTCGGCCGCCAGCCACACGTTCTTCGGCGTGACCGAGGCGGGCGC
>Ga0335074_10008831_pt1 | contig 14023 bp, 13 predicted proteins | sample Lox_Sample_23_FD_206715 | JGI IMG/M metagenome (GOLD analysis project Ga0335074, IMG submission 206715) | Soil microbial communities from Loxahatchee National Wildlife Refuge, Florida, United States - Lox_Sample_2.3 | ecosystem: Environmental > Terrestrial > Soil > Wetlands | place: USA...
TCACCGTGCTGCTCGACTCCTTCCGCGGCACGCAGGAATGGGGCGTGAAGATGTACCTGGAGCCCTGGGCCGACGGCGCGGGCGACAGAACGTTCAGCACCCTCGACGGCGAGTCCTGCCAGTGGCCGTGCTGGGGGCGGGCCGAGGAGGACGCGGAGCGGATCGGGTACGTCCTGTCCGACATCGCGGTCGCCACCCGGCGGCATCCGTTTTCCTTCCCAAGGCCCGGCGACCGGCGGATGGTGCTGAACGGCTCCTACCTGCTCGACGCGGGACGGGCCGGCGAGTTCACCGAGGTCGTGGAGTCGGCCGCGGCGATGCACGCCGCGCTGCGGGCCGATGTCACCGGCCCATGGCCGCCTTACTCGTTCGCCGACCGGCAGGACCTGCTGTGATGCCGCTGCCGCCGCGCCGGACCGCTAGGTGTGCGGTAGGCCGAACCCCCAGTTCAGCACCTGAGCCGCGGCGTCCGCACCGGTTGCCGGGCCGGTGGCCGGACTGCCCAGGACGTCGCCGATCAGGGTTAGGCCGCCGCGCTGGGCCTCGAAGAGGAGGCAGTGCAGAGCGGCGTTGGTGAACCCGTCCTTGATCCCCTCGACGCCCGGGTAATGCCCGATCAGCTCGTTGGTGTTGTCCCACCAGTACGCGTGGTGCCCGGGCCCCTTCTTGATCTGAATGAACGGCTGGTCCACGATCGCGCGGAAGGCCGGCAGCTTCATCGCCGCCAGGCCCATCGTCACCAGGTCGGCCGGGGTGGAAAAGGTCGAGGTCTCGGTGGGATACGGCAGTCCGTCCGGGCTGGTGAAATGGGTGTGCAGCATGCCGAGCTGCTTGGCCATGGCGTTCATCTTGTCCAGGAACGCGGGCATGCCCGGCCCGTAGGCCAGGGCGAGCGTATAGGCGGCGTCGCAGCCCGACGGGACCAGCATCGCCTCGAGCAGCTGCTGCGTGGTCAGCACGTCGCCGGGATGCAGGCCCGCGCTGTTCGCGCCGTATTTGGCGACGTAGTTGAGCACGCTCGCGGGTACCCGGATCTCCCGGTTCAGGTCGCCGGCCTGCATCACCACCAGCGCGGTCATCACCTTCGTGATGCTCCCGATCGGCCGCTCGGTCTGCTGGCCCCGGCTCCACAGCAGCGAGCCCGTGGTGGCGACCGCGAGCTCACCGCCCAGGGCCTTGACGCTGCGCGGCGCGCCGACGATCAGGACCGGCGACGGGAGGGTGGGGGTGGCTGACGGCGACGGCCGGGCGGTGTGCGGCGCCGCGACGGCGGGCCTCGGATTGCCGACCGCCGACGCGGGCGTCTGCGCGGGTGACGCGATGGCCCAGGCGATGGTGCCGCCGACGACTATGCCGCCCACCGCCGCGGTGACCGTCACGCGGACGGGGATACGCATGTCGCTCCGGTCCTCATCGCCAGTAATGCCATTGGATGACAGTAACGCCCGCCCCTGCCCGCCCGACCACCACTTCTACCGGCCAGGCGATGCCGCCGAACCAACGCTAGCGAAGCATGATCCGCCGATCCACGCGTATCCGTGATTACTTAATCTTTCGCCGTGATTCATGGTCAAAAACCTTGATGGAACGCCCCGGCCCGCCCGCGGCCGGTCGGCTGCCTGGCCAAACGGGGCGGGGCGAAGGGCGCGGGCGCATACCCGCCGGGCCACCCGGCCGCGCCGGTTGCGGGTTATCGTGTTCGTGGTGCGATGCCAGGTGCGGCGGTCATAGCCCGCCGGTCCCGCCCCCGGCGGGACGACCCGGTGCGAATCCGGGGCCATGCGGTGATACCCCGCCATCTCTCGGGCCGGACCGGCCCCTGACGACCTCAGCGAGCGTGAGCTCTTCAGCGGGTGAGGATGGTGAGGCCGGTGTTCACCGGACGCGTCGGTGAAATCGGGCAGATCGAGGCCGCCACGGATGGCAGCGTCGTGGTGCGGGCGCCGCGCAGCGCGGCCGGGCTGGAGCCCGGCGGCTCGCTGTGCGTCAGCGGGGTGTGCATAACCGTGGAACGGGTGGCCGGCGAGCTGGTGGCGGCGCGGGTCAGCGAGGAGACGCGGCGGCGGTCGGCGCTCGCTGATTTCCCTGCAGGCAGCCGGGTGAACGTCGAGACAGCGCTGGCCGTCGGCGACCGGCTGGACGGCCACCTGGTGCAGGGCCACGCGGACGCCGTCGGCAAGGTGACCAGGGTCGAAGACGAGGGCGTCGGCCTGCGGATCTGGATCAGGCCGCCGGAACGCTTCATCAGGCTGCTGGCGGCCAAGGGCGACATAGCCGTGGACGGCGTCAGCCTGACCGTGGCCGAGGTGGCCAGGGACCGGTTCTGCGTGGTCGTGGTCCCGGCCACGAGGGAGGCCACGACGCTGGGCGGGCTGGCCGCAGGAGACCGCGTCAACCTGGAGTCGGACCTGGTCGCCCGGATGGCCGCGCGCTGGCCGGCCGACGCACCCGCGCAGCTGGCCCGGGCGATCGGCGGGCTGCCGTGGGCCGGGCCGGTATCCGGGCGGGCCGGGGTGGGCAAGGCCGTGGCGCAACTCGCCGCCGGCGGCGGGGTGGTGATCTGGGACCCGGACCGCGAGGGCGAGGGAGACGTGGTCTTCGCCGGGGCGAAGCTACGGCCCGAGGCGTTCGTGTTCCTGCTGACCCAGTGCTGCGGTCACACGACGGTCCCCTGCGCCGCGGAGATCCTGGACCGCCTCGAGCTCCCGCCGGTCCCCGGTGAAGGGGACAGGCACGGGACCCGCCCGCACGTTCCCGTGGACCTGGCCGAGGGCACCGGCACCGGGGTGTCGGCGGCCGAGCGGGCCGCGACCGTGCGCCGGCTGGCCCATCCGGACGCGCGTCCCGCCGATTTCCTGCGTCCGGGACACGTGTTCCCGCTGGCCGCGCGGCCGGGCCTGCTGGCCGAGCGGGGCGGCCACACCGAGGCGACCGTCGCGGCATGCCTCGCGGCCGGCCTCCCGCCGGTCGGCGTCTGCTGCGAGGTGATGAACCCCGACGGCAGCATGGCCGGCGCTGCCGACCTCGAATCCGCTGCCCTGTGCTGGGGACTGCCGATGGTCGAGGTCGCCGACCTGGGCGCGTGGCTGTAGCGGCTACCGGAGGTCGGGACCAAGGGCCCGGCCGACCCGGGCCCTATGGCCCTGCCTGCGCGAACCCGGCTCGCCGAGGCTGGCCTCAGGCGACCGGCCGGGAGGTGACCACCATGCCCAGGCAGGCGCGGGCGGCGGAGCGCGCCATGCGGCGGTGGGCGCGGATGCTGATGGGCCGCAACGAACTGCGGCGGAGCTGCGATCGTGTCGAGGGCGCCGTCGCGGCGCTCCTGGCGGCCGCGTTCCTGGCCGCCATCGCCGCCGCGTTCGTTCTCGGCGCGCACATCTACTCCCACCAGCGAGCCGAGGCCGCGCGCCTGCACCCGGGCCTGGCGGTCCTGACGCACAGCGGGCCGTACAACACCGGGCTGAACGCCATCGGCGAGACCACCGCGCGCTGGCACGCGCCGGACGGCCAGGCGCGTTCGGGGATGCTGACGACGGTGAACACGCCCGGCATCTGGGACGCGGCGGCGGGCCAGCGGGTTCAGGTGTGGCTGACCGCCGCCGGCCAGCCCGCTGCGCCGCCGCCCGGCGCCGCCGAGGTGATGTTCACCGCGATCGTGATCGGCTTCTCCGCGACGTGCGGCGCCGGCGCCGTGCTGATCGGCGGCTACGGGCTCACCCGGCTGCTGCTCGACCGGCGGCGGCTGGCCGCGTGGGAGTCCGCCTGGGAGCTGACCGGGCCGCAGTGGACGCCCCGCCGCTGAGCTACCACCGCGCCCTCCCCCGCTACTGAGCTAACAGCCGTAAACTAAAGCCGTGGATACGGCACCGAGACGGCAGCGCAACGCGCGCGGCCAGGGCGCCCGGCTGACCGGCGACATCGTGTCAGGGGCGGTGGCCCTGATCGACAGGACCGGGTCGGACGAGGCCGTGACGCTGCGCGCGGTGGCCAGGGAGATCGGCATCGCCGCGCCGTCCATCTATGCCCACTTCCCGGACCGCGAGGCGATCGTGCGGGCCGTCGTCGCCCGGATCTTTGACGAGCTGACCGTCGTGATCGCCGCCGCGATCGACCGGGCGGGCGACGACCCGGTCGGCCGCCTGATCGCGGGCTGCGAGGCCTACGTCGAATTCGGCGTGGACCACCCGGCGCGCTACGGGGTGTTGTTTTCCGTCCGGCCCACGGTGGCGCAGGACGACGAGCCCGCTTCGCCCGTCCCGCCCGGCCACCACGGGCCGCCCCCGGGCGCCGTCGGAACTCAGGCGTTCGCGCTGCTGGTCAGCGCCATCGAGGCGTGCGTAGCGGCCGGGGCCTCCGCGAGCCGCGACGTGGCGGCCGACGCCACCGCGGTGTGGGTCGCGCTGCACGGCACGGTCAGCCTGCGCACGTCGCTGTCCAGGCGGTTCCCGTGGCCGGATCAGGCCGGGTTCGTCCGCGGCCTGGTGCTGACCCTGGCCAAGATCACGCCAGCGCGCGGGTGACCGACGTCCGCCGGGTCGTCCGGCCGGGCGCACCGGTCGCGTGCCCGGCCGGGGGCGGGACCGGGCGTTACTTAAAAAGCCGGGCGGCGTACGCGGCGGCCTGCGTCCTGCGTTCCATGCCCATCTTGGCGAAGAGCGCGGACACGTAGTTCTTGACCGTCTTCTCGGCGAGGAACATCCGCTCGCCGATCTGCCGGTTGGTCAGCCCCTCGCCGATCAGCTCGAGGATCCGTCGCTCCTGGCTGGTCGGCGCCGCCAGCGGATCGCTCCTGGCGGCCTGGTCGCGCATGTGCCGCGAGCGCGGACTCCGCCGTCCCTGCCTCACGAGCGGACACCTCCTGCGACGGGAGCGCCGGCGGGAAACCGCCAGGCCAGGCGGGTCGCGCCACGCGCCTCCACCACGGCGAGGCACGAGTCATCGCCCGCGGCGATGCTGACCCGGGCGGGCTCGTGGCCGAGCACCCCGAGTGCCTCGCGCAGCAGGCCGAGAAGCTCCGCCCTCGCGCCGGGATCCAGCGCCCGGTCGACCGGGCCGGTGAAGCTCACCTCGGGCACCGGGTCGACGCCGCCGCACAGATCGAGCACGTCCTGGCGCAGGCCGCGAGGCGGCGGCGGCTGGTCCAGGCCGAAGATCGCCTGCCTGATCAGCCGGACCGCCCGGTCGAGGTCGGCCACGGAGGACTCGAGCCGGCTGCGCACCTCACGCTGCGTGGTCAGCGAGGCGGCGCCCTGCAGGGTCAGCCCGGCCGCGAAGATCTGCTGGATGACCTTGTCTCGCAGATCGGCGGCGATCCGCTCCCGGTCCTCCAGCACCGTGACCTCGCGCAGGCGTTCCTGGAGTCGGGCGCTTTCGCGCTGCGAGCGGCTGATCCGGTCGCGCAGGCCGTGCGCGGCGACCGAGATCAGCACGCCGAGCGCCCCCCACAGCAGCACCCGCCGGAAGGTCACCGCGTCGGGGTCGATGACCGGCGTCAGCGAGACGATCCCCTGCAGGATCATGATCGCGGCGACGATGCACGCCGACTCCCACTTGCGGTGGAACAGGGCGGTCCAGATCAGCGGGATCAGGATCACGATGCCGACGCCGGCGGTTGGGCCAGCGGCCAGGACGAGCGCGAGCACCGATGCCGTGTAGGTCAGCGGGACCAGCAGCGACAGCCACGCGGGCAGCCGGGGCCACGGGAGGAAGAACTCCGCCGCGGTGAGCAGCAGCAGCGCGATGCTGGTGGTCACGGCCGGATAAGCCTGCGTGCCCGGCGGCAGCGCCAGGCTGGCCTCGGCCAGGACGGCCACCGCCGCGAACGGCACGACCCGGGCCACCAGCCCGGGCCCGCGGAACGGATAGCCGGGGGCCGTTCCGGGAGCCAGCCACGCCCCCGACGACGGCTCCGACCCGGCTCGTGGCCCCATCGGCTAACCTCCTGCCGCCGGGTCGCGGACAGGTTTACCAGCAAGATCCTACGCCAGCGGTCGTGACCTGCGGAAAGTCGGCCTGGGTGCCGACGGCCTCAGCAGGCGGCGGCGCCGGCGCGCTCGCGGGCGGGGCTGGAGAACACCATGGCGCCGTCCTTGACGCCGCGCAGCTTCAGTGCCCGGTAGTCGCGCAGGTAGCTCTGGTTCACCTGCCAGGGGAACCGGGTGCCCTGCCGGGGGAAGCGGTGGGCGGAACGCTGGATGTAGCCCGAGGTCAGGTCGAGCAGGGGCCGGGTGCTGGTCACGGGAGCCCGGTTGACCGGCATGGCCTGGCGCATTCCGACGGCCCGCATGTGGTTGAGCAGGCGGCAGACATAGCCGCAGGTGAGGTCGCACTTCAGGGTCCACGAGGCGTTCGTGTACCCGACCGCGATCGCGAGGTTCGGCACGCCCTCGAGCATCATGCCCCGGTAGGTCAGCCTGGCGGCCGGGTCGACGACGTCGCCGTCGACCGACAGCTCGATTCCGCCGGCGAACAGCAGCTCCAGTCCGGTGGCCGTGACGATGATGTCGGCCTCGAGTTCGGCCCCCGAGCGCAGCCGCAGGCCCTGCTCGGTGAAGGTATCGATGTGATCGGTGACCACCGACACGGTGCCGTTCCTGATCGCCGCGAACAGGTCGCCGTCCGGCGCGATGCAGAACCGCTGGTCCCACGGGTTGTACCGGGGCGTGAAGTGGGCCGCGACGTCGTACCCGTCCGGTAGCTGCCGCGCGAGCTGCCGGGACAGCATCCGCTTGACCAGCTCGGGGCGGCCGCGGCTCAGCCGGAAGAACGCCTGGGTGGTAAGCGCCTTGAACCAGCGCAGGGCCGGGCCCGAGTACCGCTCGGGCAGGGCGCGCTGAACGGCGGCGGCGATCGGGTCGCGGGCCGGAAGCGCCGCGATGTAGCTGGGCGAGCGCTGCACCATGGTCACGTGCGCGGCCGTCTGCGCCAGCGCGGGGACCAGGGTCACGGCGGTCGCCCCGCTGCCGACGACCAGGACGCGGCGGCCCGCGTAGTCCAGATCGCGCGGCCAGGCCTGCGGGTGCACGATCGTGCCGCCGAAGCGGTCCAGGCCGGGGAAGTCCGGCTGGTAGCCGTGGTCGTAGCGGTAATAGCCGGTGCAGCCGACGATGAAGCCGCACGTGACCTCGACGACCTCGCCGGTGTCAGTCCGCTGCGCCGTGACCCGCCAGCGCGCCTCGTCGGTGGACCATGATGCCGCCACGACGCGGGTGCTGAACCTGGTGCGCTGGTCCGTTCCGTCCCGCGCCGCGGTTTCCCTGATGTAGGCCAGGATCGAGGCGCCGTCCGCGATCGCCTGATCACTGCTCCACGAACGGAACGCGTAGCCCAGGGTGAACATGTCGGAGTCCGAGCGGACGCCTGGGTACCGGAACAGGTCCCACGTGCCGCCGATCGCTTCCCGGGCCTCGAAGATGGCCCAGGAGGCCCACGGGCACCGCGTGCGCAGGTAGTGGGCGGCGCCGATGCCGGACAGGCCGGCCCCGACGATCAGCACGTCGAGGTGCTCGGGGGGGTTGGTCATCATCTGTCGTCTCCGTGGGGGCCTGGAGCGCACTCTAGGACAAAACGTAACCGCTATCGCCTGCCGGCGGCGCGGTCAGGCCAGCGTGAAGAACATCCGCTCGACCTGCTCCTCGGTCAACGGTGGCTCGCCGCCCTCGCCGCCCTCGCCGTGCCCGGTCAGGCTCTGCCGCATGGCGCCCGCCACGATCTTCAGCCCGGCGCGGTCCAGCGCCCGGGACACCGCGGCCAGCTGGGTGACGACGTCCCGGCTGTCGCGGCCGGACTCAATCATCGCGATGACACCCGCCAGCTGACCCTGCGCGCGCCGGAGCCGGTTAAGCACCTGGCCGGTGGCCTGTTCCTCGACCTTCATGGCCCGTTCCTTCCCATCCTTACTCACAATACCCCTCGGGGTATACGAACGGGCCGTTCGGCGAAATGGCGGGACTCCTCCGCGCCCGCTTTTCGCATATCGGGGTAAGCCATCACACCACCTGACCAGCGTGGATGTACGTAGAACGACGCTTGCGTAAACGAAGTACTTGTATAAGGCGTCCTATCACTGAAGGAACCGCGGATCGGGGGGTATCGCCCGATGCCCGCGCTCGCACCTCGCGGCTTCCACCGGCGTGACATCGGGAGGAACCCCCTATGAGACTGAATCGGCACCGGACTGGTGCTACCGCCGTGCGCCTGCTCTCGGTGACGGCTGCGGCGGCGACCGTTTGCGGGATGTGGGCGGGTGCGGCGTCCGCCGCCACCGCGTCCACGACCAGGTACGCAACCACGACCGTGGTGTCGGTGCCGAAGACGGGCTACACGCACACGAGCATCACATTCTCGGCGACCGAGAAGGGCTTGGGCGGGAACCCCACCGGGACCGTCAGGTTCTGGCTCGGCACCCGCCCGCTGTGCCGAGGCAGCCTCTACCGGCGCAAGACGTCCTGCACGGCCCAGTTCACCACACCGGGCATCAAGACGATCACCGCGAAGTACTCCGGCAACGCGATGCACAAGCCGTCGTCGGGGACGGCCAAGATCACGGTCTCGAACAAGCCTGTTACGACGAAGTACGCGACGACCACGACCGTCACGAGCCCGGACCCGAGCGCGATCCCCGTGGGCGGGTCGTTCAAGGTCGAGGTGAGCGTGACCTCGGCGACCGGCACGCCGACCGGAACGGTCGTGCTCAAGCCCACCGCGGCGGCTCCCGGCACGACCACCTGCACGGCGCCCCTGACCGACGGGACCGGGTCATGCACCCTCACGCCCGCCGAGTACGGCGTCATCGATTACACGGCCACCTACTCGGGCGACGCGACCCACGCCGCTTCGACCTATACCGGCCCCTGGGCGCTGGAGATACAGAACAAGACCACCACCACGGTCGGTCCGGCCACCGCCGCGGCTGGCACCGTGACGCTGACCGTCGACGTGAACGCGATGGGCGCTGACATCGCGGGCGGCGAGGGTTCGGTGGCGTTCACCAGCAACGGCACCGCCATCGCGGGATGCGGCGAGGTGCCGCTGACGACGTTCGACATGGGCACAGGAAACAACGCGGGCACGTGCTCGACCACGCTGGCCGCCGGGACCTACACGATCGACGTCTCGTACACCGGTGACGTCGTCAACGAGCCGTCGGCGGGCACCGAGACGCTGGTCGTGAGCTAGCCGAGCCCGATCCCGGCCCGCGGGGGCGTTCATGACCCAACGCAGTGCCGGGGGCGTTAGCGCCCCGTAGCAATCGCCGGGGCCGTCTCTTGGGGGACGGCCCCGGCGTTTATCTTCCCGATTGGTTTCCTTTACTCTCTTTACTCTTCTTTACCTTTATTTTACTGGTGACCCGCAGGCATTCCGCGGTTCGGACGTAAACGGAATATCCGTAGAAGACGTCCTAAGTCGCAGGAACGTGGTCTTCGGGGATCTTGCCTGATAACCACGCTCGGTACTAAACGTTCTATCGGGCGCGACATCAGGAGGAATCGCCCATGAAGGGTCACCGGCGCCAGTTCGGCGTCAGCGCTGTGCGTGTGCTCTCGGTCGCCGCGGCGGCCGCGACCGCGTGCGCGCTGTGGGGAGGCACCGCGTCTGCCGCGACGGCCTCCGTCGCCAAGCACGCGACAAGCACGACGATATCGATCAGCCCCAAGTCGGCCTATTCCGCCTCGTGGGTGACATTCTCGGCACGGGTCAGGTCGGCCGGCGGGGGCCGGGCGCGGGGCACCGTCACCTTCAAGTGGCACAACGAGAAGCTGTGCACCGGGCGGCTTGCGGCCGGCACCACGCACTGCCGCGTCCTCGTCGCCGGGATCGGCTCCTTCCCGATCCGCGCGTATTACAGCGGCAACGCCACCCATAAGGGGTCCGTCTCGGCCAGGGCCGTTCTCAGGGTCCACCGCGCCCCCACCGTCACGAAGATCACGAATGCATCTGGCGGCAAGGTGACCTCGGGCGGGGCGTACGTCTTCCACGTGAGCGTGACCTCGCCGCCCGGCGTCCTGCACCCGTTCGGCACGGCCGTCGTGTCGGCCGCCGGCCTTCCGTTCGCGAAGTACGGCTGCGACGCCAACATCATCAACGGGAAGGGGAAGTGCACCGTCCACCCGCCGGCGTACGGGATCGTCGCGTACTCCGCCGCGTTCCAGGGCAACCCGATCTGGAAGGGCTCGGCGTCCGCTTCTTACAGCCTGGCCGTGCAGAACGCCACGCAGACGGCCATCTCCGCGACGTCCACCACGGCCGGCGACGTGACGCTGGTCGCCACGGTGACGGCCAATGGCGCCAACGTCACCGCGGGCAACAATGGCGCGGGCTCCGTGACGATCTACATCGGCACCACCGCGGGCAACGTCCAGCCGGTAACCGGCTGCGCCGGCGTGGTGCCGACCGTCTTCACCGGCCCGCCCAGTAATGACAACACCTACACGTGCACCGGCAACACGGATCTGAACGGTCTCGCCGCAGGCACGTACTACATCAGCGCCACGTACTCCGGTGACGATGTCGACGTGGCGTCGAACTCGAACCCGCCCACTCCGATCACGATCGGCTGACACGCAGTCAGACACCAGCCGCCGGGGCCGCCTCTTGGGGGACGGCCCCGGCGCCGTGTTTGCGGTCGCCGGCCAGGCGGCAGTGCGGCGGAGGCGGCACCGGCGGGGGTGACGCTGCGGGCGGGCCGAGGCAGGCCGACGGCAGCGGGAACCAGCGAAGGGCCTCGAAGTCAGGACTGAGGCCGGTCGGCCCGTCATCGAACGACGCCCCCCGCCCGGCGAGCAGCGCCCGGGCCTCCCGCAGGTAGCGCGGGAACACGTCCTCGTCGGCCCGGGCCCGCTGCCACGCAACGGCCACCTCCCCCTCCGGGCCGTAGCCCAGGTCAGGGAGGTCCGGTTCGGCCTCCGCGGCCGACCCGCCGCCCGCGTGACGCCACTGGCCGGTGCGCGGGTCGAACCGGTACTCCGGCAGCAGCCGGTAGCCCTCGGCCGCGACGAGGTCCACGGCGTCCACGATGAAGTCGGCGGCCGCCGCCGAGATGAAGTAGTTGAGGTTGAGCCGGGCCCAGCCTGGCTTCAGCCCGTCACACCCCTCGGCGATCTGCTCGCTCAGCGCCTGCGAGCCGGCCGGCGGGATGCCGAGCAGCCGGTGCCCGTAGGGCCCAGCACACGAGCAGCCGCCGCGGGCCTGGATCCCGAACAGGTCGTTGAGCACCGCGACCACGAAGTTGTGGTGCAGGTAGTGCTGTTCACCGTGCCGGATGCGGAACGAGGCGATGGCCAGCCTGCGAGCCTGGTGGCTGCCCAGGATCTCGATCCGCGGGTTACCCTCCCAGCGGTGCAGCGCCCGTTGCCACAGCTGCTCCTCGCGCGCCAGGATCAGGTCAGTGCCGATGGCCTGCTTCAGGCCGAACACCAGCCCGGCCCGGATCGACTCGACGATCGCCGGCGTGCCGCCCTCCTCGCGGGCGACCGGATCGTCGAGGTAGCGGTGGCCGACCGGATCCACGAACGACACGGTCCCTCCGCCCGGCGTCGTGGGCACGGCGTTGCGCACCAGCTCGCGCCGGACCACCAGGACGCCCGGCGTCTGCGGGCCGCCGGGAAACTTGTGCGGCGACAGGAACACCGCGTCCTTCTGATCGCCCGCGCCCGGCTGCGACTCGGCCACGCGGATCGGCACGTAGGGACCGGCCGCCGCGTAGTCCCAGAACGAGAGCGCGCCGTGGGCGTGCAGCAGGCGGGAGACCGCGCCGGTGTTGGTGAGGATCCCGGTGACGTTGGAGGCGGCGGAGAAACTGCCGATCCGCAGCGGCCTGCGGGCGAACCGGGTCAGTTGCTCGCGCAGCTCGGCCACGTCGATGTGGCCGTCGCGGTCCAGCCCGATGACCACCACGTCGGCGATCGACTCGCGCCAGGGCAGCTCGTTGGAGTGATGCTCATAGGGGCCGACGAACACCACTGGCCGCCGGTTCTTCGGGATCAGCGCCGATAAGCCGTAGCGCTGGTCGAGTCCAGCCGGGATGCGCAGCTCCAGCATGCCGATCACCTTGCTGATCGCTGCGGTCGACCCGGAGCCGCAGAAGATCACCAGGTCGTCGGCTCCGCCGCCGACCGCGTCGCGGATCATCCGCCGCGCGTTCTCGCGCAGCCGGCCGGTGCGCCGCCCGGTCCCCGAGCTCTCGGTATGGGTGTTCGCGTACCAGGGCAGCACGGCGTAGCGGACGAAGTCCTCGATGAAATCCAGCGACCGCCCTGAGGCGGTGTAGTCGGCGTAGGTCACGCGCCGCGAGCCGAACGGCCCGTCCATCAACTCTCCCTCGCCGAGGAGCCCTCGGCGGACCCGCTCCAGGAGCGGCGACGTCGGCAGGACCGTCGTCGCCGAATCGCCACGGTCCGCATCTGCTGCACCCATGACAGCGACCCCCGTCCCCCGGTGAGCGGCGCGCCGGACCCCCCCGCCGCGGATGGACCCCTCACCTCATGCAATCCCATCCTACCTTAGATACCCCCGGGGGTATATCGGACATCTAGCGCCGTGGCGGGCATTCCCGGGCACCCATCCGGCCTTCCGCGTGAAATCCCACGGAGAGCCGGGGTTGCAAGGCCACTCGAATGCCCTGTAGAATACTCAGTATGCTCCTCAGTGGAATACAAGAATCTCTGACGGGAACGGCGCCATGAGCGTCCGGCACGCCCTGCTCGCGCTGCTGAGTGAGGGCCCGAAGTACGGCCTCCAGCTCCGCCAGGAGTTCGAGGCGCGAACCGGCGAGGTATGGCCGCTGAACGTGGGGCAGGTCTACACCACCCTGCAGCGTCTTGAGCGCGACGGGCTCGTCGAATCCGATGACGGAGCGGAGGAGGGACCGCAGAAGGGGTTCCGGATCACCGCCGACGGCGAGGACGAGCTGGCCGTCTGGCTGCGTACTCCGCCCGACCTGAGCTTGCCGCCCCGCGACGAGCTGGTTATCAAGGTCCTGGTGGCCTGGCGGTTGCCGGGCGTAGACGTGCACGAGGTGATCCAGACGCACCGGCGCTATCTGGTTGAGCTGATGCAGCAGTGGACCCGCCTCAAGGAGGACGACGCCCAGTTCGATCTCGGCTTCGCGCTGGCCGTCGACGCCGAGCTGTACCGGCTGGACTCCGTCGTGCGGTGGCTGGATACCGCCGACGGCCGGTTCCGGCGGGCGGCGGCGGAACCGCCGGGACCGGCTCCTCAGGCCATGCCACGCATGCGACGCAGGGTTGGAGTACACCACCGATGAGCTTCCTAGAGCTGCGCCACATCTCCAAGATCTACGGCGAAGGCCCGGCCGAGGTACAGGCCATCCAGGACGTGGACATGTCGGTGGACGCCGGCGAGCTGGTGGCGGTGATGGGTCCGAGCGGGTCCGGCAAGAGCACGCTGCTCACGATCGCCGGCAGCCTGGAGGAGCCGAGCAGTGGCCAGGTCCTGATCGGCGGCGCTCCGCTGTCGAAGATGTCGCGCGCCGACAAGGCCCGATTGCGGCGCCGCTCGATCGGCTACGTGTTCCAGGACTTCAACCTGCTGGCCGGGCTGACGGCGGCCGAGAACGTGTCGCTCCCCCTCGAGCTCGACGGAATCAGCGCGAGGAAGGCCCGGTCGATCGGCCTCAAGGCACTTGACGATCTCGGCCTCGCCGAGGCGTCAGCGCGGTTCCCCGACCAGCTTTCCGGCGGCGAGCGTCAGCGCGTCGCGATCGCCCGAGCGGTGGTGGGGAACCGCCAGCTGCTGCTGGCCGACGAGCCGTCCGGCGCACTCGACTCGGTCAACGGCGAGGCGGTCATGCGCCTCCTGCTGACCGTGTGCCGCCGCGGCGTGGCCACGGTGGTGGTCACGCACGACGCGCAGCTGGCCTCGTGGGCCGACCGGGTGGTGTTCATCAGGGACGGGCGCCTTGTGGACCAGACCATGCCGCCATCGGGTCCGGAGTCGCTGCTCCCGTCCGGCCTGCCGCAGACTGGTCCGGGTCAGTGACCGCGCCACTTCCCGGGCCAGCGAC
>Ga0335074_10008832_pt1 | contig 14023 bp, 10 predicted proteins | sample Lox_Sample_23_FD_206715 | JGI IMG/M metagenome (GOLD analysis project Ga0335074, IMG submission 206715) | Soil microbial communities from Loxahatchee National Wildlife Refuge, Florida, United States - Lox_Sample_2.3 | ecosystem: Environmental > Terrestrial > Soil > Wetlands | place: USA...
TCTCCGGCGTCTTCGACCGGCACCCCAACCTCAGGCTGATCATCGGCCATGGCGGCGAGATGATCCCGTTCATGCTGGCCCGCATCGACGACACCCTGCCGCCGTCCGTCACCGGCCTGCCGGAGCAGCCGTCGGCCTACTTCCTCCGCCATGTCTGGCTCACCACCAGCGGCCTGTTCAGCGTCCCGCCCATCATCTGCGCACTAGCCGTCTTCGGCGTTGACCGCGTCCTGTTCAGCGTCGACTACCCGTTCGGCTCCAACGCGCGCGGCCGCGACCTGCTTGACAAGCTGCCGATCGCCGGAGCCGACAAGGCCAAGGTGGCTGGCGAAAACGCCGCCAGGCTGCTCCAGCTGGCCGGCTGACCCGGGCTGACCCGGGCTGACCGGGGCTGACCCCGCCCGGCCCCGCCCGGCCCGCAGCTATTCGGCGACCGGCTCCGCCGCGGGGGCGTCGCCTGCCACCGGGTCCAGCCAGGCCGGCGCCGTATCCGCGGTCCACTCGTGCGGCCGGACCAGTGCCTCCCGGGCCGCCATGAACAGCATGTACGGGATGAGGTCGATAGAGCGGCGGACGAACCACGCGGTGCCCTTCGTCGCCATCCAGGCGAAGTCGTCGCGGCGGCTTGGCGGCGGGCTGGTTGGTTCGGCGCCCGGCCGGTCGGCTACCGCGAACCCCGCGCCCGCGAGCCGGTCCCACATCCGGCAGGCCATCAGCCGGTGGCCGCGCTCGTTGGGGTGCAGCCGGTCGACCGACCAGTTGCGCTTGTCGTAGGTCTCCGGGTCACACGAGGCGTCCCAGTGCAGCGTCCCGTAGTGCGCCGCAATCCTGTCTAGCTCGGCGTTCACCGCGCGCATCCGCCGTGACAGCGGCCTGGCCAGGACCTCGGGCAGCCCGAACATCCGGGCCGGGTCGGGTAGCCGCATCGTGAGCACGGTCGCGCCGCCGGCGGTGAGCGCGGCGACCGTCCGCGCGGTGGCCTGACCCGTCCGGACCGGGTCGAACCCGGCCCGCAGCGTGTCGTTGATGCCGACGACCACGCTGGCGACGTGCGGCCGCAGCAGCAGCGCGGTCGGGAGCTGGTCCCGCTCGACGTGCTTGGCCTGCGCGCCGATTACCGCGAGGTTGTGCAGCTCCGGTCGGGGCAGGCCGGCGGCCAGGTGGTTGGCCCAGCCCCGCCACCCCCCCGCCGGGTGAGGGTCGCCAATGCCCAAGGTGATCGAGTCACCGAGAGTCACGATCCGCGTCATGCCTTACCTGCCCGGGATAGAACGAGGGGATTTTCTGAAGCGGGCGTTGTGATTGTCGTGGCCGGCGCTCCGCAACGTGCCTCCCGCTCACGCCGCCATCCTCACCGGCTCCGCCTGGGCACCGATCACGGCCGAGTAGTGGCCGACCAGCTCGTCGGTGAGCGCGGACCAGGTCCGGCCGAGCACCCGGCGCCGTGCAGCCTCGCCGAACCGAGCCCGCAGCCGCGGGTCGGCGGCGAGCTCGCGCACCGCGGCGCTGAGCGCGTCCGGGTCACCGGGGGCCACCAGGTACCCGGTCACGCCGTCGGCGACGAGGTCAACCGGGCCGCCCGCGGCGGGTGCCACGACCGGCAGGCCGCTGGCCGCCGCCTCCTGCACCGTCTGGCCGAACGTCTCGAACGGTCCGGTGTGCGCGAAGATGTCCAGCGACGCGTAGATCCGCGCCAGGTCCGCGCCGTGCCGCATGCCGAGGAACGCGGCCGTGGGCAGGGCGGCGCGCAACTCGTCCTCCATCGGGCCGCCGCCGGTGATCGCGAGCTTTACGCCGGGCAGCGAGGCCAGCGATATCAGCAGGTCGACGCGCTTCTCGACCGCCAGCCTGCCCACGTACCCGACGATCACCTCGCCGTCGGGGGCGATCTCCGCGCGCAGCCCTTCATCCCGCAGGGCCGGGTGGAACCGCTCGGTGTCCACGCCGCGGCCCCAGAGCCGGATCCGCTCGATCTCGTGGGTGGCAAGCTCGGCGGCGGTGACGCTGGACGGGGCGAGCGTGCGGCCCGCCGTGTTGTGTATGTCGCGCAGCCAGCGCCAGGCGAACGCCTCAGTAGCCTTGCCGAGCCGGTAGGCGCGGGCGTAGTTCGGCAGGTCGGTCTGGTAGACGGCGACCATCGGCAGGTCCAGCGCCCGCGCCACGTGCGCGCCCCAGGCGCCGAGGGCGACCGGGCTGGCGAGGTGGACGACCTCGGTGCCATGCCTGGTGATGGCGCGGCGGGTCTTCGGCGTGGGCAGGCCAAGCCGGAACGTCGGGTATCCGGGTAGCGGGATGGACGGCACCCGTTCCACCTGATAGGGGAACTGGCGGTCACTGTCCGTGGTGGCGCGCGCGGACTCCGGGGCAATAACCAGGGGGTGATGGCCCTTGCGAACCAGGTTCTCAGCCACGCGCACTACGCAGTGTGCGACGCCATTAACGTCTGGCGGGAACGACTCCGTAATGATCGCGATCCTCATGCCACCAAGATCGCCCGGGTGGTGTTCGAATTCAGCCACGACGCCGTTACGTGGAAACGAACTATCGATGACAATTGCTGAGCGGTCATCCAGCCTGCTCGCAGCGAACGCCCGCTGGGCGCCGGTGGGCGCGGCCGGGTGCGGCGGAAGATCTGAGGGTGCGCTGGTGTTGCCCCTTTCCGTGGTAGAAGCGCGATCGAACCTGACCATTGACGGCGTTCCGCTGGGCATTCTCGACCTGGCCCCCATCCCCGAGGGTTCCTCCGCGGGGGAGGCGTTGCGCGCCACGATCGACCTGGCGAGAACCGCGGAAGAACTGGGCTTCACCCGCTTCTGGGTGGCCGAACACCATGGTATGCCCGGCGTAGCGAGCTCGTCACCGCCGGTGCTGATCGGCCATATCGCCGACGCGACCCAGACGATCCGGGTCGGCTCCGGCGGTGTCATGCTGCCCAACCACTCCTCGCTGGTGGTGGCCGAGCAGTTCGGCATGCTGGAAGCGCTGCACCCCGGCCGCATCGACCTCGGCATCGGCCGGGCGCCCGGCACCGACCAGGCGACCGCGCAGGCGCTGCGGCACCGCGGCCCCGACGATTTCCCCCGTCAGCTCACCGACCTGCTCGGCTTCTTCACCGGGCAGTGGCCGGACGGGCATCCGTACCGGACGGTGCACGCCGTCCCCGGCGAGGGCAACGCCCCCGACATGTGGCTGCTCGGCTCGAGCGGTTACAGCGCCCAGGTGGCCGGCGCGCTCGGCATCCCGTTCGCGTTCGCGCATCACTTCATGCCCGCCAACACGCTGCCCGCGCTGGAGCTGTACCGCGAGTCGTTCCGCCCGTCGGCGGTGCTAGCCCAGCCGTACGCGATGATCGCCGCCGCCGTGCTGTGCGCTGAGGACGCCGAGCGTGCCCGCTTCCTGGCGGGCGCGTCCACCCTGTCGTTCCTGCGGCTCCGGCAGGGCCGGCCCGGCCGGATGCCGACCCCGCAGGAGGCCGCGGCCTACCCCTACTCTGACCTCGAGCGCGCCTTCGTCGACGACCGCCGGTCCACTCAGTACATCGGCGACCCCGCCGAGGTGCTCGCGGGGCTACGCGAACTCATCAAGCGCACCGAGGTCAACGAGCTGATGATCACCACCCAGGCGTACGACCCGGCGGACCGCAAGCAGTCCTTTCAACTGCTCGCCGCGGCCGCCCGCGCATAGCATGGCGGTCATGCCGGTCTCCTGGAACAAGCAGCACCACGATCAGCTCGACTGGCACTGGCGGACTCAGCTGCGGCCGAGGCTCGACGGGCTCACCGACGAGGAGTACTTCTGGGAGCCGGTCAGCGGCGGCTGGAGCGTGCGCAAGCGCGGCCAGAGCACGGCGTCGGCGGCCCTGGGCGCGGGCGATTACCTCATCGACCTGTCCGGGCGCGATCTCGACCCGCCGCCGGTCACCACGATCGCCTGGCGGCTCGCGCACATCATCGTGGGCTGCTTTGTGATGCGGCTGGACAGCGCCTACTTCGGCGGCCCGCAAACCTACCGGAACTCCTACCGGACGGGCTACGACTCCTTCAGCTACGCCGCGACCGCCGGCGAAGCGCTGCACCAGCTCGACGCCAGCTACGCACGGTGGAGCGAGGCAGTGCGGAGCCTCGGCGACGAAGGCCTGACCCGGCCCAGCGAGTTCGAGGACGAGCCGATGAGCACCCTGGTGCTGCACATCAACCGCGAAGTGATGCATCACGGTGCGGAGATCGCCCTGCTGCGCGACCTGTACCGGGCGAAGTTCGCCGCGGCGTAAGCCGCGGCCGATGGCGGCTCGCCGCTCGCCGTTTACGCGGCCCGGCCCCGGGTAGCGGAATGCCCCCAGGACATCCGGAGGGGACCCGTGACCGAACTGCCCGAGCCGTGTGACTGCGATGAGCCAACCGAACCCGGTGACCCGGCCGAGGCCAAGCGCCTTGGCCTGGTCAGCGCCGCGCAGCGGCAGTGGATCGACGCGCTGACTGACCTCGGCGGCCGGAATACGCTGCTGTATTACAAGGACCGCCGGGCCGGCACGCTCGACTTGGCGCTCGCCGACTCGGACGCCGTGGAGCGGTTCGAGAAGACCGGCCGCGTCAGGCTCACCAAGCTTTTCCCCGCCGATGGCGACGCGGACGCGCGGGCCGACGCCATCCGCCGCATGCAGGCGATCTACCGCAAGGCACGCGAGCTGCAGGAAGAACGCGGCATCAAGGCCGGCTACCTGGCCACCGGCCTGGCCCGCTGGGACGAGCTCTTCCTTGACCCGGCCGCGCCCGTCCTGCTCCGCCCGCTCACCATCACCCCCACCCGCGCCCGGTACGACGACTTCGACCTCACCCTGGACGACGAAACCGAGGTCAACCCGGTCCTGCTGCACAAGCTGGCCAGCGCGTTCGGCGCGGTGGTCGATCGGCCGAGCGAGGAGCGCATCGCCGCACAGCTCGCCAAGGCCGCCCGGGACGCGGAGATCCCCGGCTTCCGCATCGACCGGCGGAAGGTCATCGGCACATTCACCTACGCCAAGCTGCCCATGGTCCGTGACCTGGAGGTGGCCGGTGACCTGCTCGCGGACAGCGACCTGGTCGCCGCGATCGCCGGTGACCCGCTGGCACAGCAGGTGGTCGGCGGCACCGGCGACAATCCGGCCGGTGACGATCCGGCGGAGCCGGACGACGACCTGGCGGTGGGTGACCCCGCGAGTGACTATTCCGTCCTGGACGCCGACTCATCGCAGCGCGCCGCGATCGATGCCGTGCTCGCGGGCCGCAGCCTGGTCATTCACGGGCCGCCCGGAACCGGCAAGTCGCAGACGATCGCCAACCTGATCGCCGCGATGGTCGCTCGCGGCCGCAAGGTGCTGTTCGTCGCCGAGAAGCGCGCCGCGATCGACGCGGTCTACTCGCGCCTCGCCGTGGTCGGCCTGGCCGACCTCGTGCTTGACATCCACGACGGCGCCCGCGACCGGCAGCGGATAGCGGCGAACCTGGGCGCCGCCCTCGACCAGGCGCATCACGCGACCACGCCGGACACCTCCGCCTTGCACCGCCGGCTGGCCGACCGGCAGCGACGGCTGACGAGGCACGCCAGCGCGCTGCACCGGCGGCACGAGCCGTGGGGCCTGACCGCCTACGACGTCCAGTCCGCCCTGCTCGGTATACCGGCGCGGGCACGCGGCGCCACGATTCTCGCCGAGCCGGGACGAATCACCCCCGAGCTGGCCGAACAGCTGCGCGATGAGCTTCGCGAGTTCACCCGGCTCGGCGGCTTCTCGTTCAACCCCGACACGACCCCCTGGTTCGGCGCGCCGTTGCGCACCCGCGAGGCGGCCCACGAGGCCGTCACGCTGGCCACCACCCTCGCTAACCGCACCGGGCCGCAGCTGACAGCCAGGCTGGCCGCGGTCTGCCAGGGACTGTCCCTGCCCGCCGAGGATTACCACCGTCATTCCGAACGGACCGAGCTGATCGCCGCCCTCACCCTGCACATCCAGGCGGGCGAATCCGGTCGCGGCTTCCTCGAGCGGCGGACGCTGCGCCGCACGGCTCGCGAGGCCTGGCAGGCACTCCCGGGCATGCCCGCGGGCAGCGAGCCGCGGCTGCCCGCCAGCTGGCCGGCCCTCGCCGCGGCCTGGCAGGAGTACACCCGGCAGCTCACCGCCCTGTCCGCGTTCGCGCCGCTCGCGGGCGCCAACGCGGAGCCGGACGCCGCGGTCGCGGCGCTGGCGGCCGACCAGGAGACGCCATGGCGGCTGCCCCGGCTGTACGAGCTGGCCGCCCGGTTTACCGCATACGGCCTGGCGCCGGTCCTCGACGAACTCGGCGGCGAGGACCCCGACCTGGTCGCCGCCGCCTTCGACTGGGCGTGGTACCGGGCGATCCTCGACCAGATCCGGGTCCGCGACCCGGACTACGCCGCCGAGAGCGGGTCGGGCCTTGATGAGATCGCCGCGGAGTTCCGCAGTAAGGACGCCGAGCACCTGGCGGCCAACCGCGCCCGGGTGCGCGGGGTGTGGGCGCGGCGGCTGCGCGACACGGTCGACGAGCATCCGCTCCAGGCCCGGGTGATCCGCAAGCAGGCGGCCCTGCGCCGCGGCCACCTGCCGCTGCGCCGGCTCCTCGACCAGGCGGGCGACGTGCTGTTCGCGGCGAAGCCGTGCTGGGCCATGTCCCCGCTGATGGTGAGCCAGGTGCTACCCCCCGCTCGGCTGTTCGACCTGGTGATCTTCGACGAGGCCAGCCAGGTGGTGCCCGCCGACGCGATCGGCTCGATCATCAGGGCGCACCAGGTCGTCGTCGCCGGTGACGACCGGCAGCTCCCGCCGACCAGCTTCTTCCGCCAGGCCGAGCCGGGCGACCCCGACCCGGCCGACGACGACGATGAGTTCGGTGACGGGACGGTCTCGTTCGAGGCGGGCTTCGAGTCGGTCCTCGACGCGCTCCGCCCGCTGCTGATGACCGCCCCGCTGAGCTGGCACTACCGCAGCCGCGACGAGCGCCTGGTGGCGTTCTCGAACGAGCGGATCTACGGCGGCGCGCTCACCACGTTCCCCGGCGTGGCCCGCGATGACGTGCTGCGGCACGTGGTCGCGGACGACGCCGACGCCGAGGTCGCCGAGGTGATCAGCCTCATCCTGCAGCATGCGCGGACCAGGCCGGGGGAGTCGCTTGGCGTCATCGCCCTCGGCGTGCGGCACGCGGAGCGAATCGACACCGCGCTGCGTGCCGCCCTCGGCACCGCCGAGCCGAATACCACCGGCGCGGGCCAGGGCGGCAAGGACCTGGAGGCGTTCTTCGCCGAGGACGTGCCCGAGCCGTTCTTCGTGAAGAACCTGGAGCGGGTACAGGGCGACGAGCGGGACGCGATCATCATCTCGGTCGGCTACGGCAGGCACCCGGACGGCCGGATGCGCTACCAGTGGGGCCCGCTGCTGCGGACCGGTGGCGAACGCCGGCTGAACGTCGCGGCGACCCGCGCCAGGCGACGCCTCACCGTGGTCAGCTCGTTCGCCAGCCATGACGTCGACCCGTCCCGGCTCACCGCCCCCGGCGCGCGGATGCTCGCCGAGTACCTGGAGTACGCCCGGGCCGGCGGCACCCCGGTCGAGGCAGGCGGCGCTGTGTTTACCCCCGGGGGGACGACCCCCCCGGGTATGGGGGGCGACCAGGCCCCCTTCCCCCCCGGCATACCCCCCGGCACCCAGTTCGCCACGAACGTGGCGGCCCGGCTGGCCGAACTCGGCATCACCGTCGTCCCGCAGTTCGGTGTCGGCGGGTACCGGGTGGACTTCGCCGCGGCACATCCGGACGACCCGTCCCGGATGATCCTGGCCATCGAGGCCGACGGCGCCGGCTACCGCGACTCGGGCAGCGTCCGCGACCGGGACCGGCTCCGCAAGGAGCACCTGGAGCGGCTGGGCTGGCGGGTGCACCGGCTCTGGTCCACGGCCTGGTTCACCGACCCGGAGGGCGAACTCAGCAAGCTCCGCGACGCCTACGCCGAGGCCGTCCGCACCGCGCCGCCGGTTCCGCCGCCGCCAGCGGAGCCCGAGCCGCCCGAGCCCGCCTCGCCCGAGCCCGCGTCGCCCGAGCCCGCGTCGCCCGACACGGCGCCAGCCGAGCCATCTCCACCTCCGCCGTCCCCGTGGGCCCCGCCCGCGGAGTCCGCCATGGCCTCCGAGTCCGCCATGGCCTCCGAGTCCGCCATGGCCTCCGAGTCCGCCATGCCCTCCGAGTCCGCCATGCCCTCCGAGTCCGCCATGCCCTCCGAGTCCGCCATGCCTCCGGAGCCTTCCCAGCCTCCGCGGGCAATCCCATTGCCGGCCTGGTCCGCGCGCGAACTGAACCCGCCCGCCCGCAAGGCTCTCCCCGGACCCTCGCAGACCCCGTAATACCGACTTCACCTACCAGCGGCACGGACATAACAGTACAAAACGGGCGTGATCATGGTCATCTGGTATGCAAAGTGGGGAAAGCCTGGTCATCTGGTGTGCAAAGATGACCGGAAAGCGGCCACCAGGCAGGAACAGTCCCGCTCGTCCTGGGCGCGGCGGCCCGCCAACCGTCACGAAATTCGGCTGTTCTTCTGGGCCTCCGCCCGCCGACGGGCCACTACCTTCCTGATGACCGGAAAGGCGGCGAAGTAGCTGGCGACCACAGAACTGCCGCTGACCGCTAGGTCGACGGAGACCCGGCCCTGCTTCGCCCAGTAGACATCCTTCAGGTCGAGCAGCAGCGCGAACTCGTCCATAATGAGCGCGAGCCCCGCGCCGTAGGCGATCGCCGTGATCGGGTGCCTTCGCAGCTTCTCGTCTCCCCGCACCGCGACCGCCCCGACCCCCGCGAGCATTCCGATGCCCCACATGTAATGGTGCAGGTGCTCTCCGCCGAGGCTCAGGTTGCGGAACGGTCCCTTGCCCGCCTTGATCGCGTGCGTGACTCCCCGCACCCCGCTGAAGGTCCCGGTGAAGGACAGCCAGCTGATCAACGCCGACTGCTGTCCCGGGTCGAGTTCCGAGTAAAACGCGTCGCGGACGTCCGCGGCCACTGACTGGTTGCCCATTCCAGGCACACTACCCAGCCGGATCCGGAGTAACGGGCGGCCGAAGAGGTTCGCTCGCTCCTAGCGGACGATGAGCTTGCTGAGCAGCCGCCAGCCGAGGAGGAACAGGCCGAGGAACGCCAGCGCCACGCCGATGAACGCGACGGCCGTGCCCTGGCCGGAGATGACCCGCAGGATCATGCCGAGGGCCACGGTGCCCAGCCAGACGGCGAGCCCGGCGGGGCGCAGCGAGAGTGGCCGTCGCCAGGCGCGGGAACCGGCCCAGCCGGCCGCCAGCCCGCACAGGAACGGCCAGGAGGTGGAGGCGATCCCCGCCAGGCTCTCGCCCTTGGCGTGGCTGGCCCGGCCGATGATCACGAAGATGAGCACGCAGCAGACATCGAGGACCACCGCTACCCGAGCCGAACGCATGCCCGCAAGGATAACGCCAGGTAACGCCCGGCCAGGTGCGGCCCGCCCCCGTCGCGCGATGGCAACGATTGGCCCCGAATTCTGTCGGCTGCCGCGCATCGCGTTTTCAGCTTGCGGGGCGATGATGGGTCCATGGGTACCTGGGTGGTCCGGCTGGCAACCGACGGCACTGGCCCCCGGCTCGCGGTCAAGGACTCCATCGACGTGGCCGGGGTGCCGACGACCGCGGGGTGCCCTGTCGTGGCGGAGATGGCCGAACCCGCGCCGGTCGACGCCGCGGTGGTCGCGTCCGCCCGGGAGGGCGGGGCGCGGATCGTCGGCAAGACGGGCCTGACCGAACTGGGCTGGTCGGTGAGCGGCGTGAACCACTGGGCGGGCACCCCGGTCAACCCGCTCGACCCCAGGCGACTGCCCGGCGGTTCGTCGACCGGGTCAGCGGTGGCGGTGGCGAACGGCGAGGCGGACGTGGCGTTCGGGACTGATACGGCGGGTTCGGTGCGCATCCCCGCGGCCTGCTGCGGGGTGGCGGGCCTGAAGACAGCCTACGGCCGCGTCCCGGTGAAGGGCGTCTACCCGCTGGCGCCGTCGATGGACACCGTCGGCCCCATCGGGCCGGATGTGGCCGCGCTGGAACTCGGGATGCGGCTCCTCGAGCCGTCCTTCACGATGCCGTCCGCGCCCGCCGCGCTGATCGCGGGCCGGCTCACGGTCACCGGCCTGCCGGACGGCGTGGACCCGGCGGTGGACGAGGCCGTCGACGCCGCGCTGGCGGCCGCGAAGGTCGCGGTGACCCGGCTGCCCGTGCTCGACGCCGCGGTGGCGAATGCCGCCTCCGGAGTGCTCATCGACGTCGAGGGGTTCCGCTCTAACGCCTACCTGATGCAGTACCTGGACCAGCTGAGCCCGCATGTCCGGCGCAATATCGAGCTCGGGGCGCGGCTCTCGCGCGCCGACCGGGCGGCGGCGGAGCACACCAGGGCGGAGGTGCGGGACACGCTGACGGCGCTGCTGGCCGACTTCCCGGTGCTCGTCCTCCCCACGCTCGCCGGGACGCCCCCGCTGCTCGGTGAGCGAGGCTTCTCGCTCACCGCGCTCACCGCGGCGGCCAGCCTGGCCGGGCTGCCCGCGCTGTCGCTGCCGGTGCCCGCGCATCCGGGCGTGATCGCGTCCCTGCAAGTCATCGGCGCCACCGAGGAGCAGGTGCTGGCCTTCGGGCGGGTGATCGAAGCCGCCGTCCGGGCCGATCCCGGTCAGCTCATCCCAGTCGGCTGATCCCGGCGAATGGCGCGGCGGCGAACGCACGGATGCGCGAAGATAGACAGATGGCGCTGCGCGACTCCTACGGGCTGTTCATCGGCGGCGACTTCACGGGAGGGTCATCGGTCTTCAAGACGATTTCGCCTGCCACCGAGGAGGTTCTGGCCGAGGTGACGCTCGGGGCGTCCGATGACGTGGACCGGGCAGTGGCCGCGGCCAGGCATGCCTACGAGCACGTCTGGTCGTCGATGCCGGGCCGGCTACGCGGCCGGTACCTGCTGAAGATCGCGCGGCTGCTTCGGGACCGGGCCGCGGAGCTAGCGGTCATCGAGACCATGGACAGCGGCAAACCCGTCCGGGTGACCCGTGACGGCGACCTTCCGCTGGCGGCGGCACACTTCTTCTACCATGCCGGCTGGGCGGACAAGCTCGGCTACGCCGGGTTCGGCCCGGCGCCGCGGCCGCTTGGCGTGGTCGGCCAGGTTGTCGGCTGGAACTCGCCGCTGCTCATGCTGGCCTGGCAGGCGGCGCCCGCCCTGGCGTGCGGCAACACGGTGGTGCTGAAGCCGGCCGAGACGACGCCGCTGTCCGCGCTCGCGTTCGCGGAGCTCTGCGCCGAGGCCGGGCTGCCGCCGGGCGTGGTCAACGTGGTTACCGGCGACGGCGTCACCGGGCATCTCCTCGCGAGCCATCCGGGGCTCGAGAAAGTGGCCTTCAGCGGGTCGGCCGAGGTCGGCCGGGAGCTCGCGCGGGCCTGCGCGCTGTCCGGCAAGGGGCTGACGCTCGAGCTGGGCGGCGCGGTGGCGCACATCGTCTGCGCGGACGCCGACGTCGAGGCGGCGGCCGAAGGAATCGTCGCGGGCGTGTTCATCGGCCAGGGGCACGTCTGCGGGGCAGGCGGGCGGCTGCTGGTGGCGGCGCCGGTGGCCGCGGATCTCGTCGCCGCCATCAGGCGGCGGATGCTCGCGCTGCGGGTAGGCGACCCGCTCGATGCGGGCACCGACGTCGGCCCGGTCACCTCGCTGACCCAGCTGGAGCGGGTCCGCGAACTGGCGGCGTCCATGGAGGCAGCGGGCGGCGCGCGGTGGTCGGCGCCGTGCGAGCTGCCCGACCGCGGGTTCTGGTTCCCCCCGGCCGTGTTCAGCCAGGCGCCGTTCACGGAGCTCGCCGGGCCGGTGCTGACGGTCTCGACGTTCGGCACCCCGGCGGAAGCCGTGGAACTGGCCAACGGCACCCGACAGGGGATGTCGGCCGCGGTCTGGACCGAGCGGGGATCGCTGAGCGCCTGGCTGGCGTCCCGGCTGCGGGCCGGGGTGGTCTGGACGAACACGGTTAACCGGTTCGACCCGGCCGCGCCGATCGGCGGCTATCAGGAGGCGGGCTTCGGCCGGGACGGCGGCAGGCACGGCCTGGAGGCCTACCTCGACATCCCCGGCATGGTCAATGTCTGACCGTTCCATCCGGCCGGGCGCCTGCCCGGCCGTCCGCATGACCCACCGGCTGTACATCGGCGGCGCCTTCCGGCGCTCCGACAGCGCCCGCGCGACCGAGGTCCGCGGTGCCGATGGCGGCTACCTCGCGAGCGTCGCGCTCGCCTCCGGAAAAGACGCGCGAGAGGCGGTCGTCGCGGCCCGGGCGGCCTTCCCGGCCTGGTCGGAGGCGGCGGCGTCGCGGCGCGGTGGGATGCTGTACCGCGTCGCGGAGATCCTCGAGGAGTACCGTGACCGGTTCGCCGCCGAGGTCAGGCGCGCGACCGGCGGCTCCGCCGAAGCGGCCGCCGCCGAGGTGGACGCGGCGGTGGACCGCTGGGTCTGGTACGCGGGCTGGGCGGACAAGCTCGGCCAGGTCCGCGGGTCAGCCAACCCGGTGGCGGGCCCGTTCGTCAGCTTCTCGCTGCCCGAGCCGGCCGGCGTGGTGGCCGTGCTCGCCCCGCGCGACAGCGCCCTGCTCGGCTTGGTCAGCGTGGTCGCGCCCGCGATCGTCAGCGGCAACGCCGCGGTCGTCGTCGCCAGCGAGCGCTACCCGCTGCCCGCCGTCGCGCTCGCCGAAGTGCTCGCGGGCGCGCGGTTGGACGCCGGGGTGGTGAACGTGCTCACCGGCGAGGTCGCCGAGATCGCGCCCTGGCTGGCCGCGCACCAGGACGTGAACGCGATCGACCTGGCGGGCGCTCCCGGCGCGCTGGCCGACGACCTGGCCGTGGCCGCGGCGGGCACGCTTAAGCGGGTGGTCCGGCTGCCGGACGCCGACTGGACCGCGGAGCCTGGCCTGGAGCGCATGTTCGCCACCATGGAGACCAAGACCGTCTGGTACCCCGTCGGCGGCTAGCTCACCCGGCGCTGTTGTATCCGAGCGCGGGAATGAGCTCCGCCGCGACCAGCTCCATCTGCTCTGCCACCTCGAACAGCGGCGTGAACAGGATGAGCTCAGCGCCCGCGTCGATCACCGCGCGCACCCCGTCGACGCACTCGGCCATCGTCCCGGCGACCGCCGCCGCCTCGATCGACGGCACCCGCTGGCCGTACATCGCCTCGAGCGCCGCGTTCATCCGCGATCGCGCCCGCTCGCCGTCGGCCGGGTCGACCCCGATGTAGATCCGCTTGGCGACCGGGAACTCGCCGGGACCGAACCCCTCCGCCCGCCCCGCCGCCGCCAGCGCGTTCCGCACCACGGAGACCTGCGTGGCGAACGCCTCCGTGGTCGACGACCCGGCGCCGAAGAACCCGTCGCACAGCCGCACCCCGCGGCGCACCGCCGCCTCGGCCGACCCGCCGAACCACAGCCGCGGGTAGGGCTTCTGGAACGGCTTCGGCTCCATCGCCGCCCCGTCGAGTGAGAAGAACTCTCCCTGGAAGGTCACCCGCGGTTCCGTCCACAGCGCCTTCATCAGGTTGATGCCCTCGGTGAACCGGGCCACGTACCGGTCCGGCGACAGCCCGAACGCGGCGAACGGCCGCCGCGGCCCGCCGGACCCGACCCCGATCTCGACCCGCCCGCCGGACAGCTGGTCCAGCGACGCAAGCGCCTTGGCCAGGTGGACGGGGGAGTGCAGGGTGGTGACGAACACGGTGCAGCCGAGCCGCAGCGTGGTCGTGCAGGCTGCCGCGTAGGTCATCATTTCCAGCGGCGCGAGCTGCGGCGCGGAACTGAGAGGCATTTCCTGAGTCCATGCGCTCTCGAACACGCCGAGCTCCTCGACCCGCTCGCAGTAGGCGCGGAAGTCCTCGGGAGAGAACGAGCCGTCCGGGTACACCTGCGGTATGGCGATAGCGAACCTCATGGCGGCATCGTAGGCCTGGGTCTG
>Ga0335074_10008833_pt1 | contig 14023 bp, 9 predicted proteins | sample Lox_Sample_23_FD_206715 | JGI IMG/M metagenome (GOLD analysis project Ga0335074, IMG submission 206715) | Soil microbial communities from Loxahatchee National Wildlife Refuge, Florida, United States - Lox_Sample_2.3 | ecosystem: Environmental > Terrestrial > Soil > Wetlands | place: USA: Florida...
ATTTTTGACAGCGGGATCCGCAGCGGATCGGATATTTTGAAAGCTCTGGCGCTCGGCGCCAAGGCGGTGTGCCTGGGCCGGACGGTTCGCTGGGGGCTGGCCGCGTACGGACCCGCGGGAGTGCAGCGGGTGATCGAGATTCTTCAGGCGGAGTTAGTAATGGCCATGGCGCAGATGGGAAGGCCAAGTCTCGCTTCCATCGACCGAAGTTTAGTGAGGACGAATTTTGTATGAGAAGGATTTCTTTCACGCGACGCAAAGCGCTGGCCGGTTTCGGGTCGCTGGCCGCCGCGTCCCCGCTGATGGCGGATCAGCCGCCGTCGTCGATGGAAGCGCCGGGCCGCATCGCGCCGCGCACGGATTTGGTCAACGTTCTCGAATTTGAGGAAATGGCCCGGCGGACGCTCGCGCCGCCGGTCTTTGCCACGATTGCCGGCAGCGATCGTTCGTTTTTCAACCGGATCACGTTCCGGCCGCACATGATGGTGCCCACGACACACCTGGATCTGAGTCTTTCGTTGTTCGGGGAAACGATGTTCGCGCCGATCATGGTGGCGCCGCTGGCGCGGCTCCAGAGATATCATTCCGAGGGCGAAGTTGGCGTCGCACGCGGCGCATCGGCGGCCAAGGCGTGGATGGTCGTCAGCAGCGAATCGAGCATGCCGCTGGAGAAAATCGCGGCGGAGTCGAAAAATCTCTGGTACCAGGTTTTTCTTGACGGCGATTTGTCAGCGGTGCGCGCGAAGATCGATCAAGCGGCGAACGCCGGGGTTAAAGCGATCTGCCTCACCACCGGCGTGCCGTTCCGCGGCGCCGAGGCGAAATCCGGTCCGGCGAAGCTCGCCGAAATCGCGCGTCCGGCGATCAACTGGGAGGTGATTGACCGGTTGCGAGAAGGGATCAAGGTTCCGGTCCTGATCAAAGGAATTATGACGCCTGAAGAAGCCCGGGCGGCGGTGAAACGCGGCGTGCAAGGCATCGTGGTTTCCAATTACGGCGGACTGCTGACGCCTGGAACGGCCTCGTCGATCGAAATGCTGCCTTCGATTGCCGATGCCGTGGCCGGCCAGGCGCCGCTTCTGATCGATGGAAATTTCCGGCGCGGTTCCGACATCTTCAAAGCGCTGGCGTATGGCGCGACGGCGGTCATGATCGGAAGGCCGGTCGCGTGGGGACTGGGAGCCTACGGCCCGGACGGCGCGCAACAGGTTTTAGAAATGCTGCAAACGGAACTGGCGCGGGACTTGGCGCAGACCGGTAAGCCCACGCTCAAAGATATCAACCGCACCGTAGTCAAGCTCCATCAGGTTTAGCGAGACCTGGCCAGCGAGGAGTCGAAATGAATTGTCGATCTGTGGTGGTCGTACTGTACGTGGTGCTCGGGTCTTTGTGTTGTGAGGCGCAAGGTCAAAGGCCTGCGGTTGCGGACCCCTACGCTTATAATCCCGATGCGGGAACTCTTAAATTTCCGCTGGCGGCGCCGGCCGGCAAGGACTCCGGTGCAATCTCGAAGGCGCCGGCTAAGGCCGTGAATCGAGGTACGCTCGATCCTTCGCGATGGAAATACGGACACGCCTGGGATGCGCCGAACGGCGCCAAGATCTGGAACCCGGTGATGATCAAAATGATGAAAGGGGAAAAAGTCACCGGCGGGACGGTATTCAGCTCCGATAGTCCGGAGACGTATTGCGCGATGGCCAATGCCGGTTACGATTTCATCTGGACCGAAATGCAACACGACTCGCGCGACTGGGAAGCGGTGGGGCGCATGTGGGCGGCTTGCCCGCACGCCCAAGCCGTACCCGGCGTTCGGGTGGCCTACACCAATGAGCGCGAAATCCAGCACGCGGCGGACCTGGGCGCGCTGGTGGTGGTGGTTCCCACGGTTCGTTCGCTGGCGGAGGGAACAGAGGCGCGTAACTGGACCATGTTTCCGCCGCTCGGCGGGCGCAGCCGCGGGGGTGGGCCCGCTTTTAGCGCCGAATTCTGGGGCAGCGTTCCCGGCGGATATCGCGAGACCTGGAATAAGAACGTGGTCCTGATCGAGATGATCGAAACGCTGGACGGCGCGAAGGACGCCCGCGAAATCGCCGCGATCCCCGGAGTCACAGCCGTTTTCGCGGCCAGCACGGATCTCGGAAACTTCTCCGGCTACGCGCGCGGCACTCCGGACTATGAGCGGTTGATCAACATTGTGCATGATGCAGCGATCGGCGCGGGTAAGCGGCTTTGTGGTCCGTTCGCCTGGCGGGACCGGCCCGATTTCACCTGCTTCCAGAGCGGAAGCGAACCTGTGGCGGTTGGCCGCGGCGTTTCGGTTGAGCTCGGCCCGTTGAAGGACACGCAGGGAAAACCCGAAGTCGGTCCTTATGCTCCGAAAAAGTAAAATCCCCTCGGAGCTTGCGGTTGCATAGAGGCACCTGGGTTGCTGGCACCTTACCGCGCCCGAGTCAGCATTAAGCCTTTTTGTGCAGCGCTCCTGATCAGCGGGTCCGGACTTTGGCTCGCTTCTTCAAATTGGGTTCGCGCTTCCGAAAAACTCCCTTGTTGCGCCAGAATCTGCGCAAGGCCGAGGTGAGCTTCATAAAATTGATCGTTTAGCCCAATGGCCTTCCGATACGCATCGGCCGCACCTTGCGGACGGCCGTCAGCCACTAGAACGCTTGCCAGATCGCTGTAAGCTTCGGCAGAATTGGGATCTAATCGTACGGCATCCTCCAACTCGGTCAGAGCTTTTCGATTAGATCCCATTTGGGCCAGCAAAACTCCGAGATGATGGTGGGCGACGGCGTAGTCAGCTCTCGCGGCTATCGCCTTTTCGAAATGGTACGCGGCTTCGGAGCTGTCGGACGCGGCAGCGAGGACGTTGCCGAGATTGTACTGCGCCTCGGCAAGGTCGGGTTGTATCGAAATGGCTTCGCGAAATTCTTTCTCGGCGGCGGACAGGTCGTGCTGCTCAAGCATGACGAGTCCGAGAAAATTGTGGGCCTCAGGCAGATCGGGATTCATGTGCAAGACCTTCCGCAAAACCTGCGTGGCTTTCTCCAGATTTCCAGTAGCGAGGTAGACACCGCCGAGATTGGTGAAGACCGCGGTACGCGCCGACGGGGATAAGGCAGCCTTTTCGAGCACCTCGATCGCCTCGTCCCGCTTTCCTGCGGCGATAAAGGCGCCGCCTAATTCCTCCAATGCCGGAACAAAATCGGGGCGTCGACGAAGAGCCTCGTCGAACCAGTCAATGGCGTCGCCGTAATTCTTCACCTTAAGTTCCGCGTCTCCGAGAGCGACATAGAACTCCGGGTGATCCGGCTTGTACTTAATAAGGTCCTGTTTGAGGCGGAGAATCCCGAATTTCAAGTTACTGCCATAGTAAACCTGGGCCACGTCAATGTACAGCTCGTCTTCATGAGTTCGCGGGAGACCGGGGGGATAATAGGGAACCACTTCGCCCTGGTAGTTGGCCGCAGACGCAAAATCCGCTTCCTGTATGGGTTTCAAAGGGTCGCGAGCGGGTTTGTGCCGCTGAATATAATGATCGGTAATGACGGTATGCACGACATCTTCGGGCCGCCGCTTGGCCATGTGACAATCGACGCAGGAGCTCGCGGATTCGGGCATCGTGGATTGGTGGACCGACGGATGGCAGTTGCGGCACACCGCGGAGTAATGCGCCGCGGCCTGTTCCGGACGTAGAACTGAGTGTGGATTGTGACACGTGGTGCATGTCATCTGGCTGGATTGAAAGCACGCCGACCTGCGTAACCGGTACGCGGCACTCACAATCTCGAACTTATCGTCATGCCCCGTGCCGGACGCGTGGTCGAAGAACAATTCGTAGTCTTCCAACGGTTCGCCCGGGCGGTAGGAGAAAGGTTGCCGAGAGTAGCGAAGGAGTTGGCCTGGCAGCGGGAAATGGGTGGTTTCAAGATGGCACTGCATGCACACCTCCAGTTGGCGGTCCCGGCTAAGCCTGGCCGGATTGACGATGGCGGCACGAATGGATTCGATGGTGGCGTGACCGGAGGAGGCTGCTTCGACGTGAGCGCGGCCGGGACCATGGCAGCGCTGGCAATCAATCCCTTCCGGAATGTGGTCACCGAAAAGAGGCTCATCGGTGGTTAAATTGGCGCCCTGATCAGGAACTGGATAGGCCGTGTGGCAAAACATGCACTCGCTGACGATGGTTCGGCGGAAGTCGTCCTGGTCGGCGCGATCATAGCCTGGACTCATCGCCCAGTAACCGCCGTTCTCTGCATACCAGCTCACTGGAAGCTCCACCAGAGTACCCTGCGCGGTGCGACTCAGATAACTCCGTACGTGGTTGCCCGAACCCATGACATAGTCAATCCGTTTCTCGATAACGTTAACCTTATTACCGTCGTAGCCGATTTGATGGCGGCGCTCGTAAAACCTGCCATCGCGTTCGATCATGGTGTAGTAGCGATCCGACGTCCGGTTATAGAGGGTGTTATGAATCTTGAAGTCCTCAACCATATTTTCTGGTGTGGGACGGTAAAGAGACTGACCCATTCCGGTAAGACGGTAGGATTTGAAAACTTCAGAGTGACAACCGGCGCACGCGGCCGGGTTTACGTAACCCGATTCTGGTAGTTTCGACACACGGGTGCCGGTCCATTCCCGCCACGTGAGGAAGCCGGCGCCGGCCGCGATTGTTACGCCTGCCGCTAACTGCACCCACTTGTTGCGGCTCATGATAGCCACCATCGCAGGAGTGTACCATGCTCGTTCGTTTCGTCAAAGTGAATAATTCTGCGCCGTAGAGTACGTGCGTCCCTAACAGGGTGCTGAGACTACTCCGTCCCCGCTTGTAAGTTATTCCTGCCGCGTGCGACCATGGCCGTCCGCAGCGTCCTGCTAGAGCCTTTTCGGATGCGCGAAGCAAGTAAAACGCCAGGCTTGCGATTCCGTGCCGATCAAGACCACGGATCAACTCGATCTGCAATCGCTGCATCGGGTACGGAGCGCATCACGATTGAGAGCTTGCCGCGCGGCCCGCGAGATTGACCGGCATGGTGAAGAAAAACTCGGCGCCTTCTCCAGGCTCGGATTCGACCCAGATCTTGCCTCCGTGGCGCTCGACCACCTTGCTGCAAATCGCCAAGCCGATCCCGGTGCCGGGGACTTCGCGTCCATGCAAACGCTTGAAGACCCCGAAGATCATCTGCCGATACTCCGGCGCAATTCCGATTCCGTTGTCGCGGACGCTGAACACCCAGTCGCTCTCTTCTCGCCAGGCAGAAATCTGAATTCGCGGCGGGCGATCGGAGCGGTACTTGATCGCATTGCTGATCAGATTCTGGAGCACTTCCAAGAGCTGGGTTTCGTATCCGAATACCTCGGGCAGCTCGTCGGCAACCACTTCCGCGCCCGTTTCGGCGATCATCGCTTCCAGGTTTCTCCGCACCTCTTCCACAATCCGGTTCATGTCGATCCGGCAATGGGGCTGCTCGTGCGGTCCGCCAAGCTGGCTATAAGCCAGCAGATCGTTCAGCAGCACTTCCATCCGATGAACGCTGTCCAGAATGAATTTCGCGTAGGTCGCCGCGTCAGAGCCGGGCGCGATTGCCTGTTCGCGGACGAGCAGTTCGGAAAAATTGACCACGGTTCGTAGCGGCTCGCGCAAATCGTGCGACACGACGTAGGCGAACTGGCTCAATTCTTCATTGGCGCGGCGCAATTCCGAAGTTTGCGCCAGCAACTGCTTTTCCGAGGCGCGCCGCTCCGTAATATCCCGGAAGATGAGCACGACGCCGATGATTTCTCCGCGCGAATTGCGAATCGGCGCAGCGCTATCGTCGATAGCGGACTCGCACCCATTACTCGCGATCAGCACGGTATGGTTCGCCAGCCCGACCATCCGTCGCTCCTTCAACACCCGCAACGCCGGGTTCTCCACCACCTCGCGTGTCTCCTCCCCGACGATGCGGAAAATCTCGTCGAGCGGTTTTCCGGCGGCATCCCTACCGGGCCAGCCGGTCAGGTTCTCGGCGACCGGATTCAGGTAGGTGACCCTTCCATGATGGTCCGTGGTGATGACCGCGTCACCGATGCTGTTCAGCGTTACACGCAGCCGCTCGCGTTCTTCGGCGAGGTCTTCCTTGGCCTGCACCTCCGCGGTGATATCGCGCGTGATCCTGGATGCTCCGGTGACCGCCCCGGAGGCGTCGTAAATCGGCGAGATCGTCACCGACGCGTGAATCACGTTGTGGTCCCTGGTGCGGCGGAGGGTCTGATGCTGCTCGATCCGCTCGCCGCGCCGGATTTGCTCCAGGATTTGCGCGGTGTCGTCCGGCTCCCCCGGTGGGTTCAGCAACGAGATCGGCTTTCCGATCATCTCCCCGGCCGAGTACCCGAAGATTCGCTCGGCTGCCTGGTTCCAGCTGGTTACGATTCCGTTCAAATCGTTGCTGAAGATCGCGTCGCCCGACGACTCGACCATCGAGGAAAGAAGGTTGCGCGCGGCTTCCGCGCGCCGCCGTTCGGTGATGTCGCGAAACACCAGTACCGTGCCCTGAATCGCGCCGCTGCGATTGCGAATGGGAGCGGCGCTGTCGTCGATGGGGACTTCCGTTCCGTCTCGCGCCAGCAGCACCGTATGATTCGCCAGCCCGACAATGGCGCCCTCGCGCAGAACCCTGGCGACGGGGCTTTCCACTTTCTGGCGGCTGTATTCGTTGACGATCCGAAAGACTTCATCGAGATGCTGGCCGGCGATTTCCGTCTCGGACCAGGCGGCCAGGTGCAACGCCACTTTATTCGCGAAGGTAACGCGTCCTTCGGCGTCGGTGGCGATCACGGCGTCGCCAATGCTTGCGAGTGTCGTCTCGAATCTTTGGCGTTCGTGTCTTTCCGCGTCCTCGGCGATCTCGGCTCGCGCCACGGCGCGCCTCTGCGAATCGCTCATAAACGCAATTCCGAAACCGACGGTGACGAAGATCAGCAGGGAAATCAGCTCGTCCGGTCCGCGGATGTCGAACTTTCCCTCCGGCGCCAGAAAGAAATAATCCGAGGCGAAAGTAGAAAGGAGAAGCGCCAACGTGCCGGCGCGAAACCCGCCATACCAAGCCGCGAACAGAATCGCGGGGAAAAAAATGACGAAGGGGATCGAATTGGTGCCGCTTCCCACCAGCGGAACCAGGGCCATGCGCAGCAGGGTCGCCGCTGTAACCGTGACAACCGCCGCTCCGTAGCGCAGAAACCAGCGCCGGTCCCGAGGCCCGGAGCCGCGGGTCAGGAACGGCTCGAACCCGATGGCGAAAAAGAACAGTAGGATCAGCGATCCCGCCACGGTGATCAGCAGCGCGATTTGCGCGGCCGCCTCGCCATCGAGCGAAGCCTGCCGCTGCGCGGAACGCTCCCGGCGCTGGATTTCGTCGCACACGCTGCGAATCTGCTGCATCGTCTGCTGCGCTTCGTTCGTCAGCACCACGGCCGCCGCCACCGCGGCGCCCTGAGTACGCCGCACATCAATCCGGCGGCGAAACTCGGCCAGCCTCTGTTCGACCAACTGATTCAGTTGCGCGATGATTCCGGATTCGCCTTGCCGCACCGCGACCAGGCCCCTGACGGTCCGGAGCTCCCGGGGGATTTCCTGAACGGCTTGATCGTACGGTTGGAGAAAGCGGTTCTCGCCGGTGAGCACGAAGCCGCGCTGGGCGCTTTCCGCATCCAGCAGGTCGGAAAAAAGCCGGCTCACTGAATCCACGGCGTCGCTGGTCAGGGCCGCTTCTCGATTGGCGCGGTCGTAACGCCTCCACTGCGCGTAGCAGACGGCGATGATCGCCATGAGAACCGAGGCGGCAATCCCCAGCATCGCCGTATTCTGCTTGAACTGGGGGAAGTGTGACTTGGTCTGCATTCTTGAAACCTCGAACAGCGGTCCGCCGCAAGCCAAAGAGGGTGAATTTTAATGCCCCGCCGAGAAAGCGTTTGGGCGCGGCGCTTCGAGCATCGATTTCACATTTTCTGCCACGGTTCGCAGAAAATTATCCAGGCCACTCGGCTTCTGCACATAACGCACACTGCCGAGCAATTGAACACGATGTTTATCGGCGGGCGACGGGGACGAGGTAAAAACCATCACGGGAGTACCGGCAAATCTCGGCCGGCTCAGCACGTTGCGCAACACATCGAGCCCGGGTACGCGGGGAACCGAAAGGTCCAGGATCATCGCGTCCGGGACGCTCGCCTCTGGCGAATCGATCAGGCGGATCGCACTTTCGCCATCTCCACAAACGGTCACCTCAACTGGAAGCTGGTAACTGCGAAGCGCTTTTTCGATCAGAATTACGTCAGCGGTGTTATCTTCGACAAGCAAAAGACGGAAGGAACGAGTCGACATTTTACAGATCGCCTAACTGTAAAACGGTAACATAGGCTTTCCCCTTTTGTCCATATTTGTCCTACAGAGAAAATGAGACGAAAGGATGGCTCGGCTAGAGATCGTCGCGCATGAGTGTCCGAGGCCACGCCCGCGACATTGTGGATAAGCGTCCGCGCATGCTGGCAGCGGCGTTCTTCAGGAGGAGAAAAATGCTTACGCCCCGCAGCCAGATTGCAACTGGCGGCGGGGCGTAAAGCGCGAGAAAAGATTCAACTACTGCGGAACGATATCCCAACTTCCTTTGGCTTGATAGCCGCTCGACAAGCCGGACTTATCGGCCGTATATAGCCACACCGTTTTATCCCCAGCGAAGGAACTATTGAAGCCCAAGGTAACCGTTACCGTGAGGACATCTCCCGAGCCGGACGCCCAGGCGCTCCACACCGTGCACTGGCTGTTGGAGAGAGTCTGCGATGAGATGACTCCCGCGGGACTGATCGGCATGGAGGACCAGCTGGCAGTGTTGTTGCTCGCCAGCATGATCGTTTGCGCCGACTGGTTGTAATAAACCCAGCACGCACCTACGCCATTGAAGGTGGAAGCGATCATAGCACTGCCGCCCACCAGGTTCTGATAACCGGTGGAATCAGAATAAGTGAACGTGAAGTTATGCCCCCAGCCAGTCCAGGAAGCGGGACTCACCGTGCCTGCGGTTACTTTGGCCGTGGTTGGCGGGGGAGCCGGCGCCGGAGCCGGCGAAGAAGTTGCCGCAGCTACGGTGGTAAAGGACCAGACGGGTGACGAAGTAGATCCGCCGGAGTTGGTCGCGGCGATCTGCCAGTAGTAAGTCGTGCCATTGCTCAAAGCCGACGGGGTATAGCTGGTTCCGGTGGTCGTAGTGACTTCGGACGGCGAAGAGGACGTACCGAAGTAGACATTATAAGAGGTAGCGCCGCTCGCCGCGCCCCAGCTCAGCGTGGGATTCACGGCAACGCTGGTCGCGCCGGTGGAGGGCGAAGCATTCGAAGGAGCGGCCGGAGCCGTCACGGCCGGCGGCGGATCCGTGGTGGTGGCGCCAGAGCCGGAACTGGCGCCGCCCATGATTGAGTTGATCGCCTGCCCGACCTGAACGCGAGCTGAAATCACCGAGCTCTCGTTACGGGTCCAATTGGTCCAGTCCGGACCGACCGACTGGGAGATTTGCATCGCCAGGCTGGAATTGCCGGCGTTTTTAAGAAGCTGGACGTAATCGTAATCTTCGACGCCGTCGCGAAGCCACTTCAACCGCATCGACGGCACGTCCTGGCTCAAGCCCACCTGCGTTCCCGGATAGAGTAGCATCCCTTCGCCGGGGTAGTTATTCGAGCTGAAAGTACCGGTGGTGTTGGGATTCGTCCAAGGACTCGAAGTAAAGTCATCGACACGCCAGTACAGTAACCCGGTCAGACCGAGACTCTGGCTGATAAAGCCGGGTTGAAGACGAAAATTCACGGGAGCGAAGTCGATTTCCCACTTGGGTGAGTAGGCGTCCTGAACCAGCGTGTTATAGGACCAGGCGGAGTCGCCCTTGGCCAAAGCCGCGGCAACGGTCGAGGTACTGCCGTTGTATTCCTCGGGAAGCATCACCCAGATATCGACAGCAGAGCGTCCGGTACCGGTGCCGTCGCTAAAAAGCGCCGTATCCGGAGCCATCGTGACCAGGTTTTCCACTCCCGCCGCGTGCATATTGGCAGCCCATTGGATTAACGTCGGAAACAGGTTCGTGCAACCGGTGATCTCATCGGCGCTGTAATCATAATTCATGAGTCCTGAAGCTTGGGCGGCAGCGGCAGCCTGGAACTGACTCACGGAAGGCGCGGCAGACATGACGCAATTCCCGGCCGACGCTCCACTATAAAAGCCATCGTCAACCAGATTCAACCCGTAGTCGGCGATCATGGTCGACTGATCGCTGGCCGACTCAGAGGACGGCATCAGGCGATGACGCTCCAGCTCCTCGATCGATGCCGTAGTTCCTGTGGTCCAGAACAGAAATGATGATTTCAGATAGGGACTCGCGGGCATGCTGAAATTCCACACAGTCAATGAGATCGCACCGGTGAAGTTTCCCTGATTGGTGGTGACCGTGTAAGTCCCCGTATATTGCCCCGCCGCGGCATTGGTTGGGATCAAAAGGTCGACCCAGATATTGGTATTTTGATTGGCCGTGGCCGTGAATGGCGCCGCGACATAAGTTGCGCCGGAACCGGACAGCGAAGCTCCGGTTGCGGGATTGGTGAAGGGAATCAACGGGTCGTCATACCAACCTGGGCCGAGTGGCTGATTGGATCCGCCCCAGTTGGGACTCCCGGGCGAGACATCGACATAGAGTTCGCGATAGAGATTAAAGCTGCTGCTCGGAATCGTGCCCGGACCAGTCAGATTTGAGATGGTGACATTGGCGTTGGTGAATCCGCTGCTGCCTCCGGGAAGGACAATCTGAAAATCGTCAGTCGCGCCCCTGGCGCCATATAGAGTCGCTTCAGTGACTCCGCTTGAAGTGTCCGTCATACCCACCCGGTGAAGGCCGGGGGCAATCCATACCTGTGGCTGCGCGACGGCAAGACAGCAAGTAAGCGCGAATGATGACAATAAACGAATAATGCGGAATGATATTACTTCCACTTACCAAACCTCCAGATAAAATTCCGTTCACAGGCCGGCCGGAGACACACGTATCCTGCGCGCAGGGAGACTGCGGACAAAAAGAGGCGTCAACTGCGGATCTATGCGAGCGCAGCGAGACCGAAAAATGCTAGTCCGGCGCGCGCCGTGCCGGTCCGATCGGTGAACGACAGGGTTCCAACCAACCCGACAGTTCCGGCGAGCACTTGCGAAGCGGTTACAAAACAGTCACTCGGCAATCGTACTTAGCTTTGCTTCGAGCAGCCATTCGGAAGCAACCTTAAGGTTTCTCAGGATTCGCCCTACGGCACTGCTGGAATGCGGTCGCCCGGCCGGCGTGCGAAGGGCTGGCTTGACCAGCGCCGCGGCTTGGGTCAGTATGGGTAGTATGTCTACGGTAGAAGATCCATCTGAGCGCCTGGAATTCCTGCAAGGCACGCTCGAAGTGCTCATTCTGCGGAGCCTTCGTGCCGCGCCCAATCACGCGTACGGAATCGCGCAATTTCTGGAGGCGCAATCCGGCCGGCAGTTCCTGGTGGACAACGGGTCGCTGTATCCGGCGTTGCAGCGCCTGCTCGAACGCCGCTCGATTGAGGCGGAATGGAAGACGTCGCCCCACGCGCGGCGCGCCAAGTATTATCGCCTGACGCCAGCGGGACGCCGGCAGTTCCACGCGGCGACGTCGAAGTGGCAACGATTTGCGGAAGCGATGGCTCGCGTGCTGGCGCCGGAGGGATGAGATGCTATGGCCGAAAATCAAGAAACTTTTCCGCCGCCGGCGCACTACTCGATCGACGCGAAAAAATTGGCGTCCTTCAATGAGCTGACGTCGCGCGCGGAAACGCTCGCGGGAGTGCGCGCGGCGACGGTCGCGATGTCGCTGCCATTGACCATGTTCATGCGCACCAATCTCACCGTGGAAGGCCGGCCCCTCGCCGATTACACCAATACCGAAAATTTCGGAGTGCTCGAAGCGGTGACGCCGGGCTATTTCCGGACGCTGGGAATCGCGCTGCTGGCGGCCTATATCCCCGCGCGCCGCGCGGCCCGAATCGATCCGATGGCCGCCTTGCGAATCGGATGAGCCGGCGGCCTGCGCAGATCCGGTCACAAGCCCTCAAGCACCCTATTTTCCCTTGGTCCAACAGGCGCTTTGACTGCTGGGCGGAGGATCGCCGCTTTCCGCGCCAGGATGAGCCTTGCCGCTACAGTCAAACCACCAGTTGGTCACACTGGCGTCCACGGGCTGGCAATCGCCGACGCCGTTGCAGACGGTCTTTTGATTCAGTTGTGCATTGTAATCGTGGCCGCTCGAGTCCCCCGTGCTGTTCGCCTCGCGTTCGTGACCTTCGAAGGCTTTGAAGCTGGCGTCGGAGTTTTTCTTCCAATTTGCCATCTGCTGGCGGGACTGCTCATCCATCTGTTTGCATCGCTCGACGGTCGATTGAGTGATCGCATTGGATTCGCGGATCACGTTGCCGGCGATGTCATTGCATTCGCGAGCGAAGCTCTGCAACCATTGCTGGTTCATTTGAAAACTTTCGAGCAATACGTGCATGGCGTCGGCGGCCGCGCCGCTTTCGCCCGGTGTGGTCAGGAACCCGGCAATGCGATAAATCTCCCAAATCGAGACCTGCCCGCCGGGCTGCCAGGCTTGCAGGGTGATGGCGTAGACGTACCCGTTTTGAGAGCCGCACCGGAACGCGAGTTCGCCGGCATCAACGTGAATCTGTTTGCCCTCGGCTTGGGCGATCATGCCGAAGCGCTGATTCAAATCCCGGGTCTGGCCGGTGATGATGCCGCCTTCGAAACCGCTCGCCGACGGACAAACAGCTTTGCGGATATAGCTGGCGGCCGACTGGGGCGCGGGTTGATAGCGCTCGAGCAGCAGTTTGACACCGGCCGCCGCGGGAATCACCGAGCCCTCGCGCCAGCCCATTCGCGCGGTCATCAGGTTGGGAACCTGCCGCAGCGCGATGCGGGGATCGTCCATAAACAGTTGCGCACCGCCATCGGGTGACTGGGCGCGAATCACGTAGTGGGGCTCGAGGCGCGTGGTGCGCTGGGTGCCGAGCGAGATCCGCCAGCCACGCGGCAAAGAAACGACGAACGCTCCCTCCTTCGGATCCTGCCAGCTCTGGTAGCTGTTCAGGCCGGCGCGTCCAGGTTGACCTGTGACGGGACTCATCGAGGTTTGAAGGTCGGCGGATGTTTGCCCGTGCAGCGCGATCAGGCTCATCAGGAGAATCGCTGTTGCGGCAAATCTATGTGGCATGGTTAGCAGTAGCCTCCTCTGAACTTTATCGGTCGTATCGGCTGAACTGTGGACTCACCGTGGCGGCCTTCAGCGGCCAGTTAGACCCTTGGTTGCTCACAAAAATCTACTTATTGAATTTCGTGAAATACATCGGTCGCCATGGCTTGGTGGCGCAGGTTCTTAACCCGCGCGCCGATTTTTTAATCGGCGCACCTTTTCGTTTTGCAAACGAACAGGCGGACTGAAGGCAGCGCGAACGTGCGGCGAGGCGCCTGCACGAACGACTGAGGACCTTGGCTAGCTCGTCAGCGAGCTGGTGCTACTTGCCGAAGACGCTTGCCCCTGGAGCCACTCCTCGGCGATCGGGTCGGCGGCGATATCCGTGCCATTGGCGAAAGCGGTGCTCACGGCGATCGAGCCGGCCGGCGGATCGTCCGGGTTGTAGGGAGTGACGCCAGGCATCGATACTCCAGGCGCGTCCTGAACGCTCGACTGAAGTGCGGAAGGCACCCACGTGTAGCCTTCTTCCTGGCGTTGGATCATCGTCGCCAGCGGATCCGAGCCCCAAACCATGATCGGAACGTCAATCGCGTAACCTTCCGTGGCCAGTTGTTCCGCCATCGCCGCTTTTTCGTCGTCGGGCGCGTAGCGAAGCGCCTGGACCGCGGCGGGTTGAGCCGCCCAATAAGCGTCCGTGGGCGTCATCGTCGAATCGCCGCCGGAAACCGTCGGGTTTTCGCTGCTCCCAGTGTTGGCCG